>ENA-OPDI01001256-OPDI01001256.1-human-gut-metagenome-genome-assembly--contig:-NODE-1256-length-19841-cov-2.651673_pt1 | contig 19841 bp, 9 predicted proteins | sample MGYA00241262_ERZ501504 | MGnify/ENA primary metagenome ERZ501504 (study PRJEB25962, sample SAMEA2042570) | human gut metagenome | biome: human gut; feature: human-associated habitat; material: faeces...
AGGGAATAGTATTACATACGGATATACTCTTCCGAATCCTGCAACGGACTCTTACCCATCACAGTTGCAACAACTCCTAGGGGAGACTTACGAAGTTGGAAATTTCGGGAAATCAGGAGCTACCTTATTGAATAAGGGACATCGTCCTTACATGCAGCAAGAAGAATTTAAAAAGGCAATTGCTTTTGCCGGTGATATTGTTGTTATCCATTTGGGTATTAATGATACGGATCCACGTGATTGGCCGAACTATCGTGACAGTTTCGTGAAAGATTATCTGGCGTTGATTGATTCTTTCAGAGTTGCTAATCCTAAATGTCATATTATTATTGCCCGTTTGACACCGATCGCTGACCGTCATCCTCGTTTTGAGTCAGGTACCCGTGATTGGCATGGAGAAATTCAACAAAGTATTGAGACGATAGCTAAATATGCAGGAGTTCAGTTAATGGATTTCCATGAACCGCTTTATCCTTACCCCTATCTTCTTCCGGATGCTGTACATCCTAATGTAGAGGGAGCCGGTATTCTTGCAAAAACGGTATATTCGGCGATTACAGGAGATTTTGGAGGGTTACATCTATCTGAGTTGTATACTGATAACATGGTACTTCAACACGGAGAGCCGTTGGCTATCCGGGGCAAAGCAAATGCGGGTGAAAAAGTGACTGTTTCAATAGCTAAACAGAAGTTGACTGCAAAGGCTGCTTCCAATGGAGACTGGGCTGTCACCATTCAGCCGTTAAAGGCCGGTGGTCCATATACACTGACTGTCTCTGCCGGAAAACAGAAACAAACATTCAATAATGTTTTGGCTGGAGAAGTGTGGCTTTGTTCCGGACAATCTAACATGGAATTTTATTTGAGTTGGAGTAAAACGGCTAAAAGAGATATTCCGCAGGCTGCTAATGATCAGATTCGTTTGTTCGATATGAAGGCACGCTGGCGTACGGACGCAGTAGAGTGGGATGCATCCGTATTGGATTCGTTGAATCATTTGCAGTATTATAAAGATACCGAATGGACGGTTTGTTCACCTGCAACAGCAGGTTCTTTTTCTGCTGTGGCCTATTATTTTGGCAAAATGCTGCAGGATAGTCTGAAAGTGCCTGTAGGATTGATTTGTAATGCGATTGGTGGTTCGCCTACTGAAGCATGGGTTGATCGCAGTACATTGGAGTATAAGTTCCCTGCTATATTACGTAACTGGACTCAAAATGACTTTATTCAGGATTGGGTGCGCGGTCGCGCTGCTCTTAATGTGAAAAAGGCTGCTAATAAGCAGCAACGTCATCCTTACGAACCTTGTTATTTATATGAGGCAGGTATTCGTCCTTTGGAGCAATATCCTATTAAAGGCATCATCTGGTATCAGGGTGAATCGAATGCACATAATCGTGAGGCACACGAGAAATTGTTTAAGCTCTTGGTTGAGAGCTGGCGTAAAAACTGGGAAAATGAGAATTTACCTTTTTATTATGTACAGTTGTCAAGTATCAACCGTCCGTCATGGCCCTGGTTCCGTGATAGCCAGCGTAGAATGATGTATGAAATACCTCATACGGGTATGGCGGTATCGAGTGACCTGGGCGATTCACTTGATGTGCATCCCAAACATAAGCAGCCGGTAGGAGAGCGTTTGGCTCATTGGGCTTTGAATCAAACTTATGGAAAGAAGAATGTTACACCTTCGGGACCAATGTTCCGTAATGTAGAGTTTCGTGACGGCGCTGCTTATGTATCATTCGATTGTGCCGAGGGTATGCATGCATCGGACGGAAAGCCGTTACAGACATTCGAAGTGGCAGAAACAGAAGATATTTATTATCCGGCCACAGCCGAAATCGTAGGAAATCAAATTAAAGTATATAGTAAAGAAGTGAAAAATCCTCTTCACGTGCGTTACGGTTGGCAACCTTTTACCCGTGCCAATCTAGTCAACGGTGACGGTTTACCGGCGTCTACGTTCCGTACGGACTGGGGAAAATAAACTTGAAAAAGTGAGCAGTTTATGATGAAAAAGTTATTGTATGGACTTGTATGTTGTTGCAGTTTAGCCTATGGGCAAAACCAAGACACTTCGGATGTGTTAATGCTGAATGACGATTGGTCGTTTTCACAGGTAGGAACAGAAAAATGGCTGCCAGCTACTGTTCCGGGCACAGTTCATCAGGATTTGATTCATCATAAACTGCTACCTGATCCGTTCTATGGGACCAATGAAAAAAAGATTCAGTGGGTGGAGGACGAAGATTGGGAATATAAAACTTGTTTTGTCGTTACAGAGGAACAATTAAAGAGAGATGCCGCCCAGCTTTTCTTTGAGGGATTGGATACCTATGCTGACGTTTATCTGAACGGTTCTTTGGTTTTGAAATCAGATAATATGTTTGTGGGTTATGCGGTTCCTGTAAAACAGGTGTTACGTAAAGGTGAGAATTTGCTGCATGTCTATTTTCATTCTCCTATAAAACAAACTCTTCCACAATGGTCATCCAATGGATTTAATTATCCGGCTGATAACGATCATCACGAAAAGCGTCTTAGTGTATTTACTAGAAAAGCACCTTATAGTTATGGATGGGACTGGGGAATCCGCATGGTTACAAGCGGTATCTGGCGTCCTGTGACTCTTCGTTTTTATGATGTTGCCACTATTGCCGATTATCATGTGAAACAGTTGAGCCTGACAGATCAAGTCGCAAAACTTTCTAATGAATTGGAAATTAATAGCATTTCAGAGAAGGAAAAATCTGCTGAGGTTTTGATCTCTTATTCATTGCAAGGAGGGAAAGAAGTAACAGTAAAGGAGAACGTGACGTTAAAACCGGGTTTAAATAAGATTCATATTCCGTTGGATATTCAGAACCCTGTGCGTTGGATGCCCAATGGATGGGGAGAACCTCATTTATATGATTTCTCAGCACAAGTGATATGTGACGGTAAAACAATTGCCTCGCGCCAGCATCGCATCGGACTTCGTACGATACGGGTGGTAAACGAAAAAGATAAAGAGGGAGAATCTTTTTATTTTGAAGTGAATGGTATCCCGATGTTTGCCAAAGGAGCCAATTATATCCCTGATGATGCATTGCTTCCCTGTATAACCACTGAGCGTTATAAGACCCTGTTCCGGGACATGAAAGAGGCCAATATGAATATGGTACGTATATGGGGGGGAGGAACTTATGAGGATGATCGTTTCTATGATCTGGCAGATGAAAATGGTATTCTTGTTTGGCAGGATTTTATGTTTGCCTGTACTGCTTATCCCAGCGATCCTACTTTCTTGAAGCGGGTAGAAGAAGAGGCTGAATATAATATCAAACGTCTGCGCAACCATGCTTCATTGGCCATGTGGTGTGGAAATAATGAGATTCTGGAAGGATTGAAATATTGGGGATGGCAGAAAAACTATACTCCGGAAGTGTATGAAAATATGTTCCGGGGGTATGATAAGTTGTTCCGGGGATTGCTTCCTGCCAAAGTACAGGAACTCGATGAAGGCCGTTTTTACAAGCATTCTTCTCCTTATTTTGCAAATTGGGGACGTCCGGAGTCATGGGGCATAGGTGACAGTCATAATTGGGGAGTGTGGTACGGCAAAAAAACATTCGAATCATTAGACACGGATTTACCGCGATTTATGAGTGAATTTGGTTTCCAGTCGTTCCCGGAAATGAAGACGATTGCTACATTTGCTGCTCCGGAAGACTATCAGATTGAATCGGAAGTGATGAATGGGCATCAGAAAAGCAGTATTGGTAATGACTTGATACGTACCTATATGGAACGTGATTATATCGTTCCTGAGAAATTTGAAGACTTTGTGTATATCGGACTTGTGCTTCAGGGACACGGCATGCGTCATGGGATGGAAGCACATCGTCGTAACCGCCCTTATTGTATGGGGACATTATATTGGCAGCTTAATGATAGCTGGCCGGTAGTTTCCTGGTCCAGTATAGACTATTATGGCAATTGGAAAGCGTTGCATTATCAGGCAAAGCGTGCTTTTGCGCCGTTACTGGTCAATGCAATACAGGAAGGCGATAGCTTGAATATTTATCTGATATCCGATATGTTGGAAAAGCAGAGTCAGCTTACACTTGAAATGAAAGTCATTGATTTTAATGGCAAGACATTAGACAAAGAAGTCATCAAGGCAGTTGAGGTAGCGATGAATACTTCTTCTTGTATCGTGCGTAAACCGTTGGACACTTGGGTGAATCCGGAACAGCGAAAGAGCAGTTTTCTACTACTTAGCCTGAAAGATAAATCGGGTAGGAAAGTGGCTGAAGAAGTTTATTTCTTTGATAAAACCAAGAATTTGGAGTTGCCTCAGACAGCTATTTCCATGAAAGTGAAACAACTCGATGGGAAGTGTGAACTGACCTTGTCATCTCCTAAACTGGCAAAAGATGTCTTTGTCCAGATTCCTGTTCAAGGAGCCCGTTTCACTGATAATTTCTTCGATCTGTTGCCGGGTGAAAACAAAAAAATAACGATAACGTCTCCGGAGATTAAGAAGGGAGAAAGCTTGAATATCACAGTGAAACATGTACGAGATACCTATAACTAACACCTATTAAATAATTTGTATGAGAAATCTTTTTAAAATTGCCGGTTTACTGGCGCTCACGGGATTTATTTCTTCGTGTAACGACAAAGAAACTACAGCTAATTACCAGGTAATTCCTTTACCTCAGGAAATTACGACTGCTCAAAGCCAACCATTTACATTAAATGGTAGTGTAAAAATCATCTATCCGGAAGGAAATGAAAAGATGCAACGCAATGCCCAATTCCTGGCTGATTATCTGAAGAAAGCCACAGGTAAGGATTATGCCGTTGAAGCAGGTACTGAGGGCAAAGGTGCTATTCTGCTTAAGTTGGGTATGGAATCAGAAAACCCCGAAGCTTATCAGTTGAGTGTGAACGCAGATGGTGTAACTATTGCTGCTCCTACTGAAGCTGGTGTATTCTACGGTATCCAGACTTTACGTAAGTCTATTCCGGTAGCTATCGGTACAACTCCTTCATTGCCGGCTGTCGAGATTAGCGACTATCCTCGTTTTAGTTATCGTGGTGCCCATTTTGATGTAGGTCGCCATTTCTTCACAGTAGACGAAGTAAAGACATACATCGATATGATGGCTTTGCATAACATGAACCGTTTACACTGGCACTTAACCGAAGATCAGGGATGGAGACTTGAAATCAAGAAGTATCCTAAACTGACTGAGATCGGTTCAAAAAGATCGGAAACTGTAATCGGACGTAATTCCGGTGAATATGACGGAAAACCTTACGGTGGTTTCTATACTCAGGAAGAAGCCAGAGAAATCGTAGCGTATGCTGCAGATCGTTATATCACTGTTATTCCTGAAATTGACCTTCCGGGACATATGCAGGGAGCATTGGCCGCTTATCCGCATTTGGGATGTACAGGTGGACCGTATGAGGTTTGGAAAATATGGGGAGTATCTGATCAGGTGCTTTGTGCCGGAAACGACAGTGTACTGACTTTTATTGATGATGTCCTGACAGAAGTAATGGATATCTTCCCTTCTGAATATATCCATGTCGGAGGTGACGAATGTCCGAAGACTGAATGGGCGAAATGTCCGAAGTGCCAAGCTCGTATCAAGGCCTTGGGAATCAAGAGTGACGCTAAACATTCAAAAGAAGAGTATTTGCAGAGTTTTGTTATCAATCATGCAGAAAAATTCCTGAACGAACATGGACGTCAGATTATTGGCTGGGACGAAATCTTGGAAGGTGGACTGGCTCCGAATGCTACAGTGATGTCATGGCGTGGCGAAGGTGGCGGTATCGAAGCTGCCAAGCAGAAACATGATGTTATCATGACCCCGAACACTTATCTTTACTTTGACTACTATCAGACCAAGGATACAGAGAATGAACCTTTGGCTATCGGTGGTTATGTGCCTTTGGAAAGAGTTTATGGTTACGAACCGATGCCTTCTTCATTGACACCGGAAGAACAAAAACATATTATTGGCGTACAGGCTAATCTTTGGACGGAATACATTCCTACTTTCTCTCAGGCTCAGTATATGGTGTTGCCGCGTTGGGCTGCTTTAGCAGAGGTGCAATGGTCTAATCCTGAAAAGAAGAATTATGAAAACTTCCTGAGCCGTTTGCCGCAGTTGATTAATATTTATGATGCTGAAGGATATAATTATGCCAAACATGTATTTGATGTGAAATCTGAGTTTGTAGCTAATTCGGCCACAGGAGCAGTAGACGTAGTGATGACTACTATTGACGGTGCTCCCATTCATTATACATTAGATGGAACTGAGCCTACGGCAGCTTCTCCTGTGTGTGATAGTATTCTTACAATCAAGGAAAGTTGTACTCTGAAAGCGGTTGCTGTCCGTCCTACCGGAAACAGCAAAATGCTGACTGAACAGATTGCTTTCAGTAAATCTACTTCAAAACCTATTAAAGCCAATCAGCCTGTAAACAAGCAATATGAATTTGGTGGTGTTTCTACATTAGTAGACGGACTGAAAGGAAATGGCAATTATAAAACAGGTCGTTGGATCGCTTTTTATAAAAATGATATGGATGTAACGATTGACTTGCAACAACCTACCGAGATCTCCAGTGTAGCTATCACTACTTGTGTTGAAAAGGGCGACTGGGTATTTGATGCACGTTCTTTCTCAATTGAAGTATCAGATGACGATAAGACTTTTACAAAGGTAGCTTCTGAAGCATATCCTGAAATGAAAGAGACAGATCGTAATGGCCTTTACGAGCACAAATTGACTTTTGATCCGGTAAAAACCCGTTATGTGAAAGTGATTGCAACATCGGAACACTCGATTCCGGCATGGCATGGTGGTAAAGGTAATCCGGGCTTCTTATTTGTAGATGAAATTACGTTGAATTGAAAAAATAGAAATGACAGAAATTAAAACGATTCGTTTTCTTTCTATCATTGGATGTTTACTTGCCGGGATGGCTGCTTCGTGCAGCTCCCGGCAAGTTGCGCCTAATGAAGAAGGGATTAGCGTGCAGAAAATGACCGGATTCCCCGAAGGAGAACCCGGTTTTTCTTTGGGTGTATCGGCATGTTATGCCGGCATCTATCAGGGAGAATTATTGATTGCCGGCGGATGTAATTTTCCGGAAACTCCGGCAGCTGAGGGAAGAAGAAATTCTACCAAGGTATTTATGCTGCTGACGCTTCTGCAGATTCAGTTTTCGTGTGGCGAAAAGTAGGTCAGCTGCCCGTTGCTGCTGCTTATGGAGTCTCAGTATCGACTCCTCGAGGGATAGTGTGTGTGGGTGGATCGAATGAAAATGGATCCTTATCTGCCGTTTACCGCCTTTCTTTGAGTGATGATAAACAAGCTGTGATTGTAGATACGCTGCCATCTTTACCTTGTACGATGGATAACATGAGTGGTTCGGTTGTTGATTATACCCTTTTTGTAGCCGGAGGCAATGTGAATGGCAAGCCTTCGAATGGGCTTTATTGCCTCAATCTGGGCAACCCTGAGACCGGCTGGCAACAACTTCCCGATTTTCCGGGTGCTCCCCGTGTACAGCCTGTATGTGTGGGGCAGAGTAAAGAGAATGAGACACTTTTATATCTGTGGGGAGGTTTTTCCGGGGCATTCGATGGGCGGTCTGCAACTCTTTCTACTGACGGATACTGTTATTCCCCCTCTTTGCAACAATGGCAACCCGTCTCTACTCCGATAGGGAGTGATTCTGTGCCTGTAGCTTTAGGTGGAGGTGCAGGTATAGCTCTGACAGACAGTCTGATACTTTGCACCGGTGGGGTTAATAAAGATATTTTCTTGTCTGCCCTGCAACGCGAGGAGATGATGAAAGCAGCAGTGACCGGCGGTAATCAGGCAGCTGTAGACAGTTTGAAATCTGAAGCAAAAACATATATGTTGCATCCGGCTGAATGGTATCGTTTCAATGACCGTATCCTGATTTACAACACACGTCGGGATAAATGGGAAGAGGCTGTTCGGAGCCAAGATATCGCTCGTGCCGGTGCTGCATTGACAGGACAGGGACAGACCTTCTTTAACATCAATGGTGAGTTGAAGCCGGGGATCCGTACTCCGGAAATAGCTAAGATAATGATTGACTAATTGCAGATAATCTGACATTTTACTTATATTTGTGCATTGAAAACAAAAAACTAAAACCAATCATATCATGATAAAACCTACAATGAGAATTTGTACTTTCTTGCTTGCAGCCGGTTTGATGATAGCAACAGCTGGTATGAAAGCGCAGTCTGTCATTCCCATACCTCTCCGGATGGAACAAGGAAGCGGAACTTTTCAGTTTTCCGGTGAAACCCTGTTGTATACCAATCTGAAGGGTAAGGAGAAGAAAATGATGATGGATTATCTGGAGACATTACCCATTCACTTTAAAAGTTCCAAAAAACAAGCCAAAGAGAATGTAGTCTCATTGCTGATAACAAAGGATAACTCTCAGTTACCCTCTCCCGAGAGCTATACCTTAGAAGTTACTCCCCGTAAAATAACAGTGCAGGCTACTTCCGGAGCCGGATTATTCTATGGCGTACAGACCCTTTTGCAAATGGCACAGCCTGCAATGGGAGATACTTGGTCAGTTCAGGCTACGACGATTCAAGATTCACCACGATTTGAATACCGGGGGCTGATGCTCGATGTTTCAAGGCATTTTCGCTCCAAGGAGTTTGTAAAAAAGCAGATAGATGCATTAGCTTATTATAAACTCAATCGTTTACATTTACACCTAACAGATGCTGCGGGGTGGCGTATCGAGATTAAGAAATATCCTTTATTGACAGAATTTGCCGCCTGGCGTCCGGAAGCTAACTGGAAAAAATGGTGGAATGAAGGTGGACGTAAATATTGTCGTTTCGATGCTCCGGGGGCTTCAGGCGGCTATTATACACAGGATGATATTCGTGAATTGGTCAATTATGCACGCGAGCGCCATGTTACCATTATTCCTGAGATCGAAATGCCGGCTCATTCAGAAGAGGTTCTGACCGCTTATCCGGAACTGTCCTGTTCGGGAGAGCCTTACAAGGATGCCGACTTTTGTGTCGGAAACGAGAAAACCTTTACGTTTCTTGAGGATGTGTTGACGGAGGTCATGGAGCTTTTCCCTTCTCAATATATTCATGTTGGAGGCGACGAAGCCGGTAAGGTAGCTTGGAAAACCTGTCCTAAATGCCAAAAGCGCATGCAGGATGAGCATTTGGCTAATGTGGATGAATTACAGAGTTACCTGATCCATCGCGTAGAAGTATTTCTCAATGCTCATGGACGTAAACTGTTAGGATGGGATGAGATTTTGCAAGGAGGACTGGCGCCCAATGCTACTGTGATGTCATGGCGTGGTGAACAAGGAGGTATCGATGCCGTAAAATCCGGTCATCAGGCGATTATGACTCCCGGGTCACATTGTTATATAGATGGTTATCAAGATGCACCTTATTCCCAACCTGAGGCTATTGGCGGATATCTGCCCTTGGAAAAGGTATACTCTTATAATCCGATCCCTGCCTCACTTACACCTGATGAAGCGAAGCTGATTTATGGTGTCCAAGCCAATCTTTGGGCGGAATACATCCAGACTGACGAGCATTGTGAATACATGATTTATCCTCGTATTCTTGCGTTGGCCGAAGTGGCTTGGTCTGCTCCCGAACGAAAATCATGGACTGATTTTCGCCCGCGTGCTCTAAAAGCCGTAGCATATCTACAATCCAAGGGATATCATCCGTTTGATTTGAAAAAGGAGATCGGTAATCGGCCTGAAGCGTCAAAACCGGTTCAGCATCTTGCCTTGGGCAAAACGGTTAAATATAATGCTCCTTACAATGCGTCTTATCCGGCGCAAGGCGATAAAACCCTGACTGACGGAATCCGGGGTAGCTGGACTTACAGTGATGGGGTATGGCAGGGCTTTATTTCCCGTGATCGTTTGGATGTAACTATCGATATGGGTGAGTCGACTGCTTTGCATTCGATTGGCGCAGATTTTATGCAGGTAGTAGGTCCGGAAGTCTTTTTGCCTACCGAAGTGATAATTTCTGTTTCGGAGGATGGCAAGAACTTCACTGAATTGAGTCGTCAGACACATAAAGTAGTGAAGTCGGATGCTGTGGTCTTTAAAAACTACGCATGGAATGGGGAAGCCAAAGGACGATACATCCGCTATCAGGCTCATGCCGGAGAAGAGTTTGGAGGCTGGGTGTTTACCGACGAAATCGTTGTAGAATAACCTTCCTCACAGAGCGGGTGAAACCAAACGTATATATTAATAAATAATAGTATTGAAAGAATGAAGAAACTACCTTATTTTGTATCATTTGCAGCTGCCTGGCTATTTATAGCAGTGGCTTCTGCGCAAGAGAATCCGGTAGATTATGTAAATCCGTTCGTCGGAACGACGAATTACGGAACAACGAACCCCGGAGCTATCTGTCCGCAGGGAATGATGTCGGTTGTTCCTTTTAATGTGATGGGGGACAAATCCGTTGGTAATAAAATAGATAAAGACAGCCAGTGGTGGTCTACACCTTATGAACATACCAATACCTATTTCACCGGATTCTCACATGTTAATCTGAGTGGAGTAGGATGTCCGGAGCTGGGCTCCTTACTTTTGATGCCCACAACCGGAAAATTGAACGTTGATTATTTACAATACGGAAGTGCCTATAAAGACGAGAAAGCCACTCCGGGTTATTACTCAAATGTTCTGACTAAATATGGGATTAAGAATGAGGTTTCGGCTACTTTGCGTACCGGAATCAGTCGTTTTACTTTTCCCAAAGGAGAAAGTAATATCCTTTTGAATCTGGGTGAAGGATTGACCAATGAAACCGGGGCTACCGTTCGTTTTGTCAGTGACACCGAGATAGAGGGGAGTAAGCTGCTCGGTACATTCTGTTATAATCCGCAGGCCGTATTTCCCATTTATTTTGTGATGCGTATTAACAAAACTCCTCGTGCACGTGGCTATTGGAAGAAGATGCGTCCGATGACGGTGGAAGCGCAGTGGGATAATACTTCCGGTAAAAATAAGCTGTATACTGCTTATACCAAAGAGATGAGTGGTGATGATATCGGTACTTGGTTTACGTTTGATACCGACGAAGGTGAAACGATCGAAGTCGGTATGGGAGTGTCGTTTGTCAGCATAGCCAATGCCCGTCTGAATTTAGAGAAAGAGCAGGCCGGAAAGGGATTTGATCAGATTCGTGCCGAAGCGCGTGCCATGTGGCAGAATGATCTTTCACGGATTCTTGTAGAAGGTGGTACCGAAGAGCAGAAAAGAGTATTCTATACCGCCATGTATCATTTGTTGATTCATCCGAATATTTTGCAGGACGTGAACGGACAATACCCGGCTATGGAAGGTAGCGAGATTCTTACGACAAAAGGCAACCGTTATACTGTATTCTCGCTTTGGGATACCTACCGTAATGTACATCAGTTGATGACATTGCTTTTCCCCGATCGGCAGTTGGATATGGTTCGTACAATGGTAGATATGTACAAGGAGCACGGATGGTTGCCCAAATGGGAGCTTTACGGGCGTGAGACACTTACCATGGAGGGTGATCCGAGTATTCCCGTTATCGTGGATACCTGGATGAAAGGGTTGCGTGACTTTGATGTACAAGCAGCCTATGAAGCTATGTATAAGTCTGCTACGACACCTGGCAAAGATAATTTAATGCGTCCCGACATAGATGATTACATTGCGAAAGGATATGTGCCCCTGACAGAGCAGTATGATAATTCTGTATCGCATGCACTGGAATATTATATAGCCGATTATGCGCTCTCACGTTTTGCCCAGGCGCTGGGAAAGAAAGAAGATGCGAAGTTATTCTACGACCGTTCGCTGGGATATAAACATTACTACTGCAAGGAGTTCGGTACATTACGTCCCATTTTACCCGACGGAACATTCTACTCTCCATTCGATCCGATGGAAGGAGCCAATTTTGCTCCGAGTCCCGGTTTCCATGAGGGGAACTCCTGGAATTATACATTTTATGTTCCCCATGATATTGCAGGCTTGACCCGATTGATGGGAGGTAAGAAGAAGTTTGTGGATAAACTGCAGAAAGTATTTGATGAAGGCTTGTATGATCCTGCCAACGAACCGGATATTGCCTATCCTTATTTATTCAGTTACTTCAAAGGAGAAGAATGGCGTACCCAGAAACAGGTGAAGCGTTTGCTTGCCGAATATTTCACTGACCGGCCTGACGGTATTCCCGGTAATGATGATACCGGTACGATGTCAGCATGGGCTATTTTCAGTATGATCGGTTTGTATCCTGATTGTCCGGGAATGCCTGATTATACGCTGACTACACCTACGTTTGACAAAGTAACCATTCAGTTGGATCCGAAATATTATAAAGAAAAAGAGCTGGTCATTACTGCTGTCCGTCCGGGAGATAATGCCGATCTGATTAAGGAGGTAAAATTGAATGGAAAGAAACATGCAGGTTATCGTATCAGTCATGAGGAGTTGGTACATGCCGGGAAGATAGAATTTATATTAAAATAAAAACAAATCAATCATGAACAAGAAAATCAAAATTGCATTTGCTTCGATGCTCGCTGTGCCGCTGTTGGCGTGTGCGCAAGTCCGTACGGAACAAACCTTTGAGAAGGGATGGAAGTTCACTCGTGAGGATAGTAAAGACTTTAGTAACTCTACGTATGATGATGCGAAGTGGCAATCTGTGACCGTTCCGCATGATTGGGCTATTTACGGACCATTCAGTATTAATAATGATAAACAGAACGTAGCCATTTCTCAGGATGGACAGAAAGAGGCGATGGAGCATGCCGGACGTACCGGGGGACTTCCTTTTGTCGGTGTGGGATGGTATAGGCTCAATTTTGATGCTCCTTCATTCAGTAAGGGCAAAAAGGCTACTCTGGTTTTCGATGGAGCCATGAGTCATGCACATGTCTATATCAACGGACAAGAGGCCGGTTATTGGCCTTACGGTTACAATAGTTTTTATGTGGATGCCACTCCTTATTTGAAACCGGGTGAAAAGAACACATTGGCGGTTCGTCTTGAAAACGAGAACGAATCTTCACGTTGGTATCCCGGTGCCGGATTGTATCGCAATGTACATCTGGTAGTGAACGAAGATGCCCATATTCCTACTTGGGGTACTCAGCTGACTACTCCTGTAGTGAAAGATGAATTTGCAAAGGTAAACCTGAAAACAAAACTCGATGTACCAGCCGGAAAAGCATTCGAAGGATATCGTATTGTTACCGAACTGAAGGATAAGGATGGTAAAGTGGTGGCAGCCAACGAAAAGAAGGGAGATCCGTTCGATGACAATGTTTTCGAACAAGATTTCGTAGTGACTTCTCCGGCTTTGTGGACTCCGGATACTCCGCATCTTTATAGTGCCGTTTCTAAAGTATATGAGGGGAATACTCTGAAGGATGAATATACTACTTCATTCGGTATTCGTTCCATTGAGATTATTCCGAATAAAGGTTTCTTCCTGAATGGAAAGAAAACCATGTTCAAAGGTGTGTGCAATCACCATGATCTCGGACCGTTGGGAGGTATTGCCAATGATGCCGGTATTCGCCGTCAGATTCGTATCCTGAAAGACATGGGCTGCAATGCCATCCGTACTTCACATAATATGCCTGCTCCCGAATTGATTAAAGCTTGTGATGAAATGGGCATGATGATAATGGCCGAGTCATTTGACGAGTGGAAAGCAGCCAAAGTACAGAATGGTTATCACAAAGTGTTTGATGAATGGGTAGAGAAAGATCTGGTGAATCTGATTCATCAGTATCGCAATAATCCGAGCGTGGTTATGTGGTGTATCGGTAATGAGGTGCCCGACCAGTGGAACGGTGACCGTGGACCGAAACTGTCACGCTTCTTGCAGGATATCTGCCATCGTGAAGATCCTACACGTCCTGTTACTCAGGGTATGGATGCTCCCGATGCAGTAGTCAATAATAATATGGCGGCTGTGATGGACGTAGCCGGTTTTAATTACCGTCCTCACAAATATCAGGAAAACTATAAGAAACTTCCGCAACAGATCATCCTGGGTAGCGAGACAGCTTCTACCGTTAGTTCACGTGGCGTTTATAAATTCCCTGTTGTCCGTCGTGCGATGCAGAAGTATGACGATCATCAGTCTTCATCATATGATGTAGAGCATTGCGGTTGGTCCAATCTTCCGGAAGACGATTTTATCCAGCATGAGGATTTGCCTTATTGCATTGGTGAGTTCGTATGGACCGGATTCGATTATTTAGGCGAACCGACTCCGTACTATACCGATTGGCCCAGCCACTCTTCGTTGTTTGGAATTATAGACCTTGCCGGACTTCCGAAAGACCGTTATTATCTCTATCGCAGTCATTGGAATAAAGATAAGGAAACGCTGCATATCTTGCCTCACTGGAATTGGGAAGGACGTGAGGGTGAAGTTACCCCGGTATTTGTATATACCAATTATCCTTCGGCTGAACTGTTTATTAACGGCAAAAGTCAGGGTAAGCGTACAAAGGATCTCTCCGTTACGGTAAACAATAGCGGTGACTCTACTTCTGTGGCCAACTTCAAACGTCAGCAACGTTATCGCCTGATGTGGATGGATACGAAATACGAGCCGGGTACTGTAAAAGTGGTTGCTTACGATAAAGATGGCAAAGCCGTTGCTGAGAAGGAAATTCATACAGCCGGAAAGCCCGATCACATTGAGTTGGTGGCAGACCGTAGCGTGATTGACGCCAATGGTAAAGATCTCTCATTTGTGACAGTGAAGGTAGTCGATAAAGAGGGTAATCTTTGTCCGCTGGCAGACAATGAGATCAGTTTCAAGGTGAAGGGAGCAGGTACTTATCGTGCAGGAGCCAATGGTAATCCGGCTTCTCTTGAGTCATTCCAGACCCCGAAGATGAAAGTATTCAGCGGTATGATGACAGCGATTGTGCAGTCTACTGAAAAAGCAGGAAAGATCACACTTGAAGCAACAGGAAAAGGCCTGAAAAAAGGTACATTGCTGATCGAAAGCAAATAATCTGTTCAGATAGAGTAAGAAAGGAGGGCATCCGGGCAACCAGATGCTCTCTTTTTTTGTTATATTTTATATGCGAACCCTTCAAATGTTAATAGTATGAAACAACACCGGATCATCTGTATACCGACATTGACTTTTGCCCTGCTTCTGATGTTTACTCCCTCTATCTTGCAGGCGCAGGATAAGCCCGTTTTTCCCATTGATTCACTTATTACAGTAGGATATGCTACCGGAAATAAGAAAAACATTTCCGGTTCAGTAGAAAAAATTACGGAGTTGGGCATGAATAAAGATCAGATAACCAATCCGCTGGAGGCGATTCGCGGACGTGTTCCCGGACTTACCATACAAAAAGGAACCAACGGACCGGCAGCTTTGGATGCCGTACGTTTGCGGGGAACTACTTCATTGACCAGTGGTAACGACCCTTTGATCATTGTCGATGGTGTATTTGGTGACCTCAGTATGCTCACTTCTATTTATCCTACCGATATAGAGAGTTTCACTATTCTCAAAGATGCTTCCGAGACAGCTCAATATGGTTCCCGCGGTGCTTCCGGTGTTATTGAAATCACGACAAAGAAAGGAATCCGGGGTAAAACCAGGGTTAGCTACAATGGGAGTTTTGGTATCTCTTCTGTCTATAAAAATCTGGAAATGCTCTCCGGAAATGAATTTCGCAATCTGGCCCGGCAGCAAGGTGTTGCCATACTCGACAAAGGAAATGAAACGGATTTTCTGAAAGAGATAGAGCAGACTGGTTTGCAGCAGAATCATCATGTTGCATTTTATGGCGGGACGGATGCTTCCAGTTATCGTGTTTCGTTGGGCTTTATGGATCGTCAAGGTATCATTCTGAATGAAGATATGAAAAACTTCACTTCGAATATGAACATGACCCAACATGTGTTTGACGATTTTTTAGTCTGTGAACTAGGTATGTTTGGCTCTATTCAAAAGAATCATAATTTGTTTGACCTTCAAAAAACGTTCTATTCGGCTGCTACTTTTAATCCTACTTATCCCAATCACCGAAATTCGGAGACTGATTCCTGGGATCAGATTACCAATGCCAGCCAGATCACTAATCCACTGGCTTGGATGGAAGTGAAAGATCATGATGCTACATCACATATCAGTACCCATGCCCGGCTGACTTTTAATTTATTTCGTGAACTGAAACTGATTCTTTTCGGTTCTTATACCTATAATATTGTAGAAAACTCCCAATATTTGCCTACGGCTGTGTGGGCTCATGGACAGGCATACAAGGGGACCAGGAAAATGGAGTCACTGCTTGGCAATCTGATGCTGACTTACAAAAAGAAATGGAACAAGCATTATTTTGATGTACTGGCACTGGCCGAACTGCAAAAAGAAACTTATAGCGGCTTTTATACTACTGTGACCAATTTCAATACCGATCAGTTTGGTTACAATAATCTTCAGGCAGGTGCCATACGGCTTTGGGAAGGAACAAATTCTTATTTTGAACAGCCCCGACTGGCATCTTTTCTCGGACGTTTCAACTATACGTTTGCCGACCGGTATATCTTCACGGTGAATGCACGTACCGATGCTTCTTCTAAATTTGGTGCCAATCATAAATGGGGATTTTTTCCATCCGTATCGGGCGCTTGGGTTGTCAGCGAGGAAAAGTTCATGAAGCGTATTCCGTTGGTCGATAATTTGAAACTTCGCATTGGCTACGGTTTAGCCGGCAATCAGAGTGGCATTGACTCCTATACGACACTTAATTTGGTGAAACCCAATGGAGTGGTACCTGTCGGTAGTTCACAAGTGGTGACTTTGGGTAATATGCGTAATACCAATCCCGATTTGAAGTGGGAAGTAAAACGCACTTTCAATGCGGGAGTAGATCTTGGTATGTTTGGCAACCGGCTTCTTTTCTCTCTTAATTATTATAATTCCAAAACCTCTGATATGCTCTATCTGTACAACGTCAGTGTACCGCCTTTCACCTATAACACTCTTTTGGCCAATATTGGTTCCATGCGTAATAGCGGTACGGAGATAGCTGTCGGCCTCACCCCCTTGAAGACTCAGGATATGGAACTGAATGTTAATGTCAATGTTACTTTTCAGCAAAACAAGTTACTCTCTTTAAGTGGGATGTACGGTGGAGAAAATATCTCGGCGCCTGAATACAAAAGTCTGGCAAGTCTCGACGGAGCCGGATTTCATGGTGGATACAACCATATTGTCTATCAAATGGTAGGTCAACCTTTAGGTGTTTTCTATCTGCCCCATTGCAAGGGACTTATTGCCGATGGAAATGGCGGATATACCTATGACATTGCCGACCTGAATGGGGGAGGGGTAAGTCTTGAAGATGGTGAGGATCGTTATGTAGCAGGACAGGCTGTCCCTAAAACTTTACTCGGTTCCAATATCAGTTTCCGCTATAAGCGTTTCGATCTGTCGGTACAGGTGAACGGCGCATTCGGTCATAAAATCTATAACGGCACTTCACTGACCTATATGAATATGAATATTTTTCCCGATTACAATGTGATGAAGAAAGCTCCCGGACGCAATATCAAAGATCAGACTGCTACAGACTACTGGCTGGAAAAGGGAGACTACATCAATTTTGATTACGTTACTGTCGGATGGAATGTTCCGGTAGCGAAGTGGAAAAAGTATGTGCAATCTTTCCGTCTCGCGTTCACTGTCAACAATCTGGCTACTATCACAGGCTACTCCGGTCTGTCACCCATGATCAACAGTTCTACAGTCAATTCTACCTTGGGTGTGGATGATAAACGGGCTTATCCTTTGGCGCGTACCTATACTCTCGGTTTAAGTATTAATTTTTAATGGGAGGATGAGTTATGAAAAGTCGTTATATATGTATGTTCGCCTGTCTTTGGGGACTCGGTTTTCTGTTTTCATGTGATGGTTTTCTGAATGAGAATCCTAAAGATAAGATTCCTGAGGAAGATGCTTATAAGAATCTAACAGATTTATATTATAATGCAGTGGCCTCCTTGTACAATAACATCGGAGGTTACAGTGATAGCCAGGGTTTGCAGGGGACCGGCAGAGGAATTTACGATCTGAATACTTTTACCACTGATGAGGCTATTATGCCTACACGTGGCGGTGACTGGTACGATGGCGGGTTCTGGCAAGGACTTTTCCTGCATCGGTGGGGAGTGGATAATGATGCCATTCAAGCCACGTGGGAATATTTATATAAGGTGGTCAGTCTTTGCAATCAGTCACTCGAACGGATCGATACGTACCAGCAGACCCATAACGATGAAGAACTGCCTGTCTATCGGGCGGAGGTCCGCGCTTTCCGTGCTTTGTATTATTATCATTTAATGGATTTGTTTGCCCGTGTCCCTTTGGTTCTTTCATCATCCACTCCTTTGAAAGAAGTGAAGCAGAACAGTCGCAAAGAAGTTTTCGATTTTGTAGTGAAAGAGCTGCAGGAGTCTGAACCCTTGCTGGAAACGGCATATAGCAATCGTTCCGGCAATTATTACGGACGCATTACACGTCCCGTAGCCTGTTTTTTACTTGCTAAACTTGCCTTGAATGCTGAAATATATACGGATAATAATTGGACCGACGGTCAATTTCCCGATGGAAAAGATATTTATTTTGAAGTAGATGGCGAGCGGCTCAATGCCTGGCAGACGGTAGAGGCTTATTGTGATGCCATCGCTGCAATGGGATATCGGCTGGAAGATAATTTTGAAGCGAACTTTGCTGTTTACAATGAATCCTCTGTTGAGAATATCTTCACCATCCCGATGAGCAAGACTCTGTATACCAATCAGATGCAATATCTTTTTCGTTCCCGTCACTACAATCATGCCAAGGCCTATGGGTTGGGAGGAGAGAATGGTTCAAGTGCTACTGTGGAAGTCCTTCGTACGTTTGGATACGATACAGAGGCAGTCGATCCTCGTTTTGACAAATGTTATTTTGCCGGTATTGTATATGACCTCAAAGGAAAAGTCGTCACACTCGATGACGGTACCCAGCTGGAATATTTCCCCTGGAAGGTGGATGTCGATATATCTAATACTCCTTATGAAAAGACTGCCGGAGCGCGGATGAAAAAGTATGCGATTGATGAAACTGCCACCAAAGACGGTAAACTGATGGAAAATGATATTGTACTCTATCGTTATGCCGATGTATTACTCATGAAAAGCGAAGCCAAGGTGCGTAATGGAGAAAATGGAGATGAAGAATTGAACCTTGTCCGCTCTCGTGTGAATGCTCCTTTCCGGACGGCTACATTAGCTAATCTATTGGCCGAACGTCAGTTGGAGTTTGCATGGGAAGGGTGGCGCAGGCAAGATTTGATCCGGTTTCGTCAATATACCCGCACTTATACGGGCAGACCTCAACTTTCGGGTGAGAAGAATGGTTATACTACGGTATTTCCCATTCCGGAAAAGGTTCGGTTAATGAACCCCAATCTGACACAGAATCCGGGGTATTGAGCTAACAAGGACGGGAAGTTGGAAGCGGCTGTCTCTAAATCGTAAGATAATCCATCATTATAGCAGAAAAGTCTATTTATCAGGTAAATCGTTCTTTTGTTCAGATATAAAATTGCCCGGGCAACATCAGGAGATGTAAGTCCGGGCAACATTTTATAGGGTACTCTCTGTATAAATCAGAGTAATTGGCAACGGAGCCGATTAGTCAAAGAGGCTTCTGAACTTCTTGAATATCTTTTCTT
>ENA-OPDI01001271-OPDI01001271.1-human-gut-metagenome-genome-assembly--contig:-NODE-1271-length-19529-cov-22.261631_pt1 | contig 19529 bp, 20 predicted proteins | sample MGYA00241262_ERZ501504 | MGnify/ENA primary metagenome ERZ501504 (study PRJEB25962, sample SAMEA2042570) | human gut metagenome | biome: human gut; feature: human-associated habitat; material: faeces...
TGGATCGTGTGAATCTGGGGGAGGCGAAAGATAAGTTTCCGGGAGAAATCAGTGGGGGGATGCAGAAGCGTGTGGCTATTGCACGTGCGATTGCCCTGAATCCGCAATATTTGTTTTGCGATGAACCGAACTCGGGACTTGATCCGAAAACGTCATTGGTGATTGATGATCTGATCCATGATATTACGCAGGAATATAACATGACGACCATTATCAATACGCATGATATGAATTCTGTATTGGGAATTGGCGAGAAAGTGATTTATATTTATGAAGGACATAAAGAGTGGGAGGGGACAAAAGATGATATCTTTACCTCTACCAACGAACGACTGAATAACTTTATCTTTGCTTCAGACTTGCTCCGTAAGGTGAAGGACGTGGAAGTGCAAGGAATGGAAGGGTAATAAAAAAACTTCTGTCATCGGGGTGACAGAAGTTTCTTTTTTTCTTAGCTATATTAGCGTCGGCAATTAAGCTCTAGGTCTAGCTTCTTTAACTACCATTGTACGGCCCATGTATTCAGCTCCGTTCAATTCAGCAATAGCTTTTGCAGCTGCAGCGTCGTCTTCCATTTCAATGAAAGCGAATCCTTTGGATTTACCGGTTTCACGGTCCATAACAACTTTAACTGATGATACTGCTCCGTAATCTTCCATCACTTGTTGCAGATCTCCTTCCTTAACACGGTAGTTAAGGTTTCCAACATAAATGTTCATAATGAAAATGATAAAAAATAAATAAATGAATAAAACTCTCTGGACAGATGGTTACTAATAAAAAGATTAAAACGACAGAGAGTTTACAAATGCGTTTCGTAACGGAAGTAAAAACCTTGTAATCAAATCGAGAAACTAATGGTCCATCAATCCGCAGCAAAGAAAAGAATAATTTTTGGATTAACCATCTTTTTGGAAGGTTAATTTGCGGATTATCAGAAAAAAAGTTCTTTCCTTTTCTCTTGAAAGAAAAGAAAGAACCAAAGAAAAGTTCAAGGCTGACTTTTTTCTCCTACTCGCTTCCTTCACTACGCTAAAGGGCAGAAACTCGCTTCGCTCAAACAGTCTGCCCTTCTTAACGCTTCGTTACGGGCGCTCGCTTGACGGAGAAAAAAGTAGGCCGGGGGACCTGCGGTGTGGTCGTTGCTGATGGTTTATTGTTGTTTATATATGAGGAATTGATGAAATAATTAATAAAAGATGTGTGAAAGATGGGTGGCGTTGCTGAAATAAATCTGCAATGTCTTTTGAAATTTGAAAGATTAGCACTAATTTTGCACCCTCTTTGAGTATAGAACAAAGTATAAATCAAATAAATAATTGTCAGAATGAACGTTTCATTACAAAACATTGACAAAGTAAGCGCAGAGCTTACTGTAAAGCTTGAGAAAGCAGATTATCAGGAGAAAGTAGACAAAGAGTTGAAATCACTCCGTCAGAAGGCACAGATTCCGGGATTCCGTAAAGGTATGGTGCCGACAAGTCTTATTAAAAAGATGTATGGTAAATCGGTGATTGCAGAGGTTGTGAATAAGGCATTGCAAGAAGCTGTTTACAATTATATTAAAGATAATAAGGTGAATATGTTGGGCGAGCCGTTGCCTAATGAAGAAAAGCAGCAGAATATTGATTTCGATACAATGGAAGAGTTCGATTTCGTGTTCGATATCGCTTTGGCACCTGAATTTAAAGCAGAAGTAAGCGCTAAAGATAAAGTAGATTATTATTCTATCGAAGTTTCTGAAGAAATGATCGACAACCAGGTGAAGATGTACACTCAACGCACTGGTAAGTATGATAAGGTAGACGCTTACGAAGATAATGATATGTTGAAAGGTCTGCTGGCACAGTTGGACGAAGAAGGCAATACAAAAGAAGGTGGTATTCAGGTAGAAGCTGCTGTGTTGATGCCTGCTTATATGAAGAATGACGATCAGAAAGCTATTTTTGCTAACGCAAAAGTAAATGATGTATTGGTGTTCAATCCGAATGTTGCTTATGACGGACATGCTGCTGAACTGGGTTCTTTGTTGAAGATCGACAAGGAAATCGCTAAAGACGTTAAGTCTGACTTCAGCTTCCAGGTAGAAGAAATCACTCGTTTTGTTCCGGGTGAATTGACACAGGAAGTGTTCGACCAGGCATTCGGCGAAGGTGTTGTGAAGACTGAAGAGGAATTCCGCGCTAAGATTAAAGAAGAAATTGCAGCAAGATTTGTTGCTGACAGCGATTATAAGTTCCTGATCGATATTCGCAAAGTGATGATGGAAAAAGTAGGTAAGTTGGAATTCTCTGACGCTCTGCTGAAACGTATCATGTTGCTGAATAACGAAGAAAAGGGCGAAGAATATGTTGCTGAAAACTATGATAAGAGCATCGAGGAACTGACTTGGCACCTGATTAAGGAACAGTTGGTTGAAGCAAACGATATCAAAGTAGAACAGGAAGATGTTCTGAAGATGGCTAGAGAAACAACGAAGGCGCAGTTTGCTCAATACGGTATGTTGTCTATCCCTGATGATGTGCTTGATAACTATGCACAGGAGATGTTGAAGAAGAAAGAAACTATCAATAATTTGGTAAGTCGTGTGGTAGAAGTGAAGCTGGCTGCTGCTCTGAAAGCGCAGGTTACTTTGGAAAACAAGAACGTTTCAATCGAAGAATTCAATAAGATGTTTGAATAATCATTCGGTTGAATAGAATATAAAGTCACAGAAACACAGAGTTTTTATAAAATTATAACTCTGTGTTTTTTTGTGTCTCTGTATTCTTTTTCGTTTCTTTGTACTTACGTTTATTTTTAATTTATAAGAAAGGAACAATTAACATGGATGATTTTAGAAAATACGCAACCAAGCATTTAGGAATGAATGGCATGGTATTGGATGATGTGATTAAATCGCAGGCCGGGTATTTGAATCCCTATATTCTGGAAGAAAGACAGTTGAACGTTACTCAACTCGACGTTTTCTCCCGTTTGATGATGGACCGCATCATTTTCCTCGGTACACAAGTAGATGACTATACAGCGAATACGCTTCAGGCACAGTTGCTGTATCTGGATTCTGTTGATCCGGGTAAGGATATCTCTATCTATATCAACTCTCCGGGCGGAAGTGTATATGCCGGACTGGGCATTTATGATACGATGCAGTTTATTTCAAGTGATGTTGCTACCATCTGTACAGGTATGGCAGCTTCAATGGCGGCTGTATTGCTTGTTGCCGGTGCTGAAGGCAAACGTTCTGCGTTGCCTCATTCACGTGTGATGATTCACCAGCCGATGGGTGGTGCGCAAGGACAAGCGTCGGATATTGAAATCACAGCTCGTGAGATTCAGAAATTGAAGAAAGAACTTTATACGATCATCGCCGATCATTCGCATACTGATTTTGATAAAGTATGGGCGGACTCTGACCGCGACTACTGGATGACAGCTCAGGAAGCGAAAGAATACGGTATGATTGATGAGGTATTGATTAAGAAATAAAAATGGCTGATTCAAAGACAAAGAAAAGGTGTAGCTTCTGTGGACGGTCGGAGAATGAAGTCGGATTCCTGATTACGGGAATGAACGGCTATATCTGCGACAGCTGTGCTACCCAGGCTTATGAGATCACTCAGGAAGCATTGGGCGAAGGCAAGAAAAGCGCGGGAGCTACCAAACTCAATTTAAAAGAACTGCCCAAACCGGTAGAAATCAAGAAATTCCTCGACCAGTATGTGATCGGACAGGATGACGCAAAACGCTTCCTTTCCGTATCGGTCTATAACCATTATAAACGTCTGTTGCAAAAAGACAGCGGGGATGATGTGGAGATTGAAAAGTCGAACATTATTATGGTAGGTAGTACCGGAACCGGAAAAACGTTGCTTGCACGTACGATTGCCAAGTTGCTGCACGTGCCGTTTACCATTGTAGACGCTACGGTGCTGACAGAGGCCGGTTATGTAGGCGAAGATATCGAAAGTATTTTAACCCGTTTGCTTCAGGTGGCAGATTATAATGTACCTGAAGCTGAACAGGGTATTGTGTTTATCGACGAGATCGACAAGATTGCCCGCAAAGGAGATAACCCTTCCATCACTCGTGATGTGAGCGGTGAAGGTGTACAGCAGGGATTGCTGAAATTACTCGAAGGTTCTGTTGTGAACGTACCTCCTCAGGGTGGTCGTAAGCATCCGGACCAGAAGATGATTCCGGTAAATACCAAAAATATTCTCTTTATCTGTGGCGGCGCTTTCGATGGTATCGAAAAGAAGATCGCCCAACGGTTGAATACACATGTCGTAGGTTATACGGCGTCGCAGAAAACAGCGACGGTGGACAAGAATAACATGATGCAGTATATCGCTCCGCAGGATTTGAAGTCATTCGGACTGATTCCCGAAATTATCGGACGTCTTCCGGTACTGACTTATTTGAATCCGCTGGATCGGAATGCGCTTCGTGCTATCCTCACCGAACCGAAAAACTCTATCATCAAGCAGTACATCAAACTGTTTGAAATGGATGGTATCAAGCTCACATTTGAAGATGTTGTCTTCGAATATATCGTCGATAAGGCGGTGGAATATAAGCTGGGTGCCCGTGGATTGCGCTCTATTGTGGAAACAATCATGATGGATGTCATGTTTGAAATCCCTTCAGAGGACAAAAAAGAGTATAAGGTGACGCTGGATTATGCAAAGATGCAACTGGAAAAAGCGAATATGGCACGACTGCAAACTGCTTAAAATCAAAGAGTAAGACTACAAAAGATGATCGTAACTGTATTTTCTTAAAAATATTAGTCGCATTTTGCTTGGTAATTACGAAGTTGTTTATAACTTTGTTTGGCTCTCTTGAAGGAGGGAGCCTACTAAAGTTAAACCATGAACTGAATAAAACAACCTAAGTTAAGATGGCAAGGAAGATTAATTTAACAGATGAACTGAAGAAGTGTTTCGGATTTAATAAGTTCAAGGGAAACCAGGAAGCGATCATTAACAACTTGCTCGATGGTAAAGATACCTTTGTACTGATGCCTACCGGTGGCGGGAAATCTTTATGCTATCAGCTACCTTCGCTCTTGATGGAAGGTACGGCAATTGTAATTTCTCCGCTTATTGCGTTGATGAAGAATCAAGTGGATGCAATGCGCAATTTCAGTGAAGAAGATGGCGTCGCCCATTTTATCAATTCTTCATTAAACAAAGGCGCAATAGACCAAGTAAGGTCGGACATCCTTGCCGGAAAGACAAAATTGCTATATGTGGCGCCGGAATCGCTGACGAAAGAAGAAAATGTAGAATTTTTGCGTTCGGTGAAGATTTCATTCTATGCAGTAGACGAAGCTCACTGTATTTCTGAATGGGGACATGACTTCCGACCGGAATACCGGCGGATTCGCCCTATTATCAACGAAATAGGAAAGGCTCCGTTGATTGCGTTGACCGCAACAGCGACACCAAAGGTGCAGCATGATATCCAGAAAAATCTGGGAATGGTAGATGCTCAAGTTTTCAAATCGTCGTTCAACCGTCCGAACCTTTATTATGAGGTACGCGCGAAGACCGCTAATATTGACAGGGATATTATCAAGTTTATCAAAAACAATCCGGAAAAATCGGGCATTATCTATTGTCTTAGCCGGAAAAAAGTAGAGGAACTTGCTGAAATCCTTCAGGCAAACGGTATCAATGCGCGGCCTTATCATGCCGGGATGGATTCGTTGGCGAGGACTAAGAATCAGGATGATTTCCTGATGGAAAAAGTGGACGTTATTGTAGCAACTATCGCTTTCGGTATGGGAATCGACAAGCCGGATGTAAGGTTTGTGATTCACTACGATATTCCAAAGAGTCTGGAAGGGTATTACCAGGAGACCGGACGTGCCGGTAGAGATGGCGGTGAAGGTCAGTGCATAACCTTTTATACAAACAAAGACTTGCAGAAACTGGAGAAGTTCATGCAAGGAAAACCTGTGGCAGAGCAGGAAATTGGCAAGCAGCTTCTGTTGGAAACCGCTGCTTATGCCGAATCTTCCGTATGCCGGCGCAAGACGTTGCTGCATTATTTCGGTGAAGAATATACGGAAGAAAATTGTGGAAATTGTGACAACTGTTTAAACCCTAAAAAACAAGTGGAGGCTCAAGAGTTATTGTGTGCCGTGATTGAAGCGATTATCGCGGTGAAAGAAAATTTTAAGGCAGATTATATTATAGACATACTACAAGGTAAAGAAACTTCCGAAGTACAGGCGCATTTGCATGAAGACCTCGAAGTCTTCGGCTCCGGTATGGGCGAAGAGGATAAAACATGGAACGCAGTGATTCGTCAAGCACTGATCGCAGGTTACTTGAGCAAGGATGTGGAACATTACGGACTCCTGAAAGTGACGGAGGAAGGACACAAGTTCTTGAAGAAGCCGAAGTCATTCAAGATTACCGAAGACAACGACTTTGAAGAGACGGAAGAAGAAGTTCCGGCACGTGGCGGTGGTTCCTGTGCGGTAGACCCTGCTCTTTATTCTATGTTGAAGGACTTGCGGAAGAAACTCTCGAAGAAACTGGAAGTGCCGCCTTATGTGATCTTCCAGGATCCGTCTTTGGAAGCGATGGCTACCATTTATCCGGTGACATTGGATGAGTTGCAGAATATACCGGGCGTAGGAGCGGGAAAAGCAAAACGTTACGGTGAAGAGTTCTGTAAATTAATCAAACGCCACTGTGAAGAGAATGAAATAGAACGTCCTGAAGATTTGCGGGTACGTACGGTTGCCAATAAATCAAAGATGAAAGTGGCTATCATTCAGGCAATTGACCGTAAAGTGGCGTTAGATGATATCGCTCTTTCTAAAGGTATCGAATTTGGTGAACTCCTGGATGAAGTGGAAGCTATCGTCTATTCGGGAACCAAACTGAATATCGATTATTTCCTGGAAGAAATCATGGATGAAGATCACATGCTCGATATCTATGATTATTTCAAGGAATCTACTACTGATAAGATTGATGATGCGCTTGATGAATTAGGCGATGACTTCACTGAAGAGGAAGTTCGCTTGGTGCGTATTAAGTTCATCTCTGAAATGGCCAATTAAAAAAGCGAAAAAAATAAGCGTGCAGGTATGCAGTTTTGAATAAAAACCGTATATTTAGATTGGGTACTGTTTATCAGTAACTTACAAAGTTAGTTCCTCAAATTTGTACTTATCTAGCCTTGTTTGAACGACACAAAGATAGGATTAATTATGTATAAGGCATAATTTTGAGATTAGAATTTTAGTCTGCATTTAGATGTGACAATTCATATTTAGATAAAAAAAGCCAGCTATCATCTCGATAACTGGCTTTTAATTTTCAATCATTTATTTGCTTAGTATATCTTCATAATACTCGGCAAAGTTCTCTGCATAGTTCTTAGCTTCTGGACTTCCTTTAGGTTTAGGATAATTTGCATGCCAGACATCTTTATTCATTGCTTCGATTATGACAACCATTTGTTCTATGGTCGGATTCTTGTCCTTGAAGAATTGTTTTAGTCCTTTTGCCAACCTACCATTGTTAAATGTCTTTTCACTCATCTTACTGGCTTTAAATGCCTGTAAAAGTTTGTCGCCCATTGATTGGGTGTCCTCACTCAATCTTAGGTTCTTTGGAAGTCTATCAATGCCAACCTTCAAATCTTTCACTACATTAGCTTTTAACTCTGGTTGTCCCATTGTATAAAGTCCATAAACAAACTCTGGCTTCAAGTCGTAATCACCTATTATCCTTTCAATGTAGTCAATCTGTGCATTACCAGTACTTAGCCCAGACCCATTAAAATCTTTGTAGTTCCAAGGCTTGCCGTTGTTGATTGATGCTGTAAAGAGTGGCAGACTCATCTCTTCTGGGAGTTTAACAATTTCCACCATAGATGATTCGTCAAAAGTAAACTTGCCCTCTGATTCCAAAATCCCCATAGCAATTAACCGGTGCTGTCCATCGACAGGAGATTTTGCTTTTTTCCTTTCTTGCTCATCCGTAACCTCTTCCGTTTCTACCATAAAGTTAGTTATAGATAAAGGCTTATCATTGCGTTTGGGTATTACAGAAACTTTATACAGTTTCTCACCTTTGAGGTCATCACCCTCAACCATCTTGATTTTACCCATTGAAGGTTGAAATCCATACTTTCTAATCATTGAATAGCATTTGACTACATTTTCAGTAACAATATCTCTGTTACTTTCATAGAAATAGAAATCTATCATATTTTTAAATACTGCTCCTGTGGGCAGGGTGAATTGTTAGGTGTTGGTTTCACCATTTATCCAACGCTGCAAAGATAGAGAGAGAATATAAAATAAGGGGATGTTTTGAAAAATGACAAGAGGGGTAAAAACAGCCCAATAATTTACCCCTCCTTGATGAATCATTTATAAAATTTGTTAGCTCTAAGAATTTTATAATCTTTGTAAGATTTTATCTGGTCTTTTATGAAGTTAGGACACTGCTTGTCTTTTTTCTCATCAACTCCAGTATATCGTTTGTCTGTGGATAGCCTAGTCAAATAAACAAGTCTTGAGATTAATAATGTCTTATTCAAAGAAACTGTACTGTATACTTTTGCAGGCTTACTTGTATTTGTTTTGGGCAATAGTTTAAAGAAACTCTTCAATAAATGATAGAACATTGCTACTAGAACAGTGTTAGGTTCTGTATCTTTACCTTTTCTATCTATTTCTTGTGTATCAAATCTTGTTGGCTTATCATTACTGAAATAGTCCTTCCCTGCTTCATATACAAGATAAATGTAAGCTAATGATATAGGGTCGTCGATTTCTATAGAGCGATGTTTTTCCTGTAATTTTAATGTTAGTGTCATTGGTTTTATAAAAGATAATATACAGCCACTATTACCAATATTCTTCCCAAGCTGTTGCATGAGTTTCTCCACTAATACTCTTGAAGTTTCTTTAACCTTAATTCCTTCCAAACAACTTCCATAAATGTAATCAGAAACAAACAATAATAGATACCAGAATTTTTCTCTATCTATATTTAGTGCTTCCAAAGTATTTTGTATATCCTTATACTGTATATATTTCTCAAATGTATAGTGAGCATTAAGCACTTTTGCATTGTACCGTTTCTTAAATTCTTGTGTTACAGTTGTACCCATGAAGACATATTTTGTTTCTTCTTCTTCTGCTGCTGCTTCATTTGTCTCTGCTTTATCCTCTATCTCCTTTTTAACCCTTATGAAATCATAGTCAGGGTGACATTTACAACCCAACATTTCTACATATTCTAGCAAATCATCTTCTTCTTTTACATATTTGTCTAATGTAAACTTATCTATTGGTTTTATATCTTCCATATCTCTAATCTTAAATTATGCCTTAAAGATAGAAAGAATTAGATAAAAAAATAAGGCAGTAAATGAAATTTCACTTACCACCTTATCAATGTATTATATCCTACGTTTCTTATAGTTATATCTACAAACTTTACACAAGTGTAATAATAATTTAACCGTATATGGTCTCAATATTTTAATCTATTGTTCATTGTTGACTATACTTTACATAAAAGGGAAAATATTTTTATCGAAAATAACATGAGGCACTTATTATTTATTTACACCTTAACTAATTCTTCTAAAGCTTGAGTTTTGACATTAAGTTGATGCTCAATAATCATATCATAATCACATTTCTTATCACCTAACTTACTTGTTACAACAAATAATTCTAGTGATATTAGAAAAGCAAATATAATAATGTAAAAAATGAGAGCTTCAATTCTTGTAGAGAGGATTTCTATCATAGCTCGTAATTCAGACAAAAAACCTGTGTTAGATGATAATTCTGTTCTTAAATCCTTTTCTACGTTCATTTTTTTCTGGGTATATTCATCTTGTTGCTTACGTAATCCTTCGAGAGTCATATTATTAGCTTCAACTTGTTTTACACGAGGATTTGCCATAGGTGTCGTAGAAACTGTAGTTTGAGGAATATCTTTATAGCTTCCATCATCTTGGCGCTCTTTGGTGTATGTGGTAGTGGTTGAAACTGTTTTAATTACAGGTTCTCGTACGATTTCATCATTCAATATAATATTTGCTTTATCCAAAGAGTCTATATTAGTTTGTAATTCTGATAATTTTACATCAATAACTTTCAAACGTAAGGGCAACTGTTCAACAACTTGTCGGTCCGTAATTTCTACCATTTTACGATTAATATCTGCTCCAAATATAATCTGGTCTATAATAGAAGAGCCTAAAAAAGCCATAATCACAGCAATAAAAAAACGAAAGAATGTATTCCACTTATGAGTTCCTACAGTTAGGATTATTTGTCGTTCAATTTGAATAACAATAACAACAAAAATAATAGATGAGATAATACATCCCCACCATGGAGCTTCTACATACCTTTCTGCAAAACAATATCCAGTAAATCCCCATAGTATAATTAATATTAATAAGGCTGCAGTATATTTCTTTAAATGTTTAAAACTAGCTTCACTACATTGAGATAATATTGAACTATTCCAGCCTGTAAGAAAACAGCCAAATTTAATCCACCACTTCATAATATTATTTATTTTTTAAAGTATCTAAAGATAGGGCAGCCAATCCGCGAAGGAAACCACGTTCGTATGATAGAAGAACTCCCATCATATATGGAACTTCGTTGCGAAAATCAGCTTCCATTTCATGTAATTTGTCTACATGTCTCTGTAGTGTTTCTCTTTTTGTTTTTAACTGCTTTACAACATCTATTAATCCCGCTTGAGAACGTGATTCTATATGAAAATCTATGTCGTGTAAGTCATCGTTATACTTTAAAATAACTTGTTCAAATTTTATTTCTATGTTGTGTCGAATAATGGACTGGTTCATCTCTTTATAAGACATATCAGGATTACAGATAGCATCTTCATAACCTTTTTGTTCGTAATCTTCTTTTAAGTCATTATAAATCAAGTCTATTGGCATACCAGTGCCGTAATTTATTACAATAGTGTTACCTTTATCCAATGGATTGGATTCATCTACAAAATCTTCTTTTTTAATTTCTGGAAGATTCTGCATAATTTTGTCATCTTCTGTTGAGACAAGAATTTGTTTCTTCTTAAAAAAATCAAGAAATCCCATAACTTTATAAATTAAATATACATAATAGGTATCTCATATAATCTATGACCTCTATCATGACACGATTTACATAAGGTAATCAAATATATGTCTTGGTAATTCCAAGGTTCACAGAATATATTCAGTTTCTTTATGAAATGGTATTGTTTGTGATGAACAATAAGACTATCTGTTTTTCCACAGATTACACATTGATGGTTATCGCGATTCAGGATAATCTCACGCTTCATTTGCCATCTTTTATCAAACAATTTAGCTTGATAAGAACCATGTTGATGAGGGGTGTTAATAGCCATAACAGATTCTTTAATTTTTCAAATATTATATAATATCGCAAAAATATCAAAATTTATATATTCAAACAAATATCATATTATATTTTTGTGATATGTTAATGAAAATCTTAGTGTTTAAAATTACCTCAACAACTCAAAGATGTATATTCTGCATACAGTCAAATATATTTTAGCAATCTATTTAAAAGTAAAATATTTTAATCTATCATTTGCTTTACATATACTCAATATGTAATCAATATTTTTATATTGTTAAAAATAAATAAGGTGGTATATTACATGTCTTCCACTAGGATAATTGTTGATAATTTACTATTTTTGTAAAAGATTATTTAGTCTATTTTATTTATATAAATTATTAATATGCAAGTAATACCAAAGAAGAAGAACACAATTCATTATTTACCACAAGAGATTAGAGAAACTAGATTAACAGAGGTCACATATTTACCTATTACAAGAGAGATGTTAGAACAACTATTCTCAAATTCAGCTAAGAAGGAGAAGCATAAATTAGTTAAGAAGAGAAGGAAGTGAACTAAACAGGCAGCATTTGAAGTAACATTTCATTTGCTGCCTTTTCATTATCTTCTAATTTAAGGTTTCATGTTCTTTTAAAGTCATTTCCACATTGATTACAATGATATATATCTTCCTTATAACCTTTAAGCCAAATAAACAATAATATTATAGGAATTATGGTTGGTATATATACTATTGTACATTTATTCAATATGGTGAAAATGATACAAAATACAACAATGACAAAGCTTACTAGAACCATCCATTTGGGACCATGCTTGTGTTGAACAATTGTATGTGCAGTATTTTCGCTACCACATTTAGGGCACCATGGAAGATTTGAATCCCTTTCGAGTTTAAGACCATTTATCAAGTCTATAGCTTCTTGGTAATGTTCATCTTCAACGAAGACTGCAATTTGCGGCTGACTTCCACCTGCATATGCACCTATTCCAACTTCTTCTTTTTGAATATAACACAAAATACCTTTAGCTTCAAGAATTGCTTTATATTCATCTGCCAAGATAGAATTTTCACAATGTACTAATAATTTCATAAGCACTAATTATTGATGTTATAAATTTATTGCTGTTTCATTTTCTTATCATCTACAACGTAAGTTGTGGATAAAAAATCATGCCAATTCCAACCACATAAGAATGATATTGCATCAAAAGGAATGAATCGGCATAAGCAACGTATGAATATTTGTGTTATTGAGAGGCTTTCTCCTTTATTATTTATCACACTCATCTTTAACAGTCTCTTGCCAATAGTCTTTCCCCCATTAGTCGTTTCCAATCCAAAGAAGTAGAGAAAGTAAAAAGCGGAATAAGACAATCTTATTTCAAGTTCACTCATAGAAGTACTTTCAATGAGCATAGCGATTATTATAACAAGAAAAGTTATGATTGTAATAAATGCAATGTCTATGATATGTCCAAACAATCTTTTCTCACTACTGGCACGTATCTTTTCAATAAATGGTCTATTATCTTTTTCCTCAAACTTCTCATTTTGAATTTTGGTGAAACTAACCCCACGTTCTATTAATACTTCTTCGGCTGCGGTTATGGCGTCTGCTACATAATCCTTTCTTTTGACATTCAGGATTTCTAATAACTTCTCATCTGAATGTTTCCTCATTACTTCTATAAATTGGTTTTCTTCCATAATTTAAAACTTTAGTTTTACTCTTTAGTATATAATTAAAACCTATCTATATATTATTTACCACTAACTCATTCTAATGAACTTATAAAACAGTCCTCTCACAAATCTTTGAATCCCATAAATGATAGCTCCACAAAATAAGAATCCAATACCTATAGAATCACTTAAAAGCAAAGATAAGCATGTTAATGTAATACCACCAATACACCATATTCCACCATATAAAATATCACTAGGAGCATTTGCGATACGCTGTTTTCTTTTAGCTTTCTTGTCATTTGTAATTTGTAGTAATGATACTATAATTGAATTTCTTTGGGATTCATCAAGTCCTTTTGATTCTAATATATGGTCTACTTCGTTTACGTCTTTTTTTTGTTTTATAACTAGCTTATATGCTTCTGTATAGGCTGAATCAATAACATCTTCTGTTGTTTGCTCACTAATTTCATTCTTTCCCTTTCTTATAAAAAAACAGAAAAGGATTGCAGTGATTATTATTGCTAAAATTGCTTCCATGATATTCTAATTACTAAGAATTATACAATCTATTACTTCCATCTTAATAAAAGAAAGCTAACAACGAATGAACTCCAAATGCTGCCTTTCTTATTATTCATTATCATGTTTGGCATTAAAACCTTTTATAATGATTCGTCCTTTTGAACTCTGCATTGTAGGATTCTCTTTTAAAGAATTTAGTTTATCCACTAAATATTGATGTGTCCAAAAGAAATTGTCCAAATTACTTCGTAGATATTCTTGAATTGAAGGTATTTCATGTACAAATGGTAGATAATGCTTACAATATACAGTTATAGTATTCTCTTCATTATTAATAAAATATGCTAAAGTAACACGTCCGTCCATATTAGTTTGATTTATAGCATCTTTCAGGATATTTATATCAGGGTCATTTAAAGAAAGACTTCCAAAGTTAGACCAGATTATGATAAAAGCGGTTCGATTATCTGCGTTAATAAAAAAGTCCTCATTTTGATATTTAAAACAGATGTCATCATCATCATCAACTTCTGGTTGACAACCAATTTCTTTTAAAGTATTGATAACCAAATCTCTTGTTCTGTTATTTGATGTGTTCATAACCGTATCTACAATCTTACTTATTTCAGAATGATTAGCTTGTTTTTGGTCATTTCTAGTGGCAAATTCAATATTCCTTGTTTCATGATGTTTTATCTTTCTATTCCAAAATTTCTCCTTAACCAATTGTAATATTCTATCAAAGTGCGCAATCACTAAATAGAGAGAAACCAAAAAACTTAGATAAGGAATAATAGATACATAATCCCAAAAAGTGACTGCTCCAATAAAAGAAAGAAGTATAAGGACTATAATAATTAGCACGATATATCGATATAAAGCTTTCTTAACTTCATATTTAATAGTACCTTGTTCCGTACTTGAAGTATCAAATATATAATTAGGACAAGGACTATCATCGGTTGGTCGATAATGTTCACAATGAACTCCATCTCCAATACATGTACTACATTGAGACATTTTTGTCATTTCAATTCTGTTTTAAATTTACTATTATTTTCTTAAACACATCACCTGCCATTAGTCCACCACTTGCAGGCAATCCAGTCTTATTAATAGATACAATGATACTATACTTGGGATTATCAGTAGGAAAGTAACCACAGAACTCTACCGCATACATATCCTTAGTACTATCCTCATTAGTAGATAATGAACTAGTTCCCTGCATACCTGCAACTAGTACCTTATCAGACTTGGCAGGTTGACCTAATCCGTCAGTAACATTAAATACTAGAGCTTTCTTCAAACTATCAATACTAGCCCTACTTGCTATTTGAGGATTAATAACTACTACACTATCCTTGTATAGTTGAGGCTGTATCATCTTCCCATTATTGGCGATAGCATTATAGAAGGTAAGGACTTGAATAGGTGAAATAAGCTGTTCATATCCTATACAGTTCCAAGTGATATTTTTTTCTGTAATCTTGTAAGGTTGCAGACTGGCAATTCCATTGATGCTATCTGGCTTACCATAGCTCATATTAGCAAGTAAATCGAAAAAGGTTTGAGGATTATCACCAAAAGCTTTCTCCATTGTCTTATAAGTAGCGATATTGGAACCAACTGCCAATCCTTCTTGTACTGTAAGCTCACCATACCCACCTCTATGCCAATTATGGTCTTTAAGCTCTCTGCCATGAACTTGATAGATACCATCTCCTGTATCAACCTTATCACTCAATTTCACCTTACCTGTTTCTAAAGCTGCCAATAGTGATATTGGGCGCATCAGACCAGTAGACTGCCATACAGAGAAGTTCTCACATGATTGGTAGTTCGTACTATCTTTTTTAGTAAGTCCAACTAAAGCCTTAATTTGCCCTGATTGAACTTCCATTACTATAACCTGCCCAGATTGGGCATTTATCTCTGATAATTTTTCTTCCAGAATAGAGGTCGCATTAACCTGTAAGGTGCTGTCTATAGTGGATATAATCTCTGTCCGTTGCTTAGGTTGGCATGACAAAAGGAAACAGTGAAAACAAATTCCTACTTTTATTAAATTCTTGTTCATCGCTATGTGCGAATTATTTACCGGTATTATTAAAACTCATCAGTAGACATTCCAACTTGATATGTAATGGCTAATTTACCATCAAAATATATTATATTTGAGCCATTACGACTTTCAATAGAAGAATTTATCTTTATAGAATTTAATTTATTATCTCTCCAAATGGCAGTTCCCTCACTGGGAAATTGAGGTTTACCATATTTGATTACAAAAGTATTACCTATATCATTAAATAATTGGGTGTATTTATTGACAATATATTCTTGTTTGTTTTTGATTGTAGCTTGTGTTTGTTCTTGGGTTCTAAATGGATATTCATTAAGTAATGCGCTTGTCGTTTCAGATAATGAAAATGTTCCCTCTACTAATTTACCTTCCTTAAATGTAATAACAAGACTATCAAAGGTTGTTCCTAAAAAAGAAATTTGAGGAATGTTTATATATGGAAAGTTATACTCTAATTGAGGAAATTTCTTTTTTAATATGTCTATTGCAACATAATTGGTATCACCAAATTTAACTCCAAGAAAACCTGTAATTTCATTTTGAGCATACGTGCTTTTCACAATAAATAATATTACAACAATAATAAACAATCTAAGTTTCTTCATAATAAACAGTATTTAAAATTTAAATATTTATTCTCAAAATATAGAAATGGAATCAAGGGAAAGAACCTCTTTGTTGTACATATTCTTTTATTTTATCAATCAATTTGTTTTTAAACTCTTGATACATAGGTTGATTACTCAATTTATAAGCTTCTTCGTAGTCAAGAATAGCTTTTGCAGCTAGGTCACCAGCATTAGCCCCTAGCTCTTGAAAGGCTTTTCTTTCATACGCTGTCGCTCTAAGTCCTAATATATCCGCTTTTTCTTTAGGGTCAAGAACAAAAAATAATGCTCTTTCTAAGTCTACTATCCCCTCATAGCTTCCTATATCAAATATCTTAATGTCACCTCTTGTGAAATATCCACGGTAATAATCTGGAGCTAATTCAATGGCTTTGTCACAGTCTAAAATGGCACTACCATAATTTCTAATCATTTTTTTTACGTCAGCTCGTGCTGTATATGCTTCCGCTGTTGGATATATCTTTATCGAATAATCTAGGGCTTCTTGCGCTTTTAAATATAATTGTTTGTTATTATCAGAATACGGATTTTCAGTACTTTTTAATGCGTATTGGTAAAATAGAATTCCAATATGATAAAAGAGTTCTGCATCTTCAGTCGTAAGTTGTAATCCTTTTGAATATGCGTTGAGAGCATATTCGGCGTATGAAGTATCATGGGTATAAATATACAATTGAAAGTAACACTTTCCTAATTGCTTATAGTAGAATGATATATCCTTTCCAATCTCGCATGCTTTAATTAAATTACTTAATGCAGACTCTACATTTTTTATACTAAACTCTATCATACCTTTCATATAGAAAGCTAAATGATTTGAAGGATTTGTTTTCAACTCATTATCAAGCAAGGATAATGCCTTATTGGTATCTCCCATAAAATAAGCATCATTGGCTGATTTTACCATTTTCGTTTCTAAAGGATTGGTATTCATTTGAGAAACGCTAATATTCCGTTTATGACTTAGTTTTGAAATTTGAGTGGCATTTACTGCAAAGTTTAAACTCTGTCCTCCCTCTCTACAAAATGTAGCAATTCCAACTACATTTCCTTTCATATCCATAACTGGTGACCCACTGCTTCCATGAGAAATAGGTGCAGTAATCTGCAATATTGAACCATGCATCTCATCTGTGCGAATGGATGATATTATTCCAGTTGAAACTGTTTGCTCAAGTCCTAATGGCGAACTGATATTTATGATTTGCTCCCCTTTTACTTGTGTTCTATATGAAATATGAAGATAATTGAAACTTTTTAAGTTGGTGTTTTCCACTTGGAATTTAACAAGGTCAGTATTAGGATTATAATCAAGAATAGATTTTATCTTATATTTATTTCCGTTTTTATCTTTAATATAGCCACTATGCGCCCCATCTAAAACATGGTAATTGGTAATTCCTACACCTTGTGCAGATATGAAGAAACCACTTCCTTGTGAGAAAGTATTTCCTTGTTCATCTGCAGCAAAAACTGTAAAGATAGCATTTTCGGCTTTGGTGATAAGCTGTTTTATTGTCAAATCCTGTGCAAAAAGATTTGTATTTCCTAAATAAAATAATAATATTAATAATTGTCGTTTCATTAAATTACCTCCTTTAATTGTAGAATTTGTATTCTGATGTTTTTTTACTTTTTAAAATATCCAAAGTAACTATTATAGCATTATTGGCTATTGAGAAGTAGGAACAGGTTGTAGAGATGGCTGTTTCATAGTTTTATTATTTGTTGTATCCAGTTCCCAATAGATACAATTCTACATACAAAAAAGGTGTGGGAACTTACTGTCTTATCCTACTGACTGGCTTCTCGCATCGCCTTTGGAGTGGATAAAACAATAGCCCACACCAATTTGACAATATCTAATAACCTTACAGGATATATATAAGGTAGGTATATATCAAATGATGTGGTGCTATTGCTACCATCTTCACTCCATTTCAAATTTTGCGAGAATTTGTCAGTAGAAGATAATTTCAATAACACCTTTCGTTAATATGTCCTTCCAACAACTTAACTCTCTAAGTTTTTGGAATTGGCACAAAGATAATGAAAGGTATTTATTTTGCAATTAAATCTGCCTGTTAAAATAATAGTTGAGAGCTATTTCTACTTCATATTTTTTTGATTGGAGACAGAACTATTCAGAGCATAAATAAGTAAAGTCCGATTCATTCTGTCTCAAATCTCAATTATCAGAAGCTAAGACAATCATAAGTATTTAATAATTCCTCTTGCCTTAATCCCAAGTATCTTTTAGTAATTGATACACTGGAATGATTGAATAGCTCCATGAGCTTAACAAGTGCAAGCTCTGAATTATCGTTATTCATGTTGTAGACCTGTCTGCCAAAGGTCTTCCTAAGAGAATGACAACTGAAATTGCCTATATGCAACCTGTACTTCTTCTTAATCTCCTTCAACATGACATTGATTCTCTGAACTGTGTACACTGTCCCCTTCTGACTTATCAATACAGGTGCATTTATGCCAACTGGATTTATATGCTCATAACAATCTCTGATATGTTGCTGTAGCTGCATATTAATCCTAATTGTCCTTTGCTTCCCTGTCTTAATCTCTATAATGGTAAATTCTTCTGCATCTAATATCTGATTCCACCTCAAAGCAAGAATATCAGAAATTCTTAGACCTGTGAAGCAACCTAAAGCAATAAGAAGTGACATCTTATAATTACTATCCCTTGCCAACTTTCTTATTAAGTTCATCGCTTCGCTCCATTGCAGATAATCTGCTGTTGTACTTGAATATTTAAGTGACATAACGTTCTGTTTTATAGTGAAACTAATAAAAGTGAATATTAATTTTGAGTTGGAATATCTAACTTACTGATTACTAGCTAAACATTCACTAATCATCAAAGTGAACATTTTTATAAAGCAAGGACACTAAGTAAATAATGTCCTTACTTCATTCAACCTATATAAAAGGTAGGTGGGCTTCATCCAACACGCCACTGTCAACTATCCGTTTGCAAAGTTCGTGCGATGCCTGATTTCTAAGGTCTGTGCCATAGTTTTTATTACCAACCATGCGAATAATCTCCACTATGGTTTTCATTAATTCCTGCTGTAGTGTACGGTGATAATACCTTGTACTTTCAGCAAACTTTTTAGGATTCCAACTATAATCGTTCAAGGCTCTTTCAAGTTCTTGCGCTGCCTT
>ENA-OPDI01001312-OPDI01001312.1-human-gut-metagenome-genome-assembly--contig:-NODE-1312-length-18933-cov-4.218667_pt1 | contig 18933 bp, 14 predicted proteins | sample MGYA00241262_ERZ501504 | MGnify/ENA primary metagenome ERZ501504 (study PRJEB25962, sample SAMEA2042570) | human gut metagenome | biome: human gut; feature: human-associated habitat; material: faeces...
TTCATAAACCTATAAAATCACGACTTGTGAGAGGACGCTTATATCTGCCCTTCACGCCCTAGGAAAGCACCACAAAATCTGCTGCTCCACGGTAAGTTAAACTCCGATTATTTAAACAGATTTTTGAAGAACTCCCCAATCGCACTAAAGATATTTCCAAAGAAATTACCAATAGATGCAATGATTCCGGAAGAACTTCCTCCATTTTTAAAGGAATTGTAAAGAGATGCTGCGTAATCCACCAGTCCACTTAAATCAATTCCCAGAGAAGTGATTTTCAAAAGAAGATCAACGATCTTCTGTCTCTCATCATCCGATAAAGTGACGCCATATTTATCACAGGCTTCATCAATTGCTTCGTTGATACTCTTCTCGTCAGTCAGTCCCTTTTCTGCAATCAGCGACTTGATGTAAGCAATAAACTCCTCCACTTCCTGATCGGTCAGACCCTGAATGGAAGCTTCCAGTTCTCCGGTGACAACAAGTTCATTTAACGCTGCATCTACAACGTTATCCTGCACTGCTTCCCCGGTCATTGCCTCATATGCCTCAAAGATTCCAACCAGTGCAGCGGTTCCGGAGATTGGCTTAGGACCTGCAACGATAATATCTGCATCTGTAATTCCGGCAGTTGTCAGCGCATTTTTGTACATACCAACGGTACAGTATGTGATATTGTTCGTAGAAATGTTTAATCCATTTCCCTTTTTACGCTTTACGATCACGACAGAAGACCAGGACTTGCTTCCGATTTTGGAAGAGTCCACATAGGAATCGAGGTACTGATGCTCCTGCGCATTTGTAACGTAAGTGACGTTATAATTTGCAAGATTGGCAGGATCGATTCCCATAAGGGATAATACGATATTTTTCTGGTCATCAGACAGATCTGCGCCGAGTGCCAGATAAGGTTTATCATCTTTCTTAATCTCAACTTTATCGTTATTCTCATCCACAATGACATCTCCAGTCACATTTTCTGTGGATTTTTTATCATCCTCTACCGTTACCCCGCCTGTGATATTATCGGTTGTGCCACTGGTGGAAGTATTTGTGCTGTCGGAATTTGTTGTTGTACTGCTCTGTGCATCTGAAGCAGAATTATTTGTTGTGCTGTTCTGTGCATCTGAAGCAGAATTATTTGTTGTGCTGCTCTGTGCATCCGAAGCAGAATTATTTGTTGTGCTGTTCTTCGTATCTGAAGCAGAGCTGTTTTGTGTAGTTGTAGTTCCGGTTGAACCAGCATTGGTATCTGTACCTGTTGTGCTGCTGTCATTCTGCGTTGCCGCCTGATTCTCCGACTGTGTTGTCTGGGAATCACCGGATGTGGCATTGCCTGCCTCCTGCCCTGCGGTGTTCTGCACAGAAGCATCTGCTGCAAATGATGTCACATGTGTTGGTATCATCATCACTGCAGCTAAAATAATTGCTGCAATTCTCTTTGTCATTCTCTTTCTCTTCACTTTTTTTCCCTCTCTTTTTATTTACGTATCGATCCGCACTCTCATCCATGCAAGAAGATCTGCATACACTTTATCGCGGTCTGTCTCATTTAAGATTTCATGTCTGTCATTTTCGTAAAGCTTATATGTAATATCCAGAGAACCTGCCTCTTTGAATAGATCATACACTTTTTTCACGCCGACACCATTATCTCCCACCGGATCCTCCTGACCGGATACAATAAAAATTGGAAGCTTGTTTGGCACTTTCTTCACATTTTCCAACTGATTATCGTAGAGAACTGCTTCCATCAGCCCCAGATAGCCGTTTAATGTAAATTTGAACGTACACCGCGGTTCGCTATAATAAAATTTTACAATATCCTCATCTTTTGTAAGCCAGCTGTTGGAAGGTGTTTTTCCGGAAAGATCATATTTCTTATATGGTCCGCCAAAGGAAAGTGATTCAACCAGTCTGCTTCTGTGATGCCAGCCAAAAATTTTTGCAAGGAATCTGCATACATTGATTCCGAGTCTGGTCATACTGTCCGGCACACAACCGGTTCCCATAATGATCGCCCCTCTTAAATCATCATTGTAAACGGTGAGGTATTTCCGAAGCATATAAGATCCCATACTGTGTCCCATCATAAAATAAGGAACACCCGGATTTTCTTTCTGAACCATTGTGCGCAGTGTATGCATGTCTGCGATCACCGTGTCACTCGGATTTTCCGCAAAATATCCCCAGTCCTCTCTGGACGCAACGGAATCCCCATGTCCTAAATGGTCATGACCCACCACCATGAAAGCATTCTGAGTTAAAAAATCAGCAAATGGTCTGTAACGCTCCACAAACTCGATCATGCCATGTGTGATCTGTAAAATTGCCTCATAATTTCCATCTTCCGGAATCCATCTGACTGCATGGATGGTTGTTTTGCCATCCGCTGATAAAAATGTAAACTTCTCCTCTTTTGCCATACTTTTCCCCTCTCTTACTCTTTTTGTGGTTGTAAGTAAATGCTGTTTTTTAACCTGTGGCTTCTTTATTCCGCCTGAACAAAACGATGAATTTCCTCCACACTGCGTTCTAATTCATCTGCACATTCTTTGTGCTCTTTCCACTCCTGACGCAGTGTTTCTGCTTTGGATAACACTCTGCTCTGCACTTCGAAAAATTCATTTTCACCCTGACAGAGACTTTCTAATATTTCTTCAATATTTGTTTCTTTTTCCACATTTTCATGATCCGTTTCCATCGCTTCCGTGTCTCTGCTTTCCAGAAGTTTTACCATGGCACTGTTATTTTCTTTTAAAAGATCATTTAACAGCTGGATCTGTTTCTCTGCCGCTGTGGCAGTTTCCTCAAAACCGCTGATTTTCGCAAGCACATCCGCAACCGCCGAAGTATACTGCTCTGCGTTCACACGCACTTCCTCTGCCGCTGTCACAAATTTTCTTCCGTCTTCTCCCATGCGTCCTGCTTCAATTGCTGCGCCAAGTGCCAGAACTCCCATATTCTGTGAGATATCTGCCAGTTTCTTTAACGCATCCCCAACAGACTTTCTCTCCTGACAATATGCCTCATAAAATGATGCAATCTCCTTCATTGGTGTTGTGACATGCTTGTTCTGCTCTACAACTCTGGCTATTTCCCCGTGTTCATCCTTCATCTGACGGCGGAGTTCTTCTTTTTCCTGCTGCAGTCTTGTATTCTGCTCATTCTTTTTCATAAGCTGCTGTTTCAACAGTACGGTCTGTCCTGAATTTGCCTCTGAACACTCTTTTAACAATTCCAATTCCTCTGAAACTGCCGCGATGGTCTCATCCAGTTCCGTTTTTGAGATCGTCATCTGCACCACTGTCTCTTCTGCGCTGTCTTTTGCTTTTGTAATATTAGAAATCCGCTCCTGCAGACGGTTCTGTTTTTCCTGTAATGCCAGAAGTTCCTCTTCCAGTTCTTTTGCTTTTTTTCCACCAAACATATGCCATCCTCCAGTTTTACTGATAATTTCGAATGATAACCTGTACGCTTTCCACTCCATTATACTCGTTAATCTCCGGATAGTACACAATCATTATCCTCAATTTGTTTATCTGTCCGCGAAAAGCTTTTTCCACTTCCGCACTTCCATACTTTTCTGCATAATATGCTTTGAACGCCTCAATATCGCCAAAATAGACTGCCGTTACTGCCTCACCGGCGGCTGTCAGCAGGTTCAGCCGCAACACATTCTGATTTTTTCCGACCACAAAAGCACTTGTGATGCTCAGGTTTTTGTCAGCAAACTGTGGCTTGATATTGGCTTTTCCAAAAGGCTCTAACACCGCAAATTCCCGGATAAGACCGGCATCCGCATACGCTGCGGGCATCGGAATATCAATTTTGATCTTCGGGATCAGGTCATCCTCCGTGAGTTCTGCACAGGCATTGATTTTTTTTCGGAACTTATCCACATTTTCTTCTGGAAGAGATAATCCTGCCGCCATCGGGTGTCCTCCGAATTTGTCTAAAAGCTCCCGGCACTTACATAGTTCCTCATACATGGAATACTCCTCAATGGAACGCCCGGAGCCTTTCACGCCCTCCTCTGCCTTCGTCAGCACAAATACCGGCTTATGATAGGTCTCCCGGATGCGCCCTGCAATGATTCCCGCAAGACTTTCGTGTACCTTTGGCAGATAAATGACAAGCACTTTATCCGACATGTAATGTTCTTCCACCACACATTTTGCCTCCTCGACGCCATCTGCTGTCATATCTTTGCGCTGCTGGTTTAACTCCACAAGCTCCCTTGCCGTTTTTGCTGCCTCTTCCTCTCCCTGTAAAAAAAGAGACAGAGACAGTTTTGCCGTATCAAGTCTGCCACTCGCATTGATGCACGGTCCCAACACAAAACCAAAATGATATGCATTGATCTGCTCCGGTTCTAAATGATTCTGAAAGATCAGGGCGCGCATCCCCGGATTTTTTGTGCGGTGAATGCGGTTTAATCCCTCTTTCACCAAAATGCGGTTTTCGTCTGTCAGATCCATGACATCGCCAACGGTTGCAAATGCGACATTTTCCAGAAATTCATAGGTTTCTTCCAGGGCAAAACCCATTTTTTCATACAATACCTGCAGCACTTTCCATGCGACTGCTGCTCCACATAACTCTTTAAAAGGATACGCACATTCCCGCTGCTTTGGATTCACGATTGCATCTGCGTTGCTGCGAAGGAACTGCTTTTCCCCGTTCTCCTCTGTATAGGGAATCTCGTGGTGATCGGTCACAAGCACGGTCATCCCAAGTTCTTTGGCATGCGCAATCTCTGAGATTGCAGCAATTCCGTTATCGCACGTAAGAATGGTATCCATTCCGTCTCTTTTTGCCTGATCGATCAGATTCTCATTGATTCCATAGCCATCCTTCATACGATCCGGAATCTGCGTGGAAACATTTCCACCACAGTGTTTAATTCCCCGGTATAAAATATAGGTTGACATAACTCCATCTATATCATAGTCGCCGATAATACGGATCGGCTTTTGCTCTTCTATTTTAACTTTTAAAATATCTGTCAAACGATCTGCATCTTTCAATAAATGTGGATCGTATAAATCCTTTAAACTTCCATTCAGATATCTTTCAAATGCCGCCTCCCCGATCACCTCACGGTTTCGGATAAGACGCGCTGTGACAGGGCTGATCCCGAACTCTTTTCCAAGCTTTTCAAAATCAGCCCCCTTGTTGATTACAAACCATTTTTCCATGTAACACCTGCTGCCTGTTTTTTCTTATGAATTTATCTTTTAATAATGCACTTCCATCAGCATCAGTCCACATGCCGGTGCTGTATAGCCTGCGTTCTCCCGGTTTTTGCTCTCTAAGATCTGTGACAGCTCCTCCGGCGCTCTCCTGCCATCCCCGACCTCGATCAGCGTACCCGTCAGGATCCGCACCATATTTTGCAAAAATCCATTGCCCCGGTAATCGATCCAGAGATCATTCCCTTTCTTCGTAAAATTGATCTCATAAATTGTGCGGACTGCCGTTTTTTTCATTTTCTTATTTCCGCAAAATGAAGTAAAATCATGTGTTCCGATCAGATAGGAAGCAGCTTCTTTCATGCGTTCCACATCGAGTGTTTTCTCATACTGGTACTCATATTTCCGCTCGAAAACATCCGAGATCTCTCCCATATGGATGTGATAGCGGTAGGTCTTTTTCTTTGCGGCGTAACGGCTGTGAAAACGCTCGTCCACCTGCTCAACCGCAATAACGGCAATGTCATCCGGCAGATAATGATTCAGATAGGACAGGATCTTTCCCTCCGTAAAATGCTCCTCAATATGAAAATTTGCCACCTGGCCTTTGGCATGCACGCCCGCATCCGTTCTCCCCGAACCGATGACTTCCACCGCGTGTCCTGCCATCTGTCCCAGCACTGCTTCTATTTTTCCCTGAATGGTCAGCCCGGTGCTGTTCTGCCCCTGCCAGCCCTTGTATCTTGTCCCATCATACTGGATTGTGATTTTATAGTTGTTCATACTTTTTATCCCTGCTTTACTGCAATCTAAACTAACTTTTAGTTTAACACATTTTCTACTCAAATCCTAGTCTGCGATCTGTTCCTGAAACGTTTTTGTGCCGGGGAACTGAAAAATACCAATCCCCCGGCACATTTACTCCACATTTTATACCAGTTCTGCAATCCTTGTCACCGCAACATAGATCTCCGATATTTTATACCAGGTGCGGTAATCTACCACTCCCGTCACAGGCAAGCCAAAAATAGACTGGAATTTTTCTACTGCTGCCTTCGTTGCCTCTCCGTAAATCCCATCCGGTGTGATCGTCGGGATTGCCGGATAAGCCTGCGAGATTCTCGCTAACTGTTCCTGGATCTGCCGGACCTTATCTCCGGCAGCGCCCACTTCCAGATTATACCGCGGCCAGGATGCAGGGATACCGGAAATCTCCTCCGCTGTATTGATAAACATATTATCACCATAATAATAACGGAGAATTTCTATCGTTTCGTAGTTCTGATCCCCAAGATATTTGCTTCCCCACTGGCTCAGCCAGTTGCTGCACGTCACGCGCTGTCCGTCACAATACTGCGTCAGGATTGGCTGTCTCACATTCGGTCTGGAAAGATAATTCTGGAACATTTCCTCTACCACATCCGAGATACTCTGGAAAATATTTCTTCCATATACAAATTTCTGGTCATAAGCAGTGGATGTTGTGATGGTGAAGTTATAGCCTTTGTTCCGGTACCATTCCGTGTAAACCCTGTTTAACGTAAAGGACATGATCGCAAGGATATTGGCACGCAGCGTGCTGTCCGGCCACGTGCTGTATATCTCGCTGGATGCCACATTTTTGATGTAATCCCGGTAACGGACATAATAATTTGCCGCATTGGGATCCGATGGCGGTCCGTCATGAACAACGACAAATTCCGGGATCACCACTTTACTCAGCACGATCTCCCCTGAGTCGGAGACAGGCTTGATCTCGGACTCTGCTATTTTTGCCGGGAAATTGCCAAACAACGTATTGACCGGAATCACAATGGAATCTATTTGATTTTCTTCCTCATTTTCTTCCGCCATTCGCACCTGTTGCAATGCGAGCTGCTCTGAAAAAACCTGAACGCCCGAAATACTGACGGGACGATATCCCGGTGCGGTAACTTTGACTGTATATTGGGCAAATGGTTGATTTTCGGAGGGTTCCATCGAGTATTCAAGCGGAGGCGCATCAAGCGTAAGTTTTTCCGACATTCCCGAATCATCCGCGCTTACCTCCTCCACCGTGGAATCCGGATCTCCAGAATAGGAAATGGTGATTCTTGCTCCCTCAATCGGTCTTCTGGTCCGGTTTGTAAGTACTTCTACTTTGAGGCTTCCTTTATCTACAGCCTCTGTCTGGGCATATTTGATATCTGGCATGAACAACCTCTTCATACATTTCCTTATATTATATGCTCAGACATGCAATCCTGTTCTGTTTCCTGTGCAAAACATTCGATTTCCCAACTTCTCAATTTTTATTTCCGTTCTTTATCCAAATCCCCCAAAACTTAATTCTTACTCTACCGTAACTACCTTCGCCAGATTTCTTGGCTTATCAACATCAAATCCCTTATCGGATGACACGTAATATGCTAAAAGCTGTAATGCAACCGATGCAGGTAAAACCATAAATTCATCCTGCATATCTGGAAGCTTGATCACCTGATATTCGGTATCAAGATCACCGGAAAGTGCCTCTTTGATAAATAATACAATATCTGCACCTCTGGATTTTACTTCCTTAATATTGGAAAGCTCTTTTGACATGAGTTTTTCCTGTGTTACCGTTGCAACAACTGGTGTGTTAGTCGTGATCAGTGCAATTGGTCCGTGTTTTAATTCGCCGGAGGCATAAGCCTCAGAGTGAATATAAGAAACCTCTTTCAGTTTCAATGATCCTTCCAGTAAAATAGAGTAATCCAGTCCACGTCCGATCATAAACAGATCCTTTGCTTCCAGAATCTTCTTTGCGATCACATGGATGTCACGTCTTTTCTCCAATACTTTCTGCATCACTTCCGGAACACGCTCTAATTCTGCGATAAAGCTCTTTGTCTGCTCCTCTGTGTAGACACCTCGCAATAATGCCATTTTTGCAACCACAAGATAAAATACGGAAAGCTGTGTTGTGTAAGCTTTTGTACTTGCCACTGCAATTTCAGGTCCTGCTGCGGTGTATAACACATAATCACTTTCTCTTGCAATGGAAGAACCTTTTACGTTGATAACGGATAAACATTTTGCGCCCTGTCTCTTCGCATATTTTAATGCTTCCAAGGTATCAATTGTCTCACCGGACTGTGATACTGCGATCACCAATGTTTTCTCATCAATGACCGGATCGGAATACATAAACTCTGATGCAAGTTCTACGTCCATCTGCACATGAACGATAGATTTTACCAGAGCCTGTGCCACAAGTCCCGCATGCATGGCTGTTCCGCATGCTACCACACAAATTCTGTCACAGTCTGTAAAAAGAGAATCCGGCACACCATCCGAAGTAAAATCAGGCAGACCGTTCACGATACGGTCTTTGATCGTATTCTTGATTGCTTCCGGCTGCTCCATAATCTCTTTTTCCATATAAAATGGATAACCATTCTTTCCCGCGCTGTTCAACTCCCAGTCAACGGACAAAAATTCTGGTTCTACCACATTGTCATTTAAATCCGTAAGTACCACATGATCTTTGTGCAACTCTAAAATGTGATATTCCGGTACAACAAAGTATTCATTTGTAAAACGGCAGAGTGCAGTCAGATCTGATGCAAGCATTGCTCCCTCTTTGCATATGGTTGCAACGATCGGGCTGACATTCCGGATCGAGTAGATCACATCCGGCTGATCTTCAAACAGGATCACAAGCGCAAAGGTACCCTTTAATTTGCTCACTGTTTTTTTGATCGCTTCCTTTGGATCTCCCTTGTAATAATGATTTAATAATGCAGCCGCAACTTCACTATCTGTTTCAGAATGAAGGATTTCCTGCAAATCGTAATCAGCGATCAGCTCACGATAGTTTTCGATGATCCCGTTATGAACCAGAGTCACTTTTCCCTGCTGATGCGGATGTGCATTCTGATCCGTAACTCCACCGTGAGTTGCCCATCTTGTATGTCCGATACCGCAGGTAGACAAAATCTTCTTCGAATCACAAATTGCTCTTAAATCACTTACTCTTCCGGCACATTTATAAACATTTGTCACATGGGAAGTTTCGTCTTTCACTGCAATACCCGCACTGTCATATCCACGATACTCTAATAATTCCAACGCATCTAATAAAACATCTTTTACGTTTTCACTGCCTGTATAACCTATAATTCCACACATATTAAATTTCCTCTTCTTTTCTATTTAAAATTTAAATCATATTCGAATTCAATTGTCCCATTATACCGTATTTGTTTTGCAGTCACCTGCATATTTGCCGGCATATCTCGCACTGGGAGGTACGAAAGGGCGTCCGCCGAATTTTCGATAACCCTTTTCCTCGTTAACCTGTGTATGGTCGTCCTCACAGGTACATGGCGCTAGAAGAGAAACCTAAATGTCTGCAATCAGTCACAGACAGGATTGCATATCTGAAAATATAAACCTTATTCGATTATCAATGTGCTATATATATTGTAAATGCCTTCATAAATGCTGCTACATCTATGAAGGCATCTATAACATGATTACTATACTATGATATGCGAAAAATGTCCAGAAGTTATTTTACTTCTACTGTCCAGCCATATTTATCCGGGATTCTTCCCCACTGGATGCCGGTTAAGGTATCATATAATTTCTGTGTCAGTTCTCCAATCTCAAAGTTGTTGACTGTCACAACATCATCTTTGTAACGGAGTTCTCCAACTGGTGAGATAACGGCTGCTGTACCTGTACCAAATACCTCTTCCAATGTACCGTCATGTCCGGCTTTCATCAGATCATCTACGGAAAGTCTTGTCTCATTTACTTTGTAGCCCCAGTCACGAAGCAGATGGATCATGGAATCTCTTGTAACACCCGGAAGAACGGTTCCTTCGATTGGTGCTGTGTAGATTTCACCGGCAATCTTGAACATGATGTTCATGGTTCCAACTTCCTCTACATATTTACGATGCTCACCGTCTAACCAGAGAACCTGTGCATAACCAAGTTTTTCTGCTTTCACCTGTCCTAAAATAGAACCTGCGTAGTTACCACCACATTTTGTAAAGCCTGTACCACCTTTTACAGCACGGACAAGTTCATCCTCAACCAGAATCTTAACCGGATTAAGACCTGCTGCATAGTAAGCACCTACCGGACAGCAGATAATCATAAACTTGTATGCGTTTGCCATATGTACGCCGAGTGCTGCTTCTGTTGCAAACATAAATGGTCTGATATAAAGGGAAGTGTTTGGTTCAGATGGAACCCAGTCAGCTTCTACTTTTACAAGTGCTTCCACTGCTTCGACAAACATATCAACCGGGAATTCCGGCATGCAAAGTCTTGCGTTGGAATTGATCATTCTCTTTGCGTTCATCTCTGGACGGAACAACTGGATTTTGCCTTCTGCTGTACGGTATGCTTTCATACCTTCAAATGTTTCCTGTGCATAGTGAAGTGTCACACATGCCGGATCCATTGTGATAGGTCCTTCCGGAACGATTCTTGCATCTTTCCATCCGTCTTCTTTTGTCCAATCCATGACAAACATGTAATCTGTCATATACTTGCCAAAACCAAGATTCTTCTGGTCTGGTTTCTCCTTTAATACCGGTCTTTTTTCAAATCTGATATCCATAATATCCTCCTTGTTTGCGAAGCAAATGCGACTGTCCTTACAGGAGCAGAGGATTTGGCCTCCTTTTCCCATTACACTTTTGGGAAATTAACTTTGACAACCATTATGATACTTTCTTTTTTTCATGTCAAGATTATTCCGAAGCCTTATGTTATGTATAACTATTAGTTATTGTCTGTTTTATTTTCTATAACCTGATTTTATTATCTTTTTCAAGTGACTTTTCCACTCTCCTGTAATATAATAAAACTACATAAAAAAATTATGAGAGGTGATCCCTATGCATACATTTCAGCCAATTCCAGTTGATATGCTGGACATGAATCCATTTACGAAAATCGGCAAAGAATGGGCACTGCTCACAGCCGGAAATAAACAGGAATCCAATACAATGACCATTAGCTGGGGCGGTGTTGGTGTTTTATGGGGCAAAAATGTTGTCTATGTTTTTGTCCGTGATTCCAGATATACCAAGGAACTGATCGATGCGGGAGACTTTTTCTCCCTTACATTTGTAAGTGACCAGTACCGCGATGCCTTGAATTACTGTGGCTCCCATTCCGGCCGGAACGAGGATAAGATTGCAAACGCAGGGCTTACCGTGGACTACCGGCATGGAATCCCATACATTGATGAGGGAAATCTTGTTTTGGTCTGTGAAAAAATGTCTGCTACCAGAATCACGGATGATTCCTTCCTCGATTCCGAGATTGCTGACAAATGGTACAAAGACGGCGATATGCACACCATGTACGTTGGACAGATCATTGATGTGCTCGCAAGATGATCATTTCTGCTAAACTCTTATTTTTTTGCAAAACGCTGCATTCCTAAACCACAAAAGCCTCCCGGCAAAAATGATCCGGATTGCCTTTCATCGCAATTCCCACATTTTTATCGGGAGGCTTTTTTACTCATGAAGCAGATAACCACTTCTTATTCAACAAAAAAATTTATTTTATTTCAATGGATATTTCTCTGTCAAAGATTTCACGATCGCCTTTGCCTTGTCAGCTGCCGGCTCACCCTCTTTGATCATCATTGCGATCGCCTCTGCGATCTGATCCATATCATCCGTGTTTAATCCGCGGGAAGTTACCGCCGGAGTTCCAAGACGTACACCACTTGTCACAAATGGAGATTTCGGGTCGTTTGGAATGGTATTCTTATTGCAGGTAATGTTGACGGAATCCAGAAGTTTCTCAACTGCTTTTCCGGTAAGATCATAATTGGTCAGATCTACGAGCATGAGGTGATTGTCTGTTCCACCGGATACGATCTTAATTCCACGATCCATCAGTCCCTTGCAGAGTGCCTGTGCGTTGTCAATAATATTCTGCTGGTAAACCTTAAATTCCGGCTGCAATGCCTCTTTGAAGCAGACTGCCTTGGCTGCGATCACATGCATCAGTGGTCCGCCCTGAATACCCGGGAAGATTGCTTTGTTAAAGTTATACTTGTCCGCAACTTCCTGACTGCTCAAAATCATTCCGCCTCTCGGTCCGCGCAGTGTCTTGTGTGTTGTGGTCGTCACAACGTGTGCATATGGAATTGGGCTTGGATGAAGTCCTGCTGCCACAAGTCCTGCAATATGCGCCATATCGACCATGAGCACTGCACCACATGCGTCTGCAATCTCACGGAATCTCTTGAAATCAATGGTTCTCGCATAAGCGGATGCCCCTGCAATGATCATTTTTGGTTTACATTCCATTGCAAGTTCTTCCACTTTATCATAATCAATGAATCCCTCGTCATTGACACCATATGGTACTACATGAAAATAACTTCCGGAAAAATTGACCGGAGAACCATGTGTCAGATGTCCACCATGGTCTAAGTTCATTCCCATGATCGTATCACCCGGTTTTAAAATTGCAAACTGTACCGCCATATTTGCCTGCGCACCGGAATGTGGCTGCACATTGACATACTCACACCCAAATAATTCTTTTGCGCGCTCTCTTGCCAGTTCTTCCACAACGTCCACGCACTCGCAGCCACCGTAATATCTCTTTCCCGGATAACCTTCCGCATATTTATTCGTCAGGACACTTCCCATTGCTGACATAACCGCCGGGCTTACCCAGTTTTCGGATGCGATCAGCTCGATATGACTGTTCTGTCTGTCAAGTTCATCGGTAATTGCCTGTGCGACTTCCATATCCACTGCCTGAATATCTTCTAATGTGTACATAAACTCCTCCTTGTCTTCCGCCAGATTTTAAAGTTCATTATAAAGGACTTTCTGTAAATATTCAATTATAAATTTATTTAAAAAATGTATACGCTGTCGCAAACCATGCCTTTATCACATCCCAAACCCATGCGTTTTCCAGATCAATACCGCAATGCATATCTGTAAGATCAGAATAAGTGGCATTCCTACCACAAAATACCAGTGCTTTGTCTTATGATGAAACAGATACATGCCGGCCCACGTTCCGGCACTGCCGCCTAAAATACTCACAAGGAAAAGTGTTTTCTCCGGTATCCGCCATGCATGATGCCGCGCCTTGCTTTTGTCCATTGCCATCACTGCGAGTCCAACAAGATTCATAATGATCAGATAAATCAAAAATCCTTTTTGCATTCTCCTGCCTCCCTTCTTTTTTCCTGTAAATGTGAACTACAAAAACGGCCGCCAGAAGGCAGCCGTTTTCTTATTTCACAACTATTTTGTTGCTTTATTTTTTCCAAAATGTACTTTCATGACATACCACAGCTCTGTTGCGATGCAGATAGAAGAATAAGCACCACATACAAGACCTTCCACTTATGGCAGGACCTGCCATAAGTGGAAGTGAGAAGTCACGGATACTTGCCACACCTAAAATGTAGAGCATCACAACCATGATAAAGGTTGTGATAGAAGTATTAATACTTCTGGATAATGTCTGAGTTAAACTCTTGTTTGCGATTTCTCTCAAATCCTCCGCAGTCTGTTTTCCGGTTTTTAATGCAAGATTCTCACGGATACGGTCAAAGATAACGATTGTATCATTGATAGAGTAACCTACGATGGTAAGAACACATGCAATAAAAGTACTTCCTACAGAAATACGCACAAGTGCATATACTGTGATCACAACAAGAACGTCATGAACCAATGCAAGGATCGCACTTGCTGCAAATCTGATATCTTTAAAACGGAACCAGATGTAAAGTAACATAAAGATACAGGACACGATAACCGCTTTCAATGCATCGGAACGCATCTCACCACTGATGGTAGAACTGATACTCTGGGAAGTGATGGTGGATGCATCCACATCACAATTTTCTGCCAGTGTATCTTCCAATTCCTGACGCTCATCAAGACTTAAGGTACGTGTCTTAATTGTAACCTGTGTTGTTCCTTCTACTTTTGTTGCCTGCACATCGGAATCCCCGGTTACTTTTTCCACATAAGGAACAATGTCATTCTCGATATCCTCGATGGTCATATCTTTGCCAAAATCAGCCGTTGTGGAAGTTCCACCCATAAAGTCAAGACCATAGTTCAATGCCTTGCCCTCTGTTGCGGAATGTACTCCCATACTGATCAGTCCGGCAGCGATAATGATACCGGAAATTGTAAAGAATACTGCTTTTTTTCCAATAAAATCAATGCTCTTTCTCTCTTTTGCACGACCGTAAAGTTTTTCACTCTTCAGTCCCAATGCATACAGAGAATACAGAATGTATCTGGTCACAACCATTGCTGTAAAAAGGGAAAGGATGATACCGATCATTAAAGTATAGGCAAAACCTTTTACGGTACCGGAACCTAACGCCATAAGCACAACAGATGCAATCAAAGTTGTAATGTTACCATCTAAGATAGCAGACATCGCTTTCTGGAAACCGATCTTCATAGATGTCTGAACCGATTTTCCAGTTGCGATTTCCTCACGGACACGTGCAAATACAATAACGTTTGCATCCACCGCCATACCGATACCAAGGATAATACCTGCGATACCCGGAAGTGTCAGTGTGATCTCGAATAAATATAAGGTTGCGATCACTAAAGTTGTATAAATTGCAAGTGCTAAGGATGCTGCAATACCCGGTACTGCGTACATAATGATCATAAATACCATAACGATTGCAAGACCGATCGCACCGGCTTTTAAACTGGTAGAGATTGCCTGGCTTCCCAACTGTGCTCCTACAACAGAGGACTCTAACTCGGAAAGCTGTAAAGAAAGAGAACCGATACGGATCTGCGTTGCAAGTGTCTCAGCCTCTTCGAAGTCTGCCATACCTGTGATCTGTGCCTCACCGCCTGTGATAGCTGTCTGTACACGTGGATAACTGATGGTCTCTCCATCGTATACGATAGGAAGGTTTTTACCAATGTTTTCAGAAGTTACTTCTCCGAAAATCTTTGCACCCTCATCGGTCAGTTTTAAAGCAACCACATACTCTTTGTTGCCATACGTGTCTGTCTGGGTTGCAGCCTGTGCGTCTGCGACCATATCACCGGTCATAAATACCGTTCCATCCGGCATCTGGAACTCCAGGGAACCCGGATTACCAAGATCCTCTAAAATCTGGTTTGCATCCTGCACACCAGGAATCTCAACCGTAATTCTGTCGTCTCCAACCTGATATACGGAAGCTTCTGTACTGTAACTGTCTACACGTTTCTGAAGTTTATAAATGGTATCACTCATATCTTCAGCACTTGGATTCTCGTCCACTACCTGATAAGTAATGGAAACACCACCGGAGAGATCCAGTCCCAGAGGAATTGACATATCTTCGCCGATTCCGGTGGATGAAAGAATAATTGATGCATAATAAGCAAGTCCCACAAACGCTGCAAGGATCACTGCCAATATGACTGCTGCTTTACTCTTTTTCATTGTTTTACCCTTCCTTTATTCTTCGTCTGCCTCGGCAGCCTTAATCATGATTGCGCATTCAATACGCTTTTTCTGAAGTGCACATCCGATGTCGTATGCATTGTGGATATCTCCATGGAAATTGTAGGAGTTTGCTGCACATCCGCCACTGCAATAGAATTTTGCAAAACAGTTACGGCATTTTTCTTTCGCATAAACATTGCAGCACTTAAATTCATCACAGATATCCTGACGTTTGATACCCTCGTCCACATTTCCAAGCAGGAAATCCTCATTTCCAACAAACTGATGACAAGGATAAAGGTCACCCCAAGGTGTCACTGCCAGATACTCTGTTCCTGAACCACAGCCGGAAAGACGTTTTGCCACGCACGGTCCACCCTCCAGATCTATCATAAAATGGAAGAAATTGAAATCATTTCCATTTTTATGTCTCTTTACCATCTCAGCAGCCAGCTTGTCATATTCCTCATAAAGCTGTGGAAGGTCTTCCTCACGGATCGCATAATCCTCGGTCGGCTGTGCCACTACAGGTTCTACTGAGATCTGTTTGAATCCAAGATCTGCCAGATGCAGCACATCATTGGAGAAATCAAGGTTATTGTGTGTGAAAGTACCTCTCACATAATACTTGTCCTGATTGCGGCTCTCTGCAAATTTCTGGAACTTCGGCACGATCAGGTCATAGCTTCCCGCTCCCTTGCGGAATGGTCTCATATGATCATGGACTTCTTTTCTTCCGTCAATGCTTAAAACCACATTGCCCATTTCTTTGTTGGCAAATTCCATGATCTCATCGTTTAATAAAACGCCGTTTGTAGTAAGTGTAAAACGGAAGTTCTTGTTGTGGATCTTCTCCTGCTCTCTTCCGTAGGCTACGAGGTCTTTTACAACCTGCCAGTTCATAAGAGGTTCTCCACCAAAGAAATCCACCTCTAAGTTTCTTCTGTTACCGGAATTTGCGATCAGGAAATCCAAGGCTTTTTTACCGGTCTCAAAAGACATCAATGCCCTTCTTCCATGATACTCGCCCTCTTCTGCAAAGCAGTAACGACAGGCAAGATTGCAGTCATGTGCGATATGTAAACAAAGGGCTTTTACAACGGTCGGGCGCTTTTTGAAATCCATCATATAGTTTTCATAGGTGTCCTTTGTGAAAAGTTCCTCATTTTTGATCAATGTCTGAACTTCGTCAACCGCTTCTTCTACTTCTTCTTTTCCATATTTGCCGGATAATGCAGTTACAATCTCTTCCGCAGAGGTATCTGCTACGTTCTCACGTGCAGCATACATCTCAATGACATCATATGTCAAATCGTCAACTACGTGGATTGCACCGCTGTTTACATCCAGAACAATATCATAGCCGTTGTTCTTATACTGATGAACCACTATAATATTTCCTCACTTTCTATCATCTTTTCCTCATAATATGTGCAATCATTACACATATCTATAACGTACAAATGACCGCACGCTGCGCGAACGGTCGTTTGTGAGTGTCATTATTCACTTTTGAGTTAAAACTTATTTGTTCTCGCAAGTCTGGTTTCCTACTGTGCAGGATGTCTTACAAGCAGACTGGCAGGATGTCTGACATTCGCCGCATCCACCTTTTTTTACTGTGTTCTGTAATTTTCTAGTATTTAATGTTTTAACGTGTTTCATGATTATTTCTCCTTTAAAAATCTTTTTTCGCTGTTTTATAGTATAACACATAGTTTTTCATAAGAAAAGCATTTTTTTAACTGATCATGCCGCCGGCAGTTCCCGCACACGCACAGAGCACCCAGGTTGTGATCATTTTCACCGGTTCAATGCCTGCTCCCCCCTTTATGATCAGTGAGACGGCAAACAAAATTCCAAAATAAACCGTTCCTGCCACAAATCCCCAGAGGAACTTTTTATCCCTGATCTTTTTTCCCATCAGAATGCCTCCAGTCAGCCCCGTTATGATATAAATAACGATCACTGCCACTTTGACAACTGCCTCCGAGAGCTCCAGCCGGTATAAAAGCAATGCCAGAAACAATAACAATAACGCACTTATGATAAACATGATAAAAAGAACCATTGCCAGCACTTTTGCCGGGTTTTCCTTTGCATCTCTCGCCCTTAATCTCAATCCTGTTCCCAATCCGCCACCGCCAGACTTTCACTTCTGTCTATATATATGAAGCAATCCGGCTGCTTATGCGGATTTTTTTAAATGAGCGCTTATGTCCTGCCGTGGCAGATGAAAGTTTTCTTCTTTTTTACAGGTAACGGATGCTGTAAGAAGCCTCAAATGTCTGCTCCGGCTCCACTGCGTTCTCGTATGCCCGTTCCTCTAATGTACCATCAAAATCATCTGCATCACATCTTCCATACCACGGTTCAATGCAGACAAACGGTGCGTCTTTTCCTTCCGGTGACCAGATCGCAAATAAAGGTGCATCAAAATCCATAGTCACATAAGGCTTTCCATCCGGTGTGACCAGTGAAACTTCCCCGGTCTGTTTTCCTTCCACCATATAAGTGCAGCGGTCAAAAAATCCCGGTGTAAAGTACACTTTCTCATCCTCCAGCGGGATCACAATATCTTCACTCATTACTGCCAGTCCGGTATCCGGTGTATTTCCATGATGATGCACTTCCTTTAGTCCTGCAAATTGCAGACCATATCCAAGCTTATTTTCTTCGCCGTTAAATGGGCATAAGAAAGCCGGATGTGCGCCGATGGAAAAATATAAGGTCTTTGTATCCGGATTTTCCACTTTCCACATGACTTTTAATTCATTGCCTGTCAAATTGTATCCAATTTTCAAAACAAACGCGAATGGATACTTTTCCATCGTTTCCTCATTGGAATGTAAGGAAAACCAGATGGTATCCTCTGTCCTGGATTCCATGGTATGTTCCATATCCCTTGCAAAACCGTGCTGTCCTATTGCATACGTTTTTCCGCCATAGCGGTACTCTTTATTTTTACAGTTCCCCACAAACGGAAACAACACTGGGGAGGTTCTTCCCCAATATTTTTTGTCCGCATACCACATGTACTCTTTATCGTCGGATTTTCTCTTTACGGATTTTAGTTCTGCCCCAAAAGAATCGATCTCCACGCGCAATGTGTCATTTTCCAAAACATATCTCATACAATCCTTCTCCTTGTCATCTAAATATCGTAGCAGGCAATTGCGAAACTCATCCTACTCTTCTTTCAATTGTTCAAAATCAACAAAATTTTCGAAAACACGCTCCCGCTACGTGTCGCTGGTAACGGTACTAAGAAGCCAGTCACGAT
>ENA-OPDI01001336-OPDI01001336.1-human-gut-metagenome-genome-assembly--contig:-NODE-1336-length-18688-cov-3.222079_pt1 | contig 18688 bp, 22 predicted proteins | sample MGYA00241262_ERZ501504 | MGnify/ENA primary metagenome ERZ501504 (study PRJEB25962, sample SAMEA2042570) | human gut metagenome | biome: human gut; feature: human-associated habitat; material: faeces...
AAAAAAGGGGTGAGATATTTCAGCGCCCCTTTAGAAAGGACAAGGTGATTTATGGCAATTTATCATTTGGAAGCCAAGATGGTCAGCCGTGGAGCCGGACGCTCTGCCGTGGCTGCTGCGGCCTATCTGAGCTGTTCCCGGATGCTCAACGAGTACGACGGGGTCCAGCATGACTACACCCGCAAACAGGGCCTTGGGTGGCGGCAGGTTTTTCTGCCAGCCACCGCCCCCGCAGAATGGCAGGATCGGGAAACCCTGTGGAACGCTGTGGAGGAAACCGAAACCGCAAAGGACAGCCGCCTCGCCCGTGAATTTGTGGCGGCACTGCCCATAGAATTGAGCCGAGAGTAACAAATCCAGCTCCTGCAAGATTTCATCAAGGAGCAATTTGTGGCAGACGGAATGTGCGCTGATGCTGCCATCCATGACCCATATCCTCCCGGACACAATCCCCATGCCCACATCCTGCTGACGGTGCGCCCGCTGGACGAACATGGAAAATGGCAGTACAAGACCGAGAAAGAATATCTCTGCGTCAAAGACGGAGAGGAACGGGGCTTTACCGCCGCTGAGTTCAAGCAGGCACAGGCCGATGGATGGGAGAAGCAGTACCAGTACAAGGTCGGCAAAAAGAAGGTGTATATGACCCCTTCCGCTGCGCAGGCACAGGGCTATGAACGGGTGTCCAAGTACCCCAAAAGCACCAAATTCGGCAGGCAGAATCCCATCACAGAACGATGGAACAGCGACGAGCAGCTTGTCCTGTGGCGGGCTGCATGGGCTGATGTGACAAACCGGCATCTGGAGCGCACCGGGCACGAAGAACGCATCGACCATCGCAGCCATGCTGAACGTGGCCTGCTGGAACGGCCTACGGTCCATGAGGGTGTGGTTGCCAGAGCCATGGAGAAAAAAGGCATTATTTCTGACCGGTGCGAACTGAACCGGCAGATCAAGGCGGACAATGCCCTGCTCCGGGAGTTGAAAGCAACGGCCAAAAAGCTGATGCAGACCGTCAAAAATACGCTGCCTGCTATGGCGGAGAACCTGGAAACCCTGCGGCAGAATATGATTATCTTCCGGTATCAGTTTCTTCATATTGCTGCCGGTAAAAGAAAAGTGAATGAGAGATTAACTATACTCCGGCCCGAACTGAAACGCTATCTCAGGTTGGTAAAACAGATAAAGGCTAAGACCAAACAGAGAAATCTCTTACTGGATGAACGCAAGTCTACACCTGTTTGGAATCTTGCCAAGCGGCAAGATCTGGCAAAGCAGATCGCTACCCTGGCAGAAGATATTGAGGAACTGCGTTCCGAAAAAGCAATGCTTTTGCATTCCCTGGACTTAGCCGACGATGCAGCTATGGGCGATGTGAAGAAAGATATTTCCACCATGGAAGCAGCGCTGAAAAAGCTGGACGAGCAGGAACGCAAATATTCTGCGGAACTGGAATCTGCCTTGCAGCAGTACCGGGAACTGGAAGCGCAGTCGACAGAATTTGATGCAGAGGAATTGAACGATGCACGGCTGGAACTGCGTCCGGATATGGATCGCTCCACCGTTTCCAGAATCCAAGCTGCTTATGATACGCAGTACAGTCCTCTTACCATGGCGGAAGCTAGACAGGATGTTTCCAAAATGCTGGGTGAATATGAGAAATCCCGTTCTGTCCTAGAGAGGATTCGCAATCACCAGCAAGAACAGACCACACTCCGCAAGGAAGAGATGGACCGGGATCGGTAAACACATGGGCAGCACCAAACATAAGGTGCTGCCCAGCTTTTTTTATTTTCTGCGGATTTTGAAAATACATTTTCCATGATTTTAGTTGTAACATTGACAATAACTTTACAGAAAACTTGACACCTGACAATTTTTGTGCTATATTAACGCAATCAAAATGCTTACATAACGAGGTCGATTATGAAAACTCAAATAGTCAGAGAAATACTGCAATTGAAAGAAGAGAAAAATGCGGTCATTCTAGCACATTACTATGCGCCAGCTGAGGTACAGGAAATTGCTGATTTTGTTGGCGATTCTTTCTACCTTGCAAAAATCGCAAAGAAAACCAACGCTGACATCATTGTGTTCTGCGGCGTGAGTTTTATGGGTGAAAGCGCAAAAATTCTCAATCCCGACAAGAAGGTCCTGGTGCCTGATCTCACGGCAGACTGCCCTATGGCCCATATGGTTGCCCCAGGCAAGATTGAGCAGATGAGAAGCAAGTACGAGGATCTTGCCGTTGTGTGTTACATCAATTCCACGGCAGAACTCAAAGCAAAAAGTAATGTTTGTGTTACATCCTCCAACGCTATTTCTATCGTCAAATCCCTGCCAAACCGGAACATTTTCTTTATCCCCGATAAGAATCTGGGTAGCTTTATTGCGCAGAAAGTTCCTGAAAAGAATATTATTCTAAATGACGGTTACTGTCCTGTTCATGGGGCCATCACTGTAAAAGAGGTTATGGACGCAAAACTGAAGCACCCCAATGCGCAGGTACTGACCCATCCTGAATGTGAACCGGAAATTCTGGCACTCTCTGATTATATCGGAAGTACTTCGGATATTATTTCCTATGCATCTGCAAGCGCCTGCGATGAATTCATCATTTGTACCGAGGACGGTGTGGAATATAAGCTCAGGAGCGATAATCCTGCGAAGAAATTTTATTTCCCTCAAAACCGTCCCTGCTGTGCAGATATGAAGCTCAATACGCTGGAAAAGCTTCTGCATGTTTTAAAAACGGAAGAAAACGAAATTACAGCAAACGATGAATTGCGTGAAACCTCGCTTATCCCTCTTAACGCAATGCTGGAATTGGCTAGGTGATGGAATGAAGACAGACATTTTGGTTGTAGGAAGCGGTGTAGCAGGTCTTTACTGCGCACTGAATTTCCCTCAGGAAAAAAACATAGTGGTTGTAACAAAGAACAAAGCCAGCAAAAGCGACTCCTATCTGGCCCAGGGCGGTATCTGCGTTTTGCGTGATGAAAATGATTACGATGCTTTTTATGAAGACACGATGAAAGCCGGACACTATGAAAATAACCCCGATTCTGTCCACATTATGATCCGTTCTTCCCAGGATGTGATTGCAGACCTGGTATCCATTGGCGTTCGCTTTGAAAGAAACGGCAAGGAATTTACATACACAAGAGAAGGTGTCCACTCCCATCCTCGTATCTTGTTCCACGAGGATGAAACCGGCAAGGAAATTACATCCCACCTTCTTGAAACGGCGAGAAACAAAGAAAACATCACCATTATCGAAGATTATACAATGGTGGACCTCATCTGTGAGGGCAACGAATGCCACGGCATCATTGGGCACGATGAAAACGGCAACTATTCTGCGATTCAGGCAGATTACACAGTGCTTGCGACAGGCGGCATCGGCGGTGTTTTTGAACACTCCACCAACTACAGACACCTGACAGGAGACGCAATTGCCCTTGCTCTGAAATACGGCATCAAGCTTAAGCACATCGACTATATTCAGATTCATCCCACCACACTTTATTCAGAAAAAGAAGGCCGGGAGTTTTTGATCTCTGAGTCAGTGCGCGGAGAAGGAGCGGTACTTCTAAATGGAAAGGGCGAGCGTTTCGTCAATGAGCTGCTGCCTCGAGATGTGGTTGCCAACGCCATTTTTGCGGAGATGAAAAAGGAAGGGAGCAAGCATGTTTGGCTCTCTATGGCACCGATTCCGGAGGAAGAAATCAGAACCCATTTTCCCAATATTTATCAGCGCTGTTTGGACGAGGGTTACGACGCGACAAAAGAACCAATTCCGGTAGTACCGTCGCAGCATTATTTTATGGGCGGTATCGATGTTGACAGATACAGTAAAACTTCCATGAACCGTTTGTACGCGGCAGGAGAGACTGCCTGCAACGGTGTTCACGGCAGAAATCGACTGGCAAGCAACTCACTGCTGGAAAGCCTGGTATTTGCAAAGCGCGCCGCGCGCCATATTACGGAAGGATACACGGCACTGGCAACGGAAAAGAAAATCACTATTGACAAGGGACAATACAAAAATTATAAAGAAGAATATAAAGAAGCCGTTCTTGCGGCAATTGAGAAGGAGCGATTCAGCCATGAATAATATAACGATGAAAATGAACGCAGATGAACTGATCCTGCAGGCACTGAGAGAGGATATTACAAGCGAGGATATTACCACTAATTCTGTGATGCCCTGTTATCAGGCCGGTGAGGTTGACTTGATCTGCAAACAGGACGGCGTGATTGCAGGTCTGGATGTGTTTAAGCGGGTTTTTGAGCTTCTGGATGAAAAGACACAGGTTACCTTCTATTGCAAGGATGGCGATATTGTGAAGAAGGGCGAGAAGATTGGCTTGGTTCACGGCGATATCCGGGTCCTGCTTTCTGGTGAGAGAACTGCGCTCAACTACCTGCAGCGAATGAGCGGTATCGCAACCTACACCAGGGGAATTGCCGATCTGCTCAAAGGAACAAAAACCAAGCTCTTAGATACCAGAAAGACAACCCCCAACATGCGAATCTTTGAAAAATACGCGGTCAAGGTTGGCGGTGGCTGCAATCACAGATACAACCTCAGTGATGGCATTCTGCTGAAGGATAACCATATCGGTGCAGCAGGCGGTGTGAAGAAAGCTATCGCAATGGCAAAGGAATATGCACCCTTCGTTCGTAAAATTGAGATTGAGGTGGAGAACCTTGAGATGCTGATGGAAGCACTGGAAGCCGGTGCGGATATCATCATGCTTGACAATATGAGTGTAGAGGATATGAAAAAAGCAGTTGCGCTTTGCCGTGGTAAGGCTGAAACAGAGTGCAGCGGTAACGTAACCAGAGAAAATGTGGAAAAACTCGTCAATATTGGTGTGGATTATATTTCCAGCGGTGCGCTTACCCACTCCTCTCCCATACTCGACTTATCTCTGAAAAATCTACACGCAATTTAAGGAGGATTCCATGAAGGTAGCCGAAAGAAGAAAAGCAATCGTAAACCTCCTTCTGTCAGCCGAAGGGCCGATTTCAGGCAGCGAACTTGCGCGGGAATTTGACATATCCCGTCAAATCATTGTACAGGACATTACTGTGCTGAAGGCAATGGGATACGAGATACTTTCTACAAGTCAGGGTTACATCATGCGCAAATCCCCACTAGCTGAGCGAGTATTTAAGGTTCGTCATACAACAGAACAGACGGAGGATGAGCTATCTTGTATTGTTGACCTCGGCGGTACGGTGGTTGATGTGTTTGTGTGGCACAAGGTGTACGGAAAAATAGAAGCAATGCTCGATATTTTTTCCAAGCTTCACATTAAGCAATTCCTGGAGGGTGTGCGAACGGGACAATCTACCGAACTAATGCATGTAACAGGAGGATATCACTATCACACCGTTCGGGCGGATGATGAAACAACCCTTGATCGCATTGAAGCTGCCCTTGCTGAGAGGGGCTATATTGTGCCTGAAATTTGATGGGAGGTCAATCCGAATGAATAGAGAACGCTTTGAAAAACAGCTGTCCTTTATTCTGGAAGCAGACAAGGAAAAGAATATACTACGGCAGACTCATCTTACTGGGTACAGTAGACGAGAAAACGATGCAGAGCATGCATGGCATATGGCAATGATGATCTATCTTCTAAAGGAGTACTCCAACAAAGAAATCGATGTTGCCAAGGCCATGATGATGGCGCTGATCCACGATATTGTTGAAATTGACGCGGGCGATACATATGCTTATGATACAGATGGTTTGCAAACGCAGAAAGAGCGTGAGCAGCGTGCTGCAGAGAGAATCTTTGGTATGCTTCCGGAGGATCAATGCAGTGAGCTTCGGGCGTTGTTTGAAGAATTCGAAGCTTGTAAATCAGCAGAGGCACGGTTTGCCAGGGCAATGGATAACTTTCAGCCCCTGCTTCTGAATCATTCTAATGGTGGTATGGATTGGCGTGCCCACAAGGTAACGAAGGCAAAAGTTGTTGACAGACAAAAAACGACTGCGCTTGGTTCTGAGAAAATATGGAAATATACAGCGTGTAAGTTAAACAATCTGGACTTGACCGTCAAAATGTCAATACCGTCTCAACAGACAGCATTCGGACACGTCTGACGGCATTTACCTTGGCAATAAGCTGTCGGATGGAATCCACCTCCGGGTGGAACACAGAACGCCCCGCCTGTTCCAGTGCGGTGAACAGTGCGAGGTAGCGGTTGAGGTATTTGTTGGACACACCACGGTAACGGTACAGCATCGCCTTCAGGCGGCTATGCAGACCGTTGACGGTGTTCAGATGGTAGGCTTTGTTGTAATCCTTGTGGGTGTTCAGCACGATCTTCTGGCACTTCTTTGCTTCGATCAGCTTGTTATAAGCCGTGGCTCCGTCGCACAGGAACACGCCGTTCTCGCCGATTCGTGCGCCGAGGGCTTCCTGGATGTTCTCGGAGGTGGGCTTGGCCCGGTTGACGCAGCGCGCAACAACGCGACCCTCCCGGTCAGCGGCAACGCAAATGCACATCTGCTCGTCGGAAAGGCCGCGTTTCGTTGCGGATTCGCCGTGTTTTCTCGGTTTTCTGTTGGTTACCGGAATCCCTTTCCGGGATTCCAGTACATATGCCTCATCCGCCTCCACGATGCCCTCCAGCAATTCGCCGCCCTTAAGTGCTTCCTCCAGAAAGGACAGAAGCTTGTGGCGCATATTGAACGCAGTGGGGTGGGAAACGGAAATGTTTGCGGCGCACTCGTCCAGACTTTTCAGCGAGAGGGTATCCCGGATGAAGGTCGCCCATGCTTCCTCCGTCTGGTGGGAGTAGGCAGTGAGCTTACCGGCATCGAAGGTAAATCTCTTGCTGCAGCTCTTGCACTGATACCGCTGCTTCCGCCCGGAGAATCCGCGCTTGATAAAGTGGGCGTTAGCCGCACCGCAGCAGGGGCAGCTTTTGGGAGTAGTGTCCTCAACCTCAGTATTGAGGTCGAGATATTCCATTGCGATCCCACTGAGCCGCTCCACCTGCTCCTCGCTCAGCCTGCCGATCATGTCCACCAGTTTGTTTCTTGCCATCGTAATCACTCCGTCTGTGTTGATGGCTCTATTATATTGGGTAAATTGTCCCATATTTCGGATGGAGTCCAGGTTGTTTAACTAACACGATATACAGAAGAAATCATCAACGAGAATGTTGATAAAGGTAATATCAAACATGAATGATATTTCTTCAGACCGTGGAAAAGGCCCGCCTTTGTGTTATGCAAGGCAGGGCCTTTTTTGTTTGGCCGTCTGGATCAGGCAGAACATAACTGCACTGCCGGTGGCTCCCTTTGGTGTATTGGCGAACAGGAAGTTCTTTCGGTCAATGACGAAGGGCTTGATACTTCTTTCCGCACGGTTGTTGGAGATTTCTAGTCTGCCATCTTTCAAATAATTGGTCAGGTAAAGCCAAGGCTCCTTCTAAGCGGATACTTATTTTTCCAAAAGTGAAAATTATCCTTGACAAATCCCGTTCCAGGAGGAAATATTTGATGAACTATATTATTATCGTTGCAGATTGTGACTGCATCGTTTCATTCTATTCATTTTGTGGAACAGAAAAAGATATGCTTAGCGTGCTGAAGGAAAAAGCAGAGGAACGCCGGCAGGCTCTTGCAGAACGTTCGGAAAATGTAACAGGTATTGAATATGATGAATTTACTTCTTCCTGGCACATAAATATTCTTAGTGATAATCTGGAAGTGTCGGAAAGTATCACTGAAAAACCAGTAGACTTAATCGAATGTCTTAATGCCAAGTAGAACGGGTGATAAAATAAAAGAGGGTGAAGATCCAGATATGGCGGTGATTGCACCACACAGGAAGTCGGTTTAAATCGGGAATAACCTCTCTTCATTTCAAACTATTCGTTAAACCGGTGTTTAACGAATAGTTTGAAACCACTATCCTATCGTCCATTTATAGAATTTCCAAGCAAAAATCCACTTTCATGCATGGCCATAAATAAACAATAATCAAAACCTTTAAGTTCAGCCATTTCCTTTCTCAATAAAATCCCCGTATTGTTCCAGCATGGTTTCTTTATTCACCTGCTTCTTCATCCTGGCTTAATCCTATGTCGGTCAACGGCACACCTGGATTTTCCTTTTTCATGCTGTAAAATGTATCTTCGCCGATGATCACATGATCCATTAAGCGGATTCCCAATATTTCCCCGGCCCATGCGATCTGGCGTGTTAAGGTAAAATCTCCTTCGGACGGTTTTGGTACTCCGCTCGGATGATTATGGGCTACCGCGATGGCTACCGCATTGGCCACAATTGCACCTTTGAATACGTTTTTGATCTCCACGTTGTACGCATAGCTTCCCCCAATCGCGATGATCTCCACGCCAATTGGATGCAGCTTCATATTGAGATACAGAACTACAAACTGTTCCCGATCCACCCCATCAAAAACCGGCTTTATTACTTCCACAATATTTTCCGGAGCTGCAATGCTGAATGTCCCACGATTTTTCATTAAATCACGATCTTTTTCCAGCCGAACCCGGTATAGGCTGATCCATTGTGTATTTTTCTTTGATTTTTTCCCCTTCACTACTTCTTCTCCCTCATTATGTTTTCTCAAACACCATTCTTTCCAACTGCAGCTATTTCTGCGTATCATAACATACGCCTTATCACATCCATAAGTATTGCCCTATTATTTGTGGGAAGGTAATCTTCCCAACAATAATGCTCAAGGATATTGACGGAACTGCTGCCTGTATTCATGCGTGTGCTTTCATTTATAATTCTATTATAAGAAGCTTCCTGGGGTTTTCCAACCCGTTCCTCTGCTTATGGCCATTTTTGTGCATCCACGGAATATTTTTCATTAATTGTTTACGTTTACGGCGTAAATGTAAACTTATATATGCTTTCTACTTCTGTGCCAGTTCATTCAGCATTATTTATTCGAATATATGTTCTGCTTTCGTTGATTTCAATTCGTTCCCATAGTATAATAGGTCTATCAACACCGGCAGAGTACCACGTCCATAGGAGCCGTAGCACCACATGGGCGTGGGTGAATGCCGCCGGCCATTTTAAGTCTGGGATTGAATATATGCCTGCGCGTTATGAAGACTGTTTTCACCGACCGTAGTTATAAAATAACTGTCGGATCAGAAATACGGTTTCCGGTACCATTTTTTATAGCACATAAATACTATGTTTACAAGGAGTACACCCAATGTATACCGTTTGTCAGAAACGAATCAAAAACACCAGTTCATGGTCATATCGTTATTGCGAAGAACGGGCCACCCTTGCATGGCATTTATATAATGCGGCATTATTCCGTATCCGTCAGATCTTTACGGGGTGGGACAAACCCGCCCAGTCTGAGAACGAAAAGGAAGTCTTTTCGGAAGTGGACATGCTTGAAAAAGCGTATCCGGACATTCATGTCAGGAGGGTCATCAGCTACACACATCTCGAAAAGCTGATGCGTGTGACTGAGAACCCAGATTTCTTCACCGGGCTTCCGATGCAGACTGCGCAGGCGGTCGTCAGGCAGGCCGTACAAGACTTTAAAAACTGGCTTGAGGCAGTCCATGCGTATAAGAAGGATCCCTCCTGTTTTACAGGGAAGCCGCGGATACCCCATTATAAGAAGGCACCCTGTACGTTTACGCTGACCAACCAGGACGCAGTCCTGTATGGGCAGGAACTGAAACTGCCCGGCACAAAAAACCGACTGGACGTTGACCAGCTGCCGGAAGACTGTGTTTTAAAGGAAGTCAAGATCGTTCCGTTTTACGGGCAGTATACCGTATGACGGTCGAATACACAGGCACGCCATCCGTTGCGGACGGCGGTAATCTCGCGTCCATTGATTTTGGGACAGACAACTTCGCAGCTATCGTGGCTACAGATGGTTCATCTGCGATCTACAAGGGCGGAGCGGTCTTGTCTGAAAATCATTTCTTTGCGAAAAAACGTGCCAAAGCGGTCGCTGTCATTACAAAGGGTCATGAACGGATGCATGCCGTATCACATTACCTGGACCGGCTTTCCGCACACCATGAAAATTTTGTGAAAGACCAGATGCATAAGATCAGCCGCAGTATCATCGGGTTCTGTAAAAAACATGACGTATCCGTCCTTGTGCTTGGGCAGAATAAGCTGTGGAAGCAGCGTACAGCGATGCGGAGTACGAATAACCAGAAGTTCGTACAGATGCCGGTCACCAGACTGATGCAGATGATCGAGTACAAAGCGGTAATGGCTGGCATTGTGACCGTGTGCATCAGGAAGAAAGCTATACATCAAAAGCTTCTTTCGTTGACGGGGACCGCATCCCGGCTTATGGCAGGGACGACCAGGATGCCGTGTTCAGCGGCAGACGGATCAAACGCGGATTGTACAGGTGCAAAAACGGGATGCTGGTAAACGCAGACTTAAACGGCGCCGCAAATATCCTCCGCAAAGCATTCCTAACGGCATGGAAACGGCGCGCCTGTATGTCAGTATTCAGCGATTTTTCATTCTTGAAAGATCCAGAAGTGTTCGGGTTCCACGAACTGAATCCAAAAAGTATTCCGGCAGAACGGATAATGGGTGCATGAACAACCCACGCAGGTACGAACGGCCAGCCATGGTTCGAAAGACGAAAGCGTTACGACTACGAAAGATACCACCTCTATAAGGATTACCGTTAGGGGTGGAGGTTCATAACATGATTGCATTATCATTGCACGATTTGAGGAGGATTTCATGCAAATATCCGATGAATTATTACAGAAAATTATAGATCAGCCGGATCCGGTGGATTTATCACGGCTTACTCCTTATTGCTCCGAATTTACACTGGATGCATTTTCCCAATACCGTAAACATTTCAAAAATGCGAGAACAGCGAATGAATATGCCTATATGTTTGCAGATTTTTTCAATTTTCTGAAAAAAGATTTCCTGCAGATATCCGCAAAGGATGTACATTATTACTTTTCTTCCGCACGAAATAAATATTCCACGCACTCCTTATGCACACGAATCCGTGCCTTGAGAGCATTTGCAAGGTATTTGGATGCAGAAGACAGCAACGATGCTGATGATTTTGATATGGTGATGCCAGATCTTCAAAGTGAGGAACAGACAGAAATCGCAGATACTGGAAGATTTTCCGTACTCTTTCCAGAGTACTCCTTCGAATGTGATCAGCCACTCATTGTCGGGATCACGATGCAGGATATTGACCGCGTATTGGCTACGCTCATGGATGAGCAGAATGTAACGCTGTTTGCCATCATTTCTTTGGTTCTTCGCACTGGTATGACAACGGAAGAAATCTGTGGTTTGAAGATTCAGCATCTGATGACTACTGATCAGGCCAGTCAGTGTGGAATTATGATTCCAGGTATCAGAAACCGTTTTTTGAAAGTTCCAACTGACCTTTTCTCACTGCTGCTATTGCTTTCTGAGCAAACAGCCAATGAGACCGAGACTCTTTTTTTAACCAGCCGCAATCGCTGCCCGTTTACACCGCGTAATTTATTATTTGAAATAAAAAAAGCCTGCCAACGTGCTGGAGTGCATCCTTTTACGCTGCAGCTGCTCCGGAACTTTTCTATTCTTTTAATGCTCCGTAGCCACGCTCCGGAAGAATTGATAGCGGATTATGTTTCAATAGACTCCAGGTGGATGACCAAATACAAGCTAGCTTCCAAAGATTTTAAAGCTGGCCCCGGCGAGTATATATCCTTATCTCTGCGATATAACAATTTGGGAGGGAATGAATTGTGAACAGATTGCCGTTTTTCACTAGAAAACAAAAATCAAATTCATTTGAGAAGATTTTAACTGCAACTGCTGTAAAGCCGGCCGCCATTAATATAGCTTTTACCCGTTCTTATATCGAGCGCGGCCTACGGCAGTGGCTTTTCGCCCAATTAAAGCAGGACCTTGACCTGCTGCCGGATGCTATTCTGACAGAAGAATTTTTCTATGAATCGCAGGAATATATAATCAAGAGATTATATGGCTTCCCTGCCATCCATTCAATCCAGGAAATCGTACTGACGGATGCCTCATTTAAAGATTATGATGATTCCTGTTTGCACTCCATTGCCGGCATCCAGTTTGTATTTCAATATAATGTAAAAGGATCTCGAACTTACACCCTACGCTGCACAGCTGTAAATAGCACAAGGTTTGGCTGGCAGATTGCTCATGTCACTCAGTACTAGTTTTTACAGCTGTTATAGCCACGGAATTTTTACAGCTTACTATGACATTTTTCAATCCAACAAAAAACAACACGGGATACGGCAACCAATAAAGGCTGCTGTATCCCGTATATTTTACAGGTATTGCGATAGTTCCCGAATTGCATATCCATCAGCAAATGTTTCTGATGGCAGATTTCGATACTTCTCGTTAAAGTGTGCAAGAGTTTCTTGACGTTGGATATCGTTTTTACAAACAAATCTGTATTCATATTGAAAATCCATCCATATGAGATCCCTACCGGCTTCATATTTTTTCCAATAATCCATTCTTGACAACCCAGATTGTACCAGATGCTGCCAATGTCCAATCTCATGAAGAACCGTAAAAAGAACATACGCGTATACCTTCTTTTCAGCCGGTACTGAGCATCTTTCAAAGATCATAGAACAGGTTTCATTAACTGCAACCGGATTTCTTTGACAATAGCTGTCGTATACCTCTTGTAATTCAGCATTCACCAGGTGAACTCCTAATTCCTCCTCTTTGATTGTGCCGGAGGATGGCCGTTTTCTCAATATTGCCAATTCAGATGCTGTTGTAATGATTGCATAGCAGTAGTCATGGTTTGGCAATGGTGTTTCATGAAAAAATATGGGTGTATTCTTCGTATCAATTCTGCTGATCAGTTCTTTTACAAGCATTTCCTCTCCTCTGTTTCCCGCTTTTTACTATAAATACATACTCCTGTTTTCCCTTACCGTAAGGCTACGCCTTCAATGCTTACAACATGATCTCATAATCTCCTGAACGGTATTACAGGTATCCGCAAAGGAAATATCCTTTGCGTAGTCATATTCACGTCTGTATTTTTCCCACAGCTTACGAAGGGTATCGCTCTCTCGAATTTCTTTCATGATCTCCATGTAGTCCGTGAGAATTGCTCCGCTGCCACGCTTTTTTGTTGTCCGTTCCAGAGCCTGGCGTAGTGTTTCTTTATCACACTCTTCACCGCGCAGCGCATACAGGATATGTATGTCGTAATAATCTCTCGGACGGGTGTTTGCAATGTTGCGGGACAATACGGTTTCCAGCTTTTCCGCCAGCACCGTTTCAAGATTGTAGGCAAGAATACTGATCTGGCGATCATCAAACAGCATGGAAAATGTGTATTCAACCTCACGGGGCGTTATCATGTCACCCGTAGTAACATCTACCGTCAGCGGTACACTAATCGGCGGATAGTTCGCTTTCAGCCCAACCCGAATGCCTGGATAATCATCCGTTTCCCGGATATCAGAAATTCCGACAACCTCAAACTGCACGTCGTCGGCAATCTGTACAGCGCAAATATCTGTAAAAATTTTGCGGATCGCTTCATGGGTCAAAGTGAACCCTTTAATTGTCGTGTCCAGATCCATGGTTGCCCGCGTATCCAGCCCTACAATAGCAGAAATCAGGAAACCGCCTTTGAGAATAAAATTGTTTTTATAGGGTGAGAGTGAAATTCGTTCCAGCAGTCGCTCGAGCATATAGTTCTGCATGACAAGCTGTGCTGAGATATGCTTCTCTGCTGCCTTGTTTTTGATAAAGGCTTTTAACTGCATTGGATTTTTTGTAATCATAAGAGAACCTCCATATAACGCAGAACTTTCGGCTTCACACGAAGCTGATCTGCGTACTTCATCAGTTTGTGAATATTTTTGTCCTTGGAGGCCGCATAGCGTTTCATAGCCTCACTGACTATCTGGATATCGCTGCCGCTGCCGCGCAGGATATCGCATAGAGTCCGCTCCAAATCATAAACACGGATTGGATTACCGGACGGAGATTTAATTTGGATTTGCCCAAACTCATAATTCTCAGGCACAACACGCTTGATGACCAAGTTCTCTTGCTTCAAAGACGGCGCATTATAGCCTTTCGGAAAGGTCATCGTATATTTCGCCGGGGTACGGTCTGAATAACCCAGCAGGTACAGTGCGGTATCGTGGGAATAGATTCCGCGTCCATACTTACGCTGCAAAAGGTAAAAATCATCCTCCCACACGTTGCTCAGCACATACAGGCCACGTCCAAAACGGTACATTTCGCCGTTCTTAACATACTCCTGCAGAATGCCGCGGTGCAGTCCAGCTTCCGTCACCTGGGATGTGGAGATTGTACCATCCTTCGATGCTTCCAGCAGTTCTTCTATTTTTTCCCTGGTGCTCATGTTTCTCACCTCGCTTTTACATTCACACATTATATTATGCAGAAATAATGTGTGAATGTCAATCAAAATAATGACGAGCACACATTACTTCATGTAAAAATAATGTGCGCTCGTCAAAATAGTTATTTAATGCTTCATTAAAATGTTCATGTACGATAGAGAAGCGCAAAACAAAGACAGCCCCCACTACTATTCCGAAGAATTTGAAGATATTTTACAAGACTTTTTGATAGCACCGAGCTAAAATAAAACACGGAAAGGAGCGGAATCAACATGAGAAAGGAAATGCGAACGGTAGTTTATGATGATGAATTGCGGATTGAAGCCTACCGTTTTGAGGGTATTGTTCAGCCTTTTCCGAATCATTTCCATGAGCATTCCGTCGTGGGTAATCGTTCCACTGCCGGCCACCACACCGCTGGTTCGCCAGTCATCGCCCGCCACGTCGCTGGAAGCGCCGCAGGCCACAAGGCTAAGGCCGAGCACCACGGGCACCGTAAGGAAAACCTTTTTGTCTGCCGGTACATCATAATACACACCTCCTATTCATCACTCCATCCGGTAATATGCACCTTCATCTCCCCATATAAGCATATCGCTGTCAAAGTCGAATACTTTGTAGGACACGCCATCATATACGGTAGAATCCGCATAATAGGTACTTGTTTCATCCGTGGAGTATGTGAAGATGCCATGATCCATTTCTGCAGCCTCAGCCCCCGGAGCGCGCTGATAATAACTCCAGTTTCCATTTCCATCAATCACGACATACATCTCCGCCGAGAGATCGCCGTCGTAATACCAGACACCCTCAAATTCAGAGACATTCCGCTGGCAAAGATCCGAGTCCCAGCTCCAGTAGGAATCCGGATGTGCGTTCTGATTTTCACTTCCACCCGATCCGTTCTCCACATAGGAAACCGGCTCATCATCTTCCGTAAGCTCTCCTCCATCTTTATACCAGAGATACTCCATCCCCTCGCCCGGGTTAAAGTAACCATATGCTGCGCTGTAAAGCTGCCCTTCTTCCATAGCGATCCGGCTGCCGGAGTCATCCCGGTTGCTGTAGGCATAAATAGCTTCCCATTCCGGCTCATAACGAAGATACCCTTCATCCATGACCTCTCCGCTAAGGTAAAGCGTCCAGTTCCCCTCATCGTCAAACTCCATGTAATCGTAGTCGTTGTCCGCTTCTCCCAGCCAGATACCATCAAAGCCGCTGAAATCATTCACTGTGTCCTCATTCAGATCACCGCCCAGGCCATCGTTCGGATCATTCTGCAGATCCTCATCTTCCTCATCCTGAATGCTTTCATTTGCATCATCCGGTAATGCAGTTGCCTCCTGTGTGCTGCCGCAGGCCATGCACATCAAACTGATCGTCAATAACATTCCCGCAAGAACATACGGCATTTTTTTCTTCATGTGTCATCCCTCCCTAATTTTCATCACTCAGATACAGCTGCGAAAAAATACTTTGGTAAATCTCATCCATATCTTCTTCCGTATCCACAGCCTCACAGAACCCGTAAAGATAGGTGTAACTGTCAGTATCCATAGCAAATACTGTCCATTTCCGGGTATCCTCGTTTTCACCTGCGGTATACGTTACGATATAAACCGGATAAGTTAAGTTCTCGGTATATTCCTCATTTTCTTCTGCAGATAGCAGTTCATAGGTATCCGTATCACTTAATGACAGGGCGCAGGCTGTCAGATAATCTTCCAGATCCTGGACCTCCGGAACAAATCGGGTCGGCTCTGCCGCATTTACCACAAGGATCTGGCCATCTTCCGTGAAATCCTCATAACGGTACGTCCCATCCTCATTGTTGTCTGTGCGAAGGTTCTGCATATTGGTAAAGGGCAGCGCCCCGCCCATCAAAACAGGGATACGCTCACTCGGGATCAGATCCCCGCGGCCATCATCGTTCAGAGCATAGAGCTCCACAATTTTTTTGTCATAGACTACCGCATCATACGCACTATCCACGAATATGGGAACGCTGACATCCGGCGGTGTAAAGATCAAAAAGCTGCCATTTTCCAAAATCGTCGCGGTATCAGGATCATAGTTCGGATTGACTGGCTTTTCATCCTCGCCGTAAAACTGAACCTGAAAACCTCTGCCCAGTTCTGCCGCCGTATATTTTCCCAAATCGATCTTAGCGCTTTCGCCTTCAGCCAGTGTTGTCTCCAGGCGGTTTTCTCCCCAGTCTTTCCCATCCGTTTCTCTAATACGGATGTCTTCCATAGGATATGTAGTACGGTTCACCACGGTGATTCCAAGTGGCTTTCTTCCTACGCTGCAGGCACATAGTCCCATGGAGGACAGAAGCGCCATCAAGATTAAAATAAAGTTCTTCTCCTGTCTCATTGTTCTTTTCTCCCCTCTCAATATAGTCAAACACCCCAGTTATTCATCCAGTCTGTTCCCCAGTCATGAGCCGCCTGCACCGCAGCGCCAGCAGCCAGATGTCCCGGCCTGCAATCAGTATTCAGAATAGTGGTGGCTGGACGTTCGGTTTATCTTTGTCCGCTTCGGAGATGTGGAGCTGAGCCACGATGAAATATTGTCCATGGCAGAACAGGAACATTAACGCAGCTTAGCGAAAAGGGAGGAATGCAGGATGAAAAAATGGAAAAGTAATTTATTTCCCGTAATCACACTGGCAGTGTGTCTGGGCCTTGCCGCCTGCGGTGGCGGGTCCGAAAGCGAAGGCAGCAGCGATACCCAGGATGACTATGAAGAGACTGAATACAGCGCCCCGGAGTCTTTTGAAGGAATGGTGAAGGATCCGGATGTCACGGCAGTTTATGACATGTACTGGGGTACCTGGATCGGCGAAGATGACAGCGAACTGATCGTGGGGTTAAACGGCAGCGGGGAAGACCGCTTTGAATGGTACGATGGGGATGACAACCTGATGGCCAGCGGTTATATCCAGCTTGTGCCGGAGTATGACGCTGACTATTTCTACAATGAACATGATGGCTGGGCTCATCATGTCTGGCGGGATGAGGATGGAGCACTTCATATCGATTCCTTCGGTGTGTTTACAAAGAAACCTCTGGGTGGAGATGTAAGTGAAAGCGACTGTGAGGCACTGGCCGGCGTCTGGTTTTTAGATGGAGAGGCAGATGCGGTCAGTATGATTGAGATCGGAGAGGATGGCAGCTGGAGCCTTTCAGAGCGCCCGGATGGTGACGGGGATCCGGCCGAAGTGGATTCAGGAACACTCCAGGTGAATAAGCGGGGCGATGATCAGTATTTTGCCGTTTCTGACCAGTTTGACGATGTGTTTTATCCTATTACCTTAGCGGAACCGGGAGCTATGTACTGGGGATATACAAATGAATATTATGAGAGAAGTGAATGACCAGCATAAAGAGATGACCTTAAAAAAGAAAATATATTTGCTTCATGTTCCGGCCTTGTTTCTGTGCCTGAATCTGGCAGCCTGCGGCAGCAGTATTCAGATTCCATTTTGTTTTTGGCATATGCGCACCTCCGACCATTTATATTCCGGCTGATTTATTTTCCTTTGCCGTCCCCTGTCCTTCCGTCCTAGAAAAACAGTCTGTCAAGAATTCCTCCAACTGTTCCCTCCCTGGTAGAAAGAACCCAAAGGCATTTGGATGAAGTTTCCAGGACTCCAGTGCGTTTTCCTCATCCGACAGCCCAGAAAAAATGCCTGCTGTAATATTATTTTCTATCCGCAATCTCACCGAATGCTGCTTTCAGTTCCTCCACGCTTCCTACCCGGATGCCTTCAAACCGACCATTCTTTCCATTGATTCCGTTTAGCCATTTCACGCCCGTACCTCCGGCCGTTTCCCAGCGTGTAAGGTTTGGCGTATGGTCATCGACCAGGATATCCAGCTTTTCCAGTTTTCTGTGCAGCATGGTCTCAACAAATTCTGCTTTATTTTCCCCATAAGGTACAAAGAGACAGTGCGAAGAGCTGATTCCTGGCAGGTACTTATCCAGCCACTTTTTCTTTTCCAGAAGCGCTCTGGTATCTGTATAGTATGAGGATAGGATATTCATATTCTCATCTGCTTTCAGGGCAGCACCTAAAAAGTCCAATAATTCTGTTTCAGGTTCCAAAAGCTGAGGTTTCCGGAAGCAGTATTTCTATTTTACAAACATTTGTTCTCTATTCTAGCAAATATACTCTGCCTGCGCAAGTCCTAGTAAAAAACTAGTTAAATGCAATACTAAATTCCAGAATGCAAGAGTTAATTCCATATGTCTTGAA
>ENA-OPDI01001349-OPDI01001349.1-human-gut-metagenome-genome-assembly--contig:-NODE-1349-length-18596-cov-3.493501_pt1 | contig 18596 bp, 17 predicted proteins | sample MGYA00241262_ERZ501504 | MGnify/ENA primary metagenome ERZ501504 (study PRJEB25962, sample SAMEA2042570) | human gut metagenome | biome: human gut; feature: human-associated habitat; material: faeces...
TAAAGCAAGCAAAAAGGACAATTATCAACTTGAAAATAAAGAAATAAAGAATTGATCACCAAATTTGAAGAAGAACCCCAAAAACGCATTTCGACCTTCCACCCTCTGTTTTAGAAGGTAAATCGGGAATAGAAATCTGAAAAGCAGCAAGATAGGATTGCTTTCTTATCCATTTATGTCCTTGAAAGCATTTCATCTTCCTTACTACCTTTAGCGGAAACGGTCTGTTCTGTATCTCGTCCCGTATATGCAGGCTGATGAGCCCAGGTATGCGGGACGAGGTAAAGAACATATAATATCACCTAATATTCTTATACCAAAGATATTACATAACCAGGATGTTCCTTTAGAGTTATTGAGCTTTCCCTGATAATTTCACATAAACAGGAGATGACGGGACATTACAATAAATAGCAATATCTTTATTAAAATATCCCGGAGATTCAGCTTTATACTTTATTTTAATCACCAAGCTATCTTTCAGGGAGACAGGCCTCCGACTATATTCTACCGAAGTACAGCCACAAGAAGTAACTATATTTTCAACCGTCAAGGAAACCACTCCAAGATTTTTTATAATCAACATTGCTTCTTTTTCTTCACTCCAATCGAAGACTCCCATATCAATCGTTTCGGGTAAGCTTATTTTCGTCTGAATCAAATCTCGACTTTCACATATACTATCAGATAAAATCAAGTTTAAATACAGAGTCCTCACATTAGGATTATGAATCGGGTTTCCGATAGCAATCACTTTATTTCTATTATCAAGTAGAAAAGTTTGAAAAGCCAAATTGGATGGGATTTTATTTATTTTATCGAAAGAGCCTTTTATATCAAGACACACAGGATACGAAAAATCATTATATTCCAAAAGATGAACCATCTCTTTTTTATCTCGAGGATGAAGAATAAATATAACTTTTACCGTATGATCCGATACAGAATCAAGGTAAGAAATAAAGTCTTTCCAAACGGGCAACTTAAGTTTACACCCCATACAACCAATGGAATCGGCATAAGTCACTATTGTATATCGGCTATCTTTAAGAAACCATTTTACCGTATCTTCTCCCATAGTAGTAAATACCAGATCATCAGGATAAATAATTTCCTTTCCATCCCACTCATCAATCATATGAGCAATCCGAGATTTATCAGAGTTTTGACAAGATACAAAAAGCAGGATACATACAAAAATAAATATAGCCCTCATAAGCAACAAGCATTTTACACAAACCACGAAACCCGAGGCTAAATATACAAAAAAATAGCCACACAAGCCCAAAACAGATAAAATTTTTAATAAACACGTATATTAACACTGTTTTTTTAAAATAAGAAGTAAATATAAACTATATTTGCAAATAATAACCTTTAATAAAAATAGTATGAAACAAACTTTATCCAAAGCTGTAGTAACTATAATTATAGCATGCACAGCATTGTACGCTTGGAATCATAAGCAACCGGTTTTAACCAATGTACAGTTACAAAATCTGGAAGCAATAGCCGCCGGTGAAGAAGGGGCATGTATTAGATGGATAGAACAAACGTGTTACTATAGTTTCTCAGAGGAACATGATAATGAACCACATTATGAGTGCAATGGTTCGAGTGGACAAGCAGGAATGACATCTTGCGGCGTAATAAATAATAAAAAGCCAACATTTGGCTATGTAAAAGGCACTTGTCTAATATGCATAGAACATTAACCTTAAAACAAACATTATGAGAAAAGCACTTCTAACCGTTATTTCCTTTACATTGTGTCTGTACATCACCTCCTGTAGCCAATCATCCAAACCAGAAAAAGCTAGAACAATAGAAACAATTGCAACGGATGCACAACAGACATTATCTTTTAATCACGAACCTTTATCCATTGACCCAATCGGCATAGGCGATATTATTGTCACCGATACATTTCTAATATTAGCTCTAAATAAAGAGGAGAATATGCTGCATGTATACAACCTTCCCCATCTGCAATTTCTTGGAAGTTTTCAGAAAATAGGAAACGGACCGGATGAAGTTATACTCCCTAGTGCTTTTACACAATGGTTTAACAAGGACGGGCAGATACAACTTGTAATGAGATCCTATCAAAAATTCACAGGTTTATTAAATATATCCAAGTCTTTGATAGAAAATAAGGCTATTTATGATAACAAATATACCTATAATGCTCCCAAAGGAAAGAATAGTTTTCAACAGTCCAGCGTTTCATATCTTTTAGGAGATTCCATATTTCTCATAAACAGGAGTATCATAATGCGTCCACAAGACAATCAAAATGATTTTTTTGAAGTTTACGATTACAAAAACGACAGCATCCTGCGCAGTTTCTACGCCTCCAATTTCCCCAAGGAGTTGCTAGAACATCACGGAAGAGATCAAGCTTTCCAAAAAGATATTGCAATCAGCAATGATTGCAAGAAGATGGTCATTGCATACAGATTCCTCAATATGATAAGTATAGTAAATATTGAAAAGGAGGAAATTAATAACCTATTCACTGATGGAAATAAATTAAATTGGGAACAGGTAATAGAAGGCACTCCCAAACCTTATTATACCAAAGTACACTGCAATAATGCATATATCTGGGCCATGGCAATAGAGGGGGAAGACCCTTCAACATTCCGCTCTCGCCTGGATATCTTTGACTGGAAAGGCAATTATCTATGTAAAGCCCATCTGGACAAATGGGTTTCCTCTTTCAGCATAGACGAAAGAAACCAAACCATGTATGCTGTAACTGCAGATGACATGCTTGTTCGATACAACATCAAAGAACTACTGGACCAGCTTCCCTAACGGCTTTTCTTCTTCATATAACAGCCCCATACTCTGCGTTGAATTCAACGAAGAGTATGGGGTTATTATTCAAATCATCCATCTTATTTATAAAGAATTCCTCAGAAAGTCGTTATCTTTGCACGTTCCCAAGTAGATAACAATAAATACACGCAATATATCAATGGAAAAGAACTTTAAAAGAACTACCGTCACATCGGCACTGCCGTATGCGAACGGCCCCGTCCATATCGGCCATTTGGCCGGTGTATATGTACCGGCAGACATCTATGTCCGCTATCTGCGACTGAAAAAAGAAGATGTACTTTTCATCGGAGGTTCCGACGAACATGGGGTACCCATCACCATCCGTGCCAAAAAGGAAGGTATCACTCCGCAGGATGTAGTAGACCGCTATCACTTCCTGATTAAGAAATCATTCGAAGAATTCGGTATCTCGTTTGACGTATACAGCCGTACATCGTCCAAAACACACCACGAACTGGCTTCAGACTTCTTCAAGAAGCTATACGAAAAAGGAGAGTTTATCGAAAAAACTTCGGAACAATATTATGATGAAGAAGCACACCAGTTTCTGGCCGACCGCTACATCACCGGTGAATGTCCTCACTGTCATTCGGAAGGTGCCTATGGTGACCAATGCGAAAAGTGCGGAACTTCACTGTCGCCCACTGACCTGATTAATCCGAAAAGTGCCATCAGCGGAAGCAAACCGGTCATGAAAGAAACCAAACACTGGTATCTGCCACTTGACAAACATGAAACATGGCTGCGCCAGTGGATATTGGAAGAACACAAAGAATGGCGTCCGAACGTGTACGGACAGTGCAAAAGCTGGCTCGATATGGGTTTGCAGCCGCGTGCAGTCAGCCGTGACCTCGACTGGGGGATTCCTGTTCCGGTAGAGGGTGCCGAAGGTAAAGTTCTCTACGTATGGTTCGATGCACCAATCGGTTACATATCCAATACAAAAGAACTGCTTCCCGATTCATGGGAAACCTGGTGGAAAGATCCCGAAACCCGTCTGGTTCACTTTATCGGAAAAGATAATATCGTATTCCATTGCATCGTATTTCCGGCTATGCTGAAAGCTGAAGGCAGCTATATCTTGCCGGATAATGTACCGAGCAACGAATTTCTGAATCTGGAAGGAGACAAAATATCCACTTCACGCAACTGGGCAGTGTGGTTACACGAATATCTGGAAGACTTCCCCGGGAAACAGGACGTATTGCGTTATGTATTGACAGCCAATGCACCCGAAACCAAGGACAACGACTTTACCTGGAAAGACTTCCAGGCACGCAATAACAACGAATTGGTAGCGGTCTACGGTAACTTTGTGAACCGTGCGATGGTATTGACACAGAAGTACTTCGAAGGTAAAGTACCCGCTGCGGGCAAACTTACAGATTATGACAAAGAGACACTGAAAGAATTCTCCGATGTTAAAGCCGAAGTAGAAAAGCTGCTCAATGTATTCAAGTTCCGTGATGCACAGAAAGAAGCCATGAATCTGGCTCGTATCGGAAACAAATACCTGGCCGATACAGAACCCTGGAAACTGGCAAAGACGGATATGGAACGTGTAGGTACTATCCTGAATATATCTCTGCAATTGGTAGCCAACCTGGCCATCGCTTTCGAACCATTCCTTCCGTTCAGTTCGGAACGCTTACGCCAGATGCTGAACATGGATAGCTTCGACTGGGCAGAACTGGGACGGAACGACCTGCTTCCTGCCGGACATCAACTGAATAAGCCGGAATTATTGTTCGAAAAGATAGAAGATGCCACAATTGAAGCACAAGTACAAAAGTTGCTCGATACAAAGAAAGCAAACGAAGAGGCTAATTACAAAGCCAAACCGATCCGCGCCAATATCGAATTTGACGACTTCATGAAACTCGATATTCGCGTAGGTACTGTTCTCGAATGTCAGAAAGTGCCTAAAGCCGACAAATTATTACAGTTTAAAATAGACGACGGACTGGAAACACGCACCATCGTCAGCGGCATTGCACAACATTACAAACCGGAAGAGCTAGTAGGCAAGCAAGTTTGCTTCATCGCCAATCTGGCTCCACGAAAACTGAAAGGCATCGTCAGCGAAGGTATGATCCTGAGTGCCGAAAATAATGACGGAAGCCTGGCCGTTGTTATGCCCGGACGGGAAGTGAAGCCGGGAAGTGAAGTGAAATAAATAACTAAAGTAAGGGTGTATTCAGGACTCTATGAAAGGAGACCGGATACACCCTTTATTTTTACTAACGGTCAGGAGCGGAAATATAATATGGCAGAACAGTCGCTAAAAGAAAAAACAGCCAAAGGATTATTCTGGGGTGGATTCAGCAATGGCATCCAGCAATTACTGAATCTGCTGTTCGGAATTATCATCACCCGTATGCTGGATTCGACAGACTACGGTATGATTGGTATGCTGGCTATATTTACCGCCGTAGCCAACTCTATACAAGAGAGCGGATTTACGGCCGCTTTGGCCAATAAGCAGACGTTCCGTCATGAAGACTACAATGCGGTGTTCTGGTTCAGTTTTCTAATGGGTGCATCGCTTTACCTGCTGCTCTTTTTTTGTGCCCCGTTTATCGCAGCATTCTATAAGACTCCACAGCTTATTCCTCTATCCCGCTTCCTTTTCCTGGGTTTTCTGATTTCAAGTTGCGGAACTGCCCATAATGCGGTATTATTTAAAAAACTAATGGTGAAAGAAAAAGCGAAAGCAACCATTACCGCACTATTGTGTTCAGGCACCATAGGAATTGTCATGGCATACAATGGAATGGCTTTCTGGGGGCTGGCCGTACAGCAAATCACCTATATTTTCATCGCTAATGCGCTGTTATGGTACTTTTCTCCGTGGCGTCCTACTTTTTCGTTCAATTTCAAACCTATCAGGGAGATGCTTCCGTTCAGCAGTAAACTGCTTATCACCAATGTATTTCATTACATCAATGATAACATATTTTCTGTTCTGCTGGGGCGCTTTTATACCAGTCAGGATGTAGGTTACTATACTCAGGCCAACAAATGGACCAATATGGGCTTCTCACTGATCAGTAACATGATCAACGGAGTATCTCAGCCTGTCCTGGTCGAAACCTCTTCCGACGCCATGCGACAGAAAAATATATTTCGGAAGATGTTGCGCTTCACCGCCTTTATCTCTTTCCCGGCCATGTTCGGACTGGCATTGATAGCCAACGAGTTCATCGTAATTGCCGTCACCGCCAAATGGCAGGCATGTGTACCCATCATGCAGATTCTTTGCATCTGGGGAGCATTTGTCCCCATTACTTATATGTACTCCAATCTCCTGATCAGTAAAGGAAAGTCGAATCTTTTTATGTGGAATACCATTGCACAGAGCCTGGTTCAACTCACAATGCTTCTTTGTACTATCTCACAAGGCATACTCGTCATGGCCGTGATTTATACGGTTATCAACATCGGTTGGCTACTGATATGGCATTATTTCGTAAACAAGCAGATTCACATCACCCTATGGGAAGTCATGAAAGATATCACTCCGTACCTACTGATCTCCGGAGGAGTCATAGGAACCAGCTATTTCCTCACGATCGGCTTCCATAACCTATATGTATTGCTGATTCTTAAAATAGGAATAGCCGTAAGCCTTTATGTGTTCATCATGTGGATCGGCAAATCGGTGATCTTTTTTGAAAGTGTACAATTTATCCGGAAAAAACTCTTGAAATAAGTCATGAACATCCTGATCCAACAAACCAAAGCATTTCCTCATCGTGCCAATAGCTTTTATTGGTTCTATGCGCAACTGACCGAATGGCTGACTGCACACGGATTGGACAGTAAGCTTTACTTTTCGTACCTGGAACTGGCTGACAGCGAATTTGAGAACGGCCTCCTGTTGCCCGATCATTATTCTCAATTCTATACTCCCCGCAACATCGAAGCAATCTGTCGCTTCATTATCGACAAACAGATAGACGTGATTCTCGATTACTCCCATGTCATCACCGGAGATACACGCAAATATTACCTCGAAATCAAAAAAAGAAATCCCGGAATCAAAATATGCACGATGATCCACAACTGTCCCAGCCATACGACACAGTTAAAACAATACGAGTTATCTACACTCCGGTTCAAAGACGTGCATGGACCCAAGAAACTTTTTCAGTGGATGCTACCACAACTCTACATCAGCTTATTAAAAAAAGTGGTCAGCCATCAAAACCGTTCGGCATACGACACGCTCGACGAAGTGGTACTGCTGTCACCCGCTTATATACCCGAATTCAAGAAACTTATAGGCAAAAAAGACGCATGGAAGTTATCTGCCATCCCTAATGCCATAAAACCTGTGCATAGTAACATCCCGATTGAGGAGAAGGACAAAGAAATCATCTTTGTTGGCAGAATGGCAACCGAAAAGGCATTACCCAAATTACTAAAGATATGGGGTATGGTTCAGGATAAACTGCCGGACTGGAAACTCACCCTTGTAGGAGATGGTCCCCAATTCGGCACGTGCCGGCAAATTATTGCCGAGAAAAAATTGAAGCGGGTCTGCCTGACCGGCCATCAGATGTCGATCCCCTATATAGACCGTGCCCGGATTCTTTGTCTGACTTCCGTCATAGAAGGACTACCCACCGTATTTACAGAAGCAATGTCACTGGGGGTGATTCCTATCGGATTCGATTCTTTCAATGCGATCTATGACATGATAGATGACGGCATAGACGGATTCATTATTCCCGACAACAATTATGAACAATATGCAGAAACCATTCTACGGTTGGCACAAAATGACACACTCCGCTGCCAGATAGCCTACAAAGCTCAAAAGCGGAAAAACAGATATGACATAGAACAGGTAGGACCACTGTGGATGGAAACTTTCCGTAAACATGGATTAATTAAATAGGAGAACACAATGAAGGTCACGATATATCCATACTCTATCAACAAAGGTGATATACGCGTTAATCCGTATATCAGCGACTTCATCCATGCACTGCAACAGAACGGAATCACAATTGCCAATCCCCCGCACAAGAATCCGTTATTCAGCCTCATCCCAAGAAAAGCAGATAGCGATGCTTATATCTTTCATTGGCCGGAGAATGTACCCGACTACAAATATGGAATGTTGCAGACTCTTGCTGCTATCTGGCTTCTTTTCAAAATTAAATGCCACCATAAGAAGATCATCTGGTTCTTGCACAATAAGCAGCCCCATGTGATGAAACACCGATGGTCGAAAAAGTTATTGATACATCTGCTCCTCCGCAAAGCCGATTTGATAGTGACACATGCTACAGAAGGTATCAAAGTGGTTCAGGATCAATATCCGAAGGCTGTAGCCAAAACGGTATTCTTGCATCACCCTACTAAAAACCGGATAGAAGAATACATCCCCCAACCACCGGAAACCGACCTGCTGATCTGGGGAAATATCTCCCGATACAAAGGGGTACCGGAATTCGTACGTTTTGCTACTCAGCATTCATTAAAACTGAAGACTAAAATCATCGGGAAATGCAGTTCGCAGGAACTCCTGGAAGAACTACGCAAAGAAAGTAATGAGATGATCAGCATAGAGGACCGTAGTATTCCTTTCGAAGAGCTAAAACAAGAGATCCGCAGATCACGTTTCGTACTGGTACCTTATGCTGCCGAGTCTATCTTAAGTTCCGGCATACTGATGGACTCTCTCTCATTCGGAGCCAAAGTCATCGGACCGGCTGTAGGCTCTTTCAGGGACTACGCCACCGAACCCTTGCTTAACGTATATACTTTCCATACGTTCGATGATATACAGGAACTCGTTGACAAGGCAAACGAAGCAACAGATATAGCCGGTTACAACCGGTTCCTCAATGCACATAGCTGGAACGAATTCGGCAAAAAGTTTCAAAATTTACTTCAGAAAATAATACAGTAATGAAAGTACTCTATACATTCGGCGGCATGCCCCATTATCTGAATGCCATGCTCAACAAACTTCATAACAAAGGAGTGGAAATCACCGTTATCACTCCTCAAAAAGGAAATGCCACTATCGGTAAAGGTGTAAAAATGGTAGAGGGAGGAACATACAGGCACCTCACCGCCATTGAGAAGAAAGCATTCTACGGAAAAAGCTCCTATCCCTCCCTACCGGAAATAGTACGTGAAGAGAAACCGGATATTCTGATAATGGGATGGCCCTATTTCCTGCAAGTGTTCTTTCAACCCCGATTGAGAAAGGCTATGAAAGAGTGCCGGACACGGTTGGTTATCCGTGAAATTCCCTTCCAGACCCCTCCCTACGGGAAAATAAAAGAATATTTCCATGAAAACCCGATGTATGATGAAAACATGCGGCTGGTCAGTACCGGAACCGGCTTTTATCTTAAACAATGGCTGACAGCGAAAATACGTAAATACTGCTACGCACGCATTACCGGAACGCTGAATTACTCGACCGCTGCATACGATATTCTTCCTTCCTATGGAGTGAAGCAGGAGCAAATACATGTCACTTACAACTCTACGGACACAGATGCCTTACTGAAGGAGAAAGAAGCCGTACTCACCTCGCCCCCGCTTCTTCCTCCTTCCTCCAAAAGAGCGCTACACATCGGCCGATTAGTGAAATGGAAAAGGGTGGATCTGCTGATCGATGCATTTACAAAGGTTATTGCCAGTCATCCGGACGCGGAACTGGTAGTGGTAGGCGATGGACCGGAGCTGGATAATCTGAAAAAACAGGCAGCCGACCTGAATCTGACAGAACAGGTTCGATTCATCGGTGCAGTATACAGTCCCAAAGAACTGGGAGCCTATATGAATGAATCGACTGTCTATGTACTCGCGGGCATGGGAGGATTATCCATCAATGATGCCATGACCTACGGACTGCCCGTGGTTTGTTCGGTATGTGACAGCACCGAACGTGACCTAGTGACGGACGGAGTGAACGGACTTTTCTTCAAAGAAGGCAATGCCGACAGCTTGAGTGACAAGCTCAACAAACTGTTTGCCTCTCCCGAACGTTGTGCCTCTATGGGACGTGAGTCGGAACGAATCGTCCGCGAGAAAATCAACATTGAAACGGTCAGCGAACGTTATTTGCAAGCTTTCCGAACTTTTATGCAGTAAAAATGGAGTACGACCAAAAAGAATGATTATCTTTAGGCAGACATTAATCATTTAATAGCTCTACTACTATGACCGATCTTACCATTCTCATCGCAGTCATCGCATTGGCGTTATGGCCAATTGTATTCCTGATATCACGTATCCTGCACGAGCGGAACAAACGTGCGAAGCCATCGGGTGACACTGCCTCTGCCAAAACGGAAGAAGTGACAGAGGAAATGACTACCTCCGCACTGATCATGAGCATCCTTCAACAGCTCGGTTGCCAACCGGAAGTGAATGAAGAAAATCATATCAGCTTCAAGTATCAGGGAGACGATTTCCTTGTCGCAGCCGAAGACGGTCTCCGGTTAATCATTGTATGGAATCCTTGGTGGGCGTCCATCAGTATCGACAATCAGGCATTACCCTATCTGAAAGAAATTATCAATGCAGTCAATATGAACTCATTAGTGACTACTGTCTATGCGCTGGACGAGGATGAAAAAACATTTGGTATCCACAGTAAATGCCATATGCTCTTCGCTCCCGAAGAAGAGGAGCCGGAAAAAAGTTTCACCGACCTGCTGGACAGTTTTTTCACTACCCACAATACTATTAAAGAAAACCTGAAACAATTGGGTAACGGAATGCCGGATATGGAAAAGAAAGAACGAGTAAGAATCAAAGGATTTGCTGCCTACAAGGACAACAGCACGGAACTGAAAGGGGAATAAACTTCCCCTCTTCCTCTTGCCCGTACAGCCTATAAACGAATCATGTGAGCTTTAACGGGTTAATACCGACAGGATACGTTCACAAGCATGCCCGTCACCATAAGGATTATGTGTTTCGGACATACGACGGTATAACTCCTTATTACGGAGCAGCTCAGTCACATTACTGACAATCGCCTCAGCATCCGTCCCCACCAGTTTTACAGTTCCCGCCTCTACTGCTTCCGGACGTTCCGTGGTATTTCGCATCACCAACACCGGCTTGCCAAGTGAAGGAGCCTCCTCTTGTACTCCACCGCTATCGGTCAGCAGCAAAGTGGAGTGCTGCATAGCGTAAATAAACGGCAGATAATCCAACGGCGAAATAAGATATACATTGTCTACTCCTGACAGAAGTTCGTATACGGGTTTCTGTACATTCGGGTTCAGATGTACCGGATATACAATATCCATCTCGGGATGCAACGCGGCTAATTCTCTAATCGCTTTACAAATATGTAAAAATCCTTCTCCAAAGTTCTCACGACGATGCCCGGTAACCAGAATATATTCACGTTGCCCCACTTCGTAACCTTTGTCACGAAGTTCCTGATGCAACTTTTCTTTGATTCCCGGCTTCTTCGAAATAATGTCAACAGCCATCAACAAAGCATCGATAACCGTATTACCGGTAACAAATATCTTCTTTGCGTCGATGTTTTCCTGTAACAGATTCTGTTTCGATTTCCCGGTAGGAGCAAAATAGTAGGTACAAATACGGTCGGTCACCTGACGATTCATCTCTTCCGGCCAGGGAGACAGCATATCATAGGTACGCAAACCGGCCTCAACATGTCCCACGGCAACCTGCCGATAGAATGCAGCCAGTGAAGCGGCCATCGACGTAGTGGTATCTCCGTGTACCAGCACCGTATCCGGACAGAAATCTTTCAGCACATCGCGCAGGCCCAGAAGAACTTTAGTGGTGATGTCGTACAAGTCCTGGTTGGGTGCCATAATATTCAGATCGTAGTCAGGAATGATGTCGAACACTTCAAGTACCTGGTCCAACATCTGACGATGTTGTGCCGTCACACACACTTTCGTTTCAAAGTGTTCAGTATCTCTTTGCAAGGCTTTCACCAACGGGGCCATCTTAATGGCCTCAGGACGGGTACCGAAAACAAGTAATATCTTTTTCATTATACGATCAGACTATTTACGATGGTTCATTAAGACGATATGCCAGTTCTCTTTCTACTTTCTTACTCCGCAGAAGTCCAACTCCAATTTACTTTCTTCACGGGGCAACTCCACAAACGGAGTGTGACGTACCAGCCATACCACGATATCCGCTTTCTGATAAGCCTCCCGATAGTCAGTCAGATGGAAACTGGCATGTGAAGCGACATTGGGTTCTACAATCAGCACCTCTGCACGCGACTCAGATACAATGCGGGAAGCAATATATTTAGCAGGAGATTCACGCAAATCATCAATATTGGGTTTAAAGGCAAGTCCCATGCAAGCCACTACCGGTTCACGATCGTTCTTCTCGACAAATTGCTGACAAGCTTCCATTACTTTGTTGGCACACCAATCAGCTTTATAATCGTTCGTCTCACGGGCACGTTTGATGATTTGTGCCTGTTCGGGATAGTCCGAAACAATAAACCAGGGATCTACGGCTATACAGTGTCCTCCCACTCCGCAGCCGGGTTGCAGGATGTTCACACGCGGATGTTTGTTAGCCAATTCTATCAGTTCCCAGACGTTGATACCCGCTTTGTCACAAATCATGGACAATTCGTTGGCAAACGCAATCTGAGAGTCGCGCGAAGAGTTCTCGGTCAACTTACACATTTCTGCCGTACGAGCATTCGTCGGGTGGAGTTTACCCTGTACAAAGGCAGAATAAAACTCTATGGCTTTAGCGGTCGACTCGGGATTGACGCCACCGATCACCCGATCGTTATGAACCAGTTCATAAAGCGTATTACCCGGCAATACACGTTCGGGACAATAGGCTATGTATATTTTGTCTTTCAGTTCCGGGCGCTCTTTATAAATGACTTCAGCCATACGTTCGGTCGTAAATACCGGTGAAGTGGACTCGATAACAAACAGGTTTCCTTCTCTCAGATAAGGAATTACGGAGCGGGTAGCCGATTCCACATAGGTGATATCTGCACGGTGGTTTTGTTTGAAAGGGGTAGGCACTACCACAAAAAAAGCATCTGCCTGCTCAGGTTTCGAAACGGCACGGAGATTACCTGTTCGCACCACCTCTTTTACAATCTGATCCAGTTCCGGTTCCACAATATGTATTTTACCCTGATTGATGGTTTCTACTACCGAAGGATTAACATCCACACCTACAACTTCATAACCATGTCCGGCGGCCACGGCAGCAGTAGGAAGTCCGATATAGCCTAATCCTAAAAAAACAACCTTTTTCATACGTATATCTCCTTATCTATAAGTGCCGCAAAAGTACAAATAATATGTGACTTTGTACGGTTTCTCACCGAAAACCACTACTTTTGCCAAAACATTTCGATCGAATGAGAGTTTTAATAATCAATACTTCCGAACGTTTGGGCGGAGCGGCCGTCGCAGCAAGCCGCTTGATGGAATCGTTGAAAAACAACGGTATCAAAGCCAAAATGTTGGTACGCGACAAGCAAACCGACCAGATCAGCGTAGTAGGTCTGCAACGTAACTGGTGGCAAGTATGGAGGTTTGTGTGGGAACGCATTGTCATCTGGAAAGCCAACCGCTTTAAGAAGAACAATCTTTTCGCAGTCGATATAGCCAATACAGGCACAGACATTACAAGCCTGCCGGAGTTTCAGCAGGCAGATGTCATCCACCTGCATTGGGTGAATCAGGGAATGTTGTCACTGAACGATATCCGGAAGATTCTGAAATCCGGTAAACCGGTAGTGTGGACCATGCACGATATGTGGCCCTGTACAGGCATCTGCCATCACGCCCGTGAGTGTACCAACTACCATCAGGAGTGTAACCACTGTCCATACCTGTATGGAGGGGGAAGTAAGAAAGATCTGTCCAACCGTATCTTCCGTAAAAAACAACAACTCTACAAAGAAGCACCCATTACCTTCGTCACTTGTAGCCAATGGCTGAAGGGACAAGCTGAAAAGAGTGCTTTACTGACAGGAGAAACGGTAATCAGTATACCTAACCCCATTAACACCAATCTATTTAAACCCAGAAACAAGAAAGAGGCACGCAGCAAATGCCATTTACCCCAAAACGGAAAACTGATTCTTTTCGGTTCGGCCAAAATCACGGATAAGCGGAAAGGCATCGATTATCTGATTGAATCGTGTAAATTACTGGCTGAGAAGCATCCTGAACTGAAAGATTCTCTAAGTGTAGTCGTTTTTGGCAAGCAATCGGAACAACTCAAGCCGTTGCTTCCTTTTAAAGTATATCCACTCAACTACGTGAGTAACGAGCATGAACTGGTAGATGTTTACAATGCAGTCGACCTTTTCGTTACTCCCTCACTGGAAGAGAACCTGCCCAATACCATCATGGAAGCTATGGCATGCGGAGTGCCTTGTATCGGCTTCAATGTCGGCGGCATCCCGGAAATGATAGACCATCTGCACAACGGGTATGTGGCACAATACAAATCATCCGAAGATTTTGCCAACGGCATCTATTGGGCACTGACCGACCCGGATTATCCGTCTCTCTCGGAACAGGCCAACCGAAAAGTAATCGCCAACTACTCGGAAGGCATTATTGCCAAAAGATACATTGATGTCTACAATAAAATAACAGGAAGATATGCATAGCCACCCCAGTCCCAAATTCTCCGTGATCACAGTGACCTACAATGCCGAAAAGGTATTGGAAGATACTGTGCAAAGTGTAATTTCGCAGACCTATCATCATGTAGAGTATATCATCATCGACGGTGCATCGAAAGACGGGACTTTAGAGATTGTCGACCGATACCGCGACCGCATCCACCAATTGGTGAGCGAACCGGACAAAGGACTTTATGACGCAATGAACAAAGGAATCGCCCTGGCAACGGGCGACTATCTCTGCTTTCTGAATGCCGGAGACAGTTTCCACGAAGACGACACTTTACAAAAGATGGTTCACTCCATCAATGGAAATGAGTTGCCCGACATACTGTATGGCGAAACAGCCTTAGTGGATGCCGAGAGGCATTTCCTCCGTATGCGTCGGTTATCGGCACCAGAGACACTGAACTGGAAAAGTTTCAAGCAGGGAATGCTTGTGTGCCATCAGGCTTTTTTCCCCCGCCATACACTTATCGAGCCTTATGATCTGCAATATCGTTTCTCGGCGGATTTCGATTGGTGTATCCACATCATGAAAAAAGCACGTACTTTTCACAATACTCACCTTATCCTGATTGATTATCTGGCAGAAGGCATGACGACACAAAATCATAAGGCATCGCTTTTGGAACGATTCCGCATCATGATCCGCCACTATGGCCTGCTAAGTACCCTCGCACATCACGCATGGTTTGTGGTAAGAAGTTTCTCCCGCAACTCAGCTACTCCTTCCGATGCACCCTTCTGAATGACATGTATCGGACGGGAGCTATGTACATCCACCGGCTTCGGATCAATCAGATAGATTTCCGCGTTTCGGGGAACGTAGTTAAGCAGCCCCGCCGCCGGATACACATTCATAGACGTACCGATGATAACAAAAACATCAGCTTTCTCCACCCAATCGATAGCCGTCTCTATCTCCGGTACGGACTCACCGAACCAGACAATAAACGGGCGGAGTTGCGAACCATCTCCGGCAAGGTCACCTATCTTCACTTCAAATTCTTCGGGTTTCAGTTCTTTAATGTAATGCGGATTGTTTGGGTCGCGGCTTGAGCAGACCTTTGTCAGCTCTCCATGCAAATGAATAATATGACTGCTACCGGCCCGTTCGTGCAAGTTGTCAATGTTTTGGGTCACAATCGTTACCTGGAAATCTTTCTCCAGTTCGGCCAGCAGTTCATGCCCGCGATTCGGTTCCACTTCCAGCAACTGCTTGCGGCGTTCATTATAGAAATGGGTCACCAGTTCGGGGTCGCGTGCATAACCTTCGGGAGTGGCTACTTGTTCTACCGGATAACGATCCCACAATCCTCCTGCATCACGAAAGGTACTGATGCCACTCTCAGCGCTCATTCCGGCGCCTGACAATACAACCAGATTTTTCATACTAGCTTTTATTTTTAAGTAAACCGGCCTCACTCCCCACCTCTCAAAAGAAACGTGAAAGAAGGCCTTACAAATTTAACCAAAATCCTTGAATAAACGAATATATCGTCCAACATTCCATCATCCCTTAACCTACCTTTCATCACTTTCCGTCCTTGGCTCTACAGCCAGATATCATACGTTAACACACAATGAGGCGGTATGACATACTGACACGGAGAGATTTAACGTCCAAACAGGGGATGTCAATCGTTCTCTCTTCACGGAAAAAGCGAAAAAAGACAGAAAGAAATATAAACGATGCTTTTAAGGAACCTTATCTATCACAGTAACGAAGTTAGTCGATAATAAGAATTTTTAAAACCAAAAAGTAAAATCATTCAAATAAAACACTTACTTTTGCCGCTTGTTAATTTGCAACTGACTGAAAGTGAAATAGAACATTCAGTCTCCAACAAAAAAATATATGGATAAATTTAGTTATGCAATTGGTCTCGGAATCGGCCAGAATTTGTTAGGAATGGGTGCTAAAGGCATCGCAGTAGATGACTTTGCTCAAGCTATAAAAGATGTGCTCGAAGGAAATCAGACAGCCATCAGCCATCAGGAGGCTCGAGAAATCGTAAACAAGTATTTCGAAGAGCTGGAAACCAAAATGAATGCAGCCAACATCGAACAAGGAAAAGCATTCCTCGAAGAAAACAAAAAAAGACCGAACGTTGTTACCCTGCCAAGTGGACTACAATACGAAGTAATCACTGAAGGTACAGGCAAGAAAGCACAGGCTACCGACCAGGTAAAATGCCACTACGAAGGTACCCTGATTGACGGAACCCTGTTCGACAGTTCTATCAAACGTGGACAGCCTGCCGTATTCGGTGTAAACCAAGTAATCCCGGGATGGGTAGAGGCTTTGCAACTGATGCCGGAAGGTTCAAAATGGAAACTTTTCATCCCTTCTGAACTGGCTTACGGCGCACAGGGAGCCGGTGAAATGATCCCTCCTCACAGCACACTCGTGTTCGAAGTAGAATTAATCGAAGTATTATAAAAATAAAATCGTAAAGCAAAATGAAAAAAGTAAGTATTTTGGCTGCTGTAGCCATGGCAACAGGCTTGGCTTCATGCACAGCTCAGGCTCCTAAAGCCACTCTGAAAACAGATGTAGATTCATTGTCATACGCTATTGGCATCAGCCAGACTCAAGGTCTGAAAGACTATCTGTCACAGCGCATGGAGATGGATACAACATACATGGCAGATTTCCTGAAAGGTGTGAACGACGCTGCCAATAAAACAAGCAAAAAGGATCAGGCTTATCTGCTCGGCTTGCAGATCGGAGCACAAATGGCAGGTCCTCAGGCTATCAAAGGCATGAACCACCAGTTATTTGCTGATGATTCAACTATGACTGTTAACAAGGGCGATATTCTTGCAGGCGTATTTGCAGGCGTACTCAATAAAGATATGAAAATGCGTCCCGAAGAAGCTCAGGTATTGATTCAGAAAATGATGGAAAGCATCAAAGGAAAAGCTGCCGAAAAGAAATATGCTGATAACAAAGCTGCCGGTGAGAAGTTCCTTGCTGAGAATAAAACTAAAGAAGGAGTAAAAACCACTGCAAGCGGATTACAGTACAAGGTGATTACTGAAGGTAAAGGTGAAATTCCTAACGATACTTGCAAAGTGAAAGTAAACTACAGAGGTAAACTGATCGACGGAACAGAATTCGAAAGCACTTACGAACGTAAGGAGCCGTTCGTGACTAACGTCGGCGGAGTTATCAAAGGTTGGACTGAAGCCCTGAAAATGATGCCTGTCGGTTCAAAATGGGAACTTTATATCCCGCAGGAACTGGCTTATGGCTCAAGAGACATGGGACAGATCAAACCGTTCTCTACATTGATATTCGAAATAGAATTGCTGGATATTGAGAAATAAGAAATTAACAGGCCTTATTTAAAAAGAACAGGAGAGATGCCGGACGTAATCGTCCGGCATCTTTTTTATCCGGATAATAAAAATAGAAAGTATACGATTTTTCTGTTTTTTCTGACTTTTATATAGAGAAATTAAAATAAATCTCTATATTTGCTTACTATTTGATAACAATTGGAATTTACATTTATTATTATGGAAAAAATAGACAACCTTGACAGGCAGATTCTGGAGATTATTTCTCAGAACGCCCGTATCCCTTTTAAAGACGTGGCAGCAGAATGCGGCGTTTCACGTGCGGCCATCCATCAACGCGTGCAGAGACTGATCGATCTGGGAGTCATTGTAGGCTCTGGTTATCACGTAAACCCGAAATCTCTGGGATATCGTACCTGTACTTATGTCGGTATCAAACTGGAAAAAGGATCTATGTATAAAGCTGTAGTGGCCGAATTACAGAAAATTCCCGAGATCGTAGAGTGCCACTTCACAACCGGCCCTTACACCATGCTGACCAAAGTATATGCACGCGACAACGAACACTTGATGGACCTACTGAACAACAAAATGCAAGAGATACCGGGAGTAACCGCCACCGAGACCCTGATTTCTCTGGAGCAAAGCATCAAGAAAGAAATTCCTATTCACGCAGATAAGTAACCGATGGAGTGGTTGAATGAATATCACCTGTCAGGGCTGCTCATTGGTATTTGCACGTTCCTAATTATCGGCTTATTCCACCCCGTTGTGGTAA
>ENA-OPDI01001353-OPDI01001353.1-human-gut-metagenome-genome-assembly--contig:-NODE-1353-length-18550-cov-4.293485_pt1 | contig 18550 bp, 9 predicted proteins | sample MGYA00241262_ERZ501504 | MGnify/ENA primary metagenome ERZ501504 (study PRJEB25962, sample SAMEA2042570) | human gut metagenome | biome: human gut; feature: human-associated habitat; material: faeces...
GGCTATACCTAGCCGCTAACTAACGGCTTGGGAAGTGAATAACTAATCACTTGAAAAGCCTTTCCTAGGTCTTTGGGTGTTGTAGAACTTATGACTTATATCGGAGCCGTCCTAAGTTATTTTTTAATGCATACCTAATATATATTCCTATTTTTCAAAATGTTAAAAACATGGTTCTTTGTTGATGATCTAAGCTGTAATATTTGGTGTACATATTACGGCATTTAAATTGTGGTTGAAAAAGTCTCCATATTTTCTACCCATTAGCCTTTTCTTGTTGTTTTATTGAAATTTTTTAATTATTTATTTGTTATAATAAATTTATTGTTACATTTGCATTCATACGACCCTTAAAATATAAGTCTTTGAATATCTATTGCGAATATATTATATAAGTTAAACAAAAAAAGAGTGTGTCTATGAACAAGTTGACTTATCTTTTACTTTGCCTAGTTTTAGGCATTGGATTGGCCACAGCTCAGACGAGGAAAGTAACAGGTACTGTTATTTCCGCCGAAGACAGTGAACCGATTATTGGTGCGTCTGTAATAGTCAAGGGTACTACTACAGGTACAGTAACGGATTTTGATGGTGTGTTCAGTTTGGATGTACCAAGTTCCGCGAAGACTCTGGTATTTTCATACGTCGGAATGGTTGCGAAAGAAGCTCCAATCCAAGATGTAATGAAAGTTGTTTTGAATACGGCGGCGACAGAGCTGGATGAAGTTATGGTTGTCGCTTATGGTACGGCGAAAAAATCATCTTTCACGGGATCCGCTAAAGCGGTAAACGCAGAAGATATCGTAGCTGGCTCCAAAGAGTCCTTGGATAAGGCTCTTTCTGGAAAGATGTCCGGTGTTCGCGTAACCTCCAACACTGGTGATCCAGGAGCTCCCGGTGATATCAATATCCGTGGTGTCGGCTCTATCAGCGCAGCCAAGTCTCCTCTATATGTCGTGGATGGCGTGCCTGTAAAATCAGACTCGGATATGGCATACTACGGGAAACAGTCCAGTTTGCTAAGCTCCTTGAACCCTGATGATATTGAGAGCATGACGGTGTTGAAAGATGCCGCAGCAGCTTCCTTGTACGGCTCTCGTGCAGCGAATGGCGTTATCATCATTACGACCAAAGCCGGAAAAAGAGGCAAGACGAAAGTAAGTTACAATGGCGAGGTCGGCTGGAGCAATATGGCTGTAAAACAGTACGAGACAATGAATGCCTCCGAATTGCTCCTGTACGGAAAAGAAGCGATTTCCAATTATTATATCCTAAACGGACTCGCTGGCAACCGTGATCAAGCATACGCCTTGATTGACAAGGAAGGCGACATGGAAGCATTCTTCAACGACCCATCGGGTAACACGGATACCAATTGGCGTGATGAGGTTTACCGTACAGCCTTGACGCATAACCATCAATTATCCGTAAACGGAGGTAACGACCGTACACAATTCTATGTAGGTCTTGGTTATAATAATGCGGAAGGTATCGTAATCGGTAGCGATTTCGAACGTTTCTCCGGTCGTATCAATTTAGATCATCAAGTAAATAATTGGTTGACTATCGGTGTTAAGCAAATGATCGCATTCACTACCCAAAATGGTTTCCGTGATCAGCAAAATCAAGATCAAGGTATCGGTACTGCTTCTCCACTGAGCTTGGTGTACTCCTCAGACCCGACGGCTCCCGTAAAGAATCCGGACGGTACATACAACGCCGACTCAAACTGGGGTGCCGCTTCCAATCCGCATCTAATGTTGGGCAAGGAACAATGGATTAAATCCCGTGTAATGCGTAGTATGTCTAACATTGATTTAGGCGTAAAATTCTCCAAGCAATTATCGTTCAAGACGATTTTTGGTTACGACTATATCGATACGAAACACTTTGAGTATTGGTCTCCCAACAGCGTGGACGGTAAGGCCGTAGGCGGCTTGGGATCTCGCTATACTTACGAGAACCGCAATTTAACAAGTTCTTCCACGTTACGCTACGCTAATACATGGAACGATGTTCATAATTTTGACATCCTAGGTGGTTTCGAGGTAACAGAAGACGAACTGACAGCCATCTATACTACGGCAAAACAATACTCAACCGACAAGTTACCGGAATTAGGAAACGGACAACCAGATGGCGCATCCAGCGAAGTATTTGGCTCCGGAATCGTATCCTACTTGGCTACCGGCAACTATAATTACGACAATAAATACTATCTGTCTGCCAGTTTCCGTCGGGATGGTTCTTCCCGCTTGGGAACCGATAATCGCTGGGCGAATTTCTGGTCCGTATCTGGCGCATGGCGCATCAGTGGCGAGAATTTCCTTAAAGACAATGAATTGTTCTCTGATCTAAAAGTCCGCTTCTCTTACGGTACAAATGGAAACTTGCCGGGCTCATATTACGCGAACCAAGCGTTATATGCGTTCTCTGGTGGTTATGGCCCCTCTTCCGCCATCTATTGGAATCAAGCAGGAAATGAGGAATTAGGTTGGGAGAAGTCCAAAAACATGAATGTGGGTTTTGACTGGAACTTATTCAACCGAGTAAATCTGACAGTAGAATATTACAACAAAACAACGACCGACCTGTTATTCGAGATCCCGACTTCTATCGTCACAGGTTTTGAGAAAAACTGGCAAAACCTTGGTAAGCTACGCAATAGCGGTATCGAGATAGAGGTAAATTCCCAAAACATCAAGAATCAGCACTTCTCATGGGACACGAATTTCAACCTTACATTCCAGAAGGCGACGATCAAGGAATTGCCGAACCATAACGACATCGAATATGGAGACGGCGATATGTATCTGCACCGAGAGGGAGAATCCATGTATACTTTCTATCTGCCGGAATGGAAAGGCGTGAATCCGGATACAGGACTAGGAGAATTCTGGAAAGATCCAAACGATCATAGCAAAGGAGTAGTGAACAAGTACGATGAGGCTGAAAAAGGAATCGTAGGCAAAGCCATTCCCGACGTAACGGGAGGTTTGACAAACACGTTCCGGTTATATGATTTCGATCTTTCATTCTTGATTACCTATCAATTTGGTGGCGATATATTCGATTATCCGAACTACTTCTTCCATCATGACGGATTCCGTTTAGGTTCATTCAACCTAGAAAAGAGCGTAGCGGGTAATTATTGGATGAACCCGGGCGACAACGCCTTATACCCGAAGCCTATCTACCAGAATCCATATCGCTCGGATCGCTTCTCCAGTCGTACCATCGTATCTTCTGACAATATCCGTATGCGTGAAATCACCTTGGGATACAATGTACCGGTATTGAAAAACATATTCAGTAATCTGCGTGTGTACTTCCGTGCGAATAATCCGTTCATGATCTGGGCAAAGACAAAAGGCATCGACCCGGATGTTCCCTTGAATGGTTATCGCCAGGTAGATACCCCGGTCTCTAAAAGCTTTGTCTTTGGTGTAAACATCACATTATAATTTATTAAAATAGAATCTATATGAAAAAGATATATTTAGTAGGTCTAGCGTTCGCCTTATTAACGGCCTCCTGCGATGATGTCCTAGAAAAGACATCATCTACCCAATTACCTACGATAGACGCAATCTCTTCCGTAGCCGATTTGACAAATGCCGTGAATGGCGTATACGAGCAACAGGCTACAGAGGTAGGCTCGTATGGAGCGGAATTCACATTGCTGGCCGATTTACGAAGTGGGGATTTCCAATCTATCTCCACGGTGAATCATGCCGGCCCCATGTATCGTTACCAAACAGGTAAAAACGATGAGATGGTTTATAGTTTCTATAAATTATTCTACAATAGTCTAGCTCGCCTTAATAATGTATTAGCCGCCGCCGAGAATCTTGAAGGTGCGGATGTAGACATATTGAAAGGAGAACTATACGCTATGCGCGCCTTGTATCATTTCGATTTAGCCAGAGTATTCGCTAAATTACCATCAACAACAGATATGAACGATCTGGGCATCGTACTCTCCACAGAGGTTTATCCCACGGATTATATCGGGACCCGGGCGACCTTACAGCAGACATACGACCAGATATTGAAAGATATCGAGACCGCATTGCCTCTTTTGAGTAAAGATAAACAAACCGGACACATCAATTATTGGGGGGCTTTAGCGATCCGCGCACGCGCTTACCTTTACTTAGAAAAGAATAAAGAGGCACTGGCTGACTGTAAGGAGATTATCGCTTCCTCTCCTTATAAGTTATACACACGGGATGAATATATAGGCGCATGGGATAAGGAAGGAACGAACGAGGCTATATTCGAGATCTTAGTTACCCCGAATTATAACGCGCAACGTAACTCTATCGGTTATTTTACACATGCCTCCGGCTACGGTGAATGTGCCGCTACTGAATCTTTCCTGGAAGAGCTGGCTAAGCATCCGGGAGATATCCGTACGGAATTATTCGCAAAAGAGACCGATAATGGCTATGACGGGACCTATCCGCAAAAGTATAAGGGACGTGACGGGCAAATCTATGTAAACAATCCAAAGGTCGTGCGCCTTTCCGAAGTTTACCTAATAGCGGCCGAGGCCGCACTAAAAGCAGGGGATACCTCCGCGGCCGCCGGATATATGAATACGTTACGCAAGAATCGTATTGAGAATTATACCGATGTCGCTTCTATCACGTTGGATGATATCTTACTGGAAAGACGCCTAGAATTATTCACGGAAGGACATACCGCTTGGGACGCTTGGCGTAACGGCAAGTCTGTCAACAATAAATTCGTAGGTGAGGTTAAGCCGGGCGATTACCGTACGATCATGGCAATTCCTATCGGAGAAATCACCGTATCAAGAGGTCAGTTGATACAGAACCCAGGATATTAATCCTTTATCCATAAGTATTTATTGATTTTAGAGGATGTGCCACTTCACCACGGCACATCCTCTTTTTCTTTGTACGCTCACGAGTGCTTCACTAGCTCGAACCGCTTGTCTACACAAGCAGGTAATTCATGCGGGTAATGGGTTACGTAAATCAAGGTTTTTCCCGGGCGATCGCAGAATTGCTCGATAATAGCAGCCGCCTTTTTCTTATTGCTCACATCCAGACCGTGGAGAGGCTCATCTAATATAATTAAATCGGGATCTTTCACGAAAGCTCTCGCTAATAAAGCCAAACGTTGTTCTCCCGATGATAAGGTCAAGAATAAACGGTCTTTCAAATGTTCGATGCCAAAAACTTTCATCCACTCCAAGGCTACCGTTTCTTGCTCCGCATTACACTTACGAAACAAGCCGATCGAATCGAAAAAGCCGGAACCGACAATATTCAAGGTAGGGACATTCTCCTTATAATATAAGTGCATCTCCGGCGATACATATCCGATACGCTTCTTGATATCCCAAATACTTTCCCCGGAACCTCTCTTTCTATCAAACAAATACAACGTATTCGCATACGACTGGGGATTATCCGCGTAAACCAAACTCAGCAAGGTAGATTTACCAGCGCCATTCGGACCGAATAACGCCCACTTCTCCCCGTTCTTGATTTCCCAATCCAAATCTTTCAAGATCGTACGGCTACCATAGCGTATTTTCACATGCTCCATGCGTAAAGTCACCTCATGTAAAGAGGCTATCTTGTTCATATCCACAGGTAAACGAACCTTACCAACTTCCTCGCATGCATGAATGCCTTCCGTTGGAAAAAGACGGGCGATTAATTCCGTATCCGACATAAACTCCTCTCGAGTCAGCGGAGGCAGGCAAGTACGATCATGGATAGGCAATACATGCGTGATCATTGCCGGTATGTCATTGGGGTTAGATAATAACAAGACAACTTGAACGCCATTCAATTTTGTCATTTGCCCCAGCATCTCTACCAATAAATCCCGGGATGGAGCGTCTAAGCCGATAAAAGGATTATCCAAGATCAAGACACGAGGACGGCTAAGCAACGTCCGGACAATCAAGAATTTTCGTAATTCACCACTTGATAAGAAGATCAACCGCTTAGGCAATAAATCCTATATACCGAAAAGAGTCAATATCTTCGCTAAATTATCAGAGCCGGCATATTCCTTCAACAATTCCTCGACAATAGGCATCTCCTCCGTCTCTGTTGAATGCCAACGCTGTTGGTAATAAGAATTCCGGCAATCCGCCAACGAATAAATATCCTTAAACGCTATACTCTTGATAAAGTCACTCACCTTACCATCCCCGGAGAACACGACCTCACCTTCCTTAAAAGCGAATTTACGCTGCATAATATCCGCTATCAAGGTTTTACCAGCGCCATTCGGACCGACCACAGCCCATTGCTGCCCTTCATCAATTCTCCAATTCACGGGTGCCGTAAACCGCAATTCCGGCAAACGAGTAACGATATTCTTAATATCGACCACCATCATTCCTTCTTTTTCCATCTTTCTTCTAAATAAGCCGGACAAAGGTACATAGTTTATTTAAAAATGACAGCATAATGACAAAAAAAGGGGCCACTCATCACGAGCAGCCCCTCTATAGTATACAGGCACTTGGTATGTCTATGTTAACTAGTAGTTAATGAACGCCTGTACGTGTATCCCACCACATTTGTTTACCCCACAAATTATCCACGACTTCCGCATCGAAGGGAGCACAATTCGCATTGTTCAAATTACGTTCCTTATCAGGATACGGAGAGCGGAATGGAGGTACGTTATGATTAGAATAGTTTGCCGGACGGCCCGGAGCCGGATACAAGTTGTCTGGCACGCCTGTACGGCGATACAATGACCAACCTTCCATTCCTTGCTTGAACATGGCAACCCATTCCTCATAATAAATCTGTTTCTTATCATTCGTGAACTTACCCGCATTCGCAAGGTAATCCGCTATATCTTCGGCAGATACGCTATTCTCTTCCATGGAATAGGTAACAGCCTTATTGTATGCGTCCTCTGCGGAGATTCCGGTATTCCATCCCAACATAGATGCCTCAGCGACACAGAACCAAGGCTCAGCGACACGCATATAAGGAGAAAAACCAGCCAAGTCCGTAAAGAAACGTGCTCCCCAAATGGAATATTTAGAAGCTACCGCATTCGCTTTCGCCCCGATCGTATAACCTACATACTTAGGCTCACCGGCCTCCACACTTTCTTTTGTGGGTTGGAAATAAGATGAGCGACGAGGGTCCTCACGTGTATTCATATGATCCACGATCACGTCTGCGGCACAATACTCCGTCTTACGTGTACGATAACCGTCTGCCATCGGTTCGTAATAGTTGGGGTCTGTTCCGATCCACCAGAAGAAAGCATTATCATCGTTGCTTTCCATGATCGGATACTTAGTGGGATTACCCATAACTTCCTCTACGGTCTCCTTAGCCAACGCCGGGGAAACCTCTGAGATACGCATCGCTAAACGAAGACGCATAGAATTACAATATCTCTGCCACTTCTCGATATCACCACCGAATAACAGGTCTCCCTCGCCTAAGTCATCACTACCACCATCGGCAAAGCCATCCGCTGCTTCCTTCAATGTAGCCAATAAGCCCGGATAAATATCCTCTTGCTTATCGTATTTCGGCTGCAAGATTCCATCCGTCATCTTAGCGGCATCCGTATAAGGGACATCACGCCAACGATCCGTGGCCACCTGCATCAAATGAACCTGCATAACCTTCGATACGTTCAGCATATTAGGAGTCTCATTAAACGTGGCACGCTTCTCGATATCTTTCAGGTTATTCAATATACGATACAAATACTCCCAGTTCGTATCCTGTACACCCGTACGGAAATTATAGCGGGACTCGTCGATATAAGTCATCTTCGAAGCATATCCGCAGAAAGTCATCGGCTCATCCATTGCGAACCACCGATCATACAGACGATAGGATGTGTAATATAAAGAATACGCCAGAAGATTCGTCGTAGGCACATCCGTAGGGCTATCTGGGTCTGTATTGACCTCCTCAAACGAATCGGTACACGAGCTACCGAATACAGTAGCGCCGACCATCATAGCCATCATGAAATTCTTGATATATCTTTTCATATTAAATTCCTCAGATTAATGTTGATTAAAATGTTACACCTAACTTAAGACCAAAACTACGAGAAGGAGGATAAGAGTTGGACTCAAAACCTACACCAGAGTTGAATCCTCTGCTTGTAGCCGCAGTCTCGGGATCATCACCACCGGTACTTGTAGACTCCGGATCAATATGAGCGATATTTGACTTATGCACCCAAAGCAACGCCAAGTTCGTACCAACCAATGATACATGAGCGGCCTTGATACATTTAGTCTTCTCTAGAATTGATTTCGGGAAATTATATGTCAGGTGAGCCTCACGCAATTTCAAGTAAGAACCATCGAATACAGACATCTCACAAATCGTATAATAATTATAGAAGAAGTCCTCCGCGTTGACAGCGACATCATTAATCTTACCATCTGCGGTCTTGAAGACCTTGTCCGTCATATAATTCTGGCCAAGTACGACGCCATTCTCACGCAAATCGCCTTCTGCCGTGTGTTTCAAGATACCCGTCTGAGAACCGAATGCTTGTGTAACAGAATATATGTCACCACCCAAACGGAAATCCAATAAGAAACCGAAGCTCCAATCCTTATAAGAGAACTCATTGCTGAAACCAGCCAACCACTTCGGCGTAACATCACCGATCTCTTTTCCGGCCTCGTACACAGGAATACCATCCTCTACCAAGATCGAGCCATCCTCATTATATACGTAACCAGTACCTACCAAAGTACCCCAGCTCTTACCGACCATAGCATAGTTCTTCACGCTCCAGCTACTACCGATTTGGTAAGCGTCCAAGGACTGTCCGGTAACGGGATCTGTATAAAGCTCATCGATTCGGCTCTTATCCTTCGCCCAGTTCAACGTAGCCGTCCAGTTGAATCCCTTCGGATTCTTGATGATATCACCGGATACCTGCAACTCGACACCCTTGTTGCTGATCTTTCCAGCGTTGATATACATAGAGGTATAACCGGTAGAGGTAGCCACATTCGCATTCATGATCTGATCGCTCGTCACCTTATTATAATATGCGGCATCAATATGCAAACGATTGTTGAACAAATTAGCCTCAACACCAACTTCCCAAGTCTTTACGCTCTCCGGACGAAGATTTGTAGGAGGAAGGATTGTCGGATTATAGAACAATGTAGTACCATTGAACGAAGAACTGATCAATGAATAATAAGCGTTCGAACGATACGGGTCCGTTGCGGAACCGATCTTTGCCCAACCACCACGCAATTTCAAGAAATTCAAATAATCGCCATTTTGCAATCCGGGGAATGTCTCGGTCAAGATCCAGCTACCACTGAAAGAAGGATAGAAGAAAGCGTCCTTGATCGTAGAGTCCCAGTCATTACGGACACTTACCTCGGCATAAGCCATATTCTTGTAGCCGATAGAGGCATTAGCGTATACAGAGTTTGAACGACGTTTCTCATGGTCGTTCAAGGTGTACGGGGTTCCATGAGCGTTCGCTACGGTAAACAACCCCTCTGCGGTCAATTCGTCCGCACCTGTCCCCATGATAGCTGTTTGATAATCACGATAGTTGGCTCCAGCCAAACCATTCAAGGCCCAATCACCGAAGTTCTTGTTCACGTAGGCGATAAAGTCCGCGTTAAACTCAGTCATCGAACGGTCGAAGCTACGGAAATATCCATTCGGATAGTCGATATTCCATAAAATACGAGAGAACTGATTAGAATCGTAATGATCCAAGCCCATACGACCTTCAAACTTTAACCAATCGGTCGGTTTGATATACAAAGAGGTCTTGCCATAGAAACGATTACGATCATAACTATTGGTATTCTTATTCAATGTCCAATACGGATTCGCATGGAAAGACTGTATCCAGTTATAATGCGTATATTTTCCATACTCATCCACTTGATCCCAATTATTCTTCAAATCCTTCAAATCAACTTGACGACCAAACCACTGCATGATAGACTGCAAAGCATTCGTACTGTTATATCCCGTACCCGGCAAGTTCGCGCTTTTCGTGCGAATATAATTCGCAGACAAGTCGAAATCAATATACTTATTAAACGTCATTTTCGTGTTCACCGCCATAGCATAGCGCTTCTGATCAGTGTTCGGGGTCGTACCGCTTTGATCACGGAAAGATAAAGATGCGCGTGTAGACGTTTTATCCGTAGAGGCAGACAAAGCCACCGTATGATTCATTGAATAACCCGTTTGGAAGAAATTCTTGATATTGTCCGGGCAGGAAACCCAAGGAGTAGCCTGACGCACGCCATCGATCACCGGGCTATTGTATTGCGGCAAATTCAATCCGATATCCAAGCGAGGTCCCCAAGACTCATCCGCGTTATCGTTGATACCACTACCCATACCATCTACATAATTGTAACCATTCTCCAAGGCAAAAGTTTGATAATCGCCAGAATATCCCCCCGCTTGCGCTTCCTTCCAATCATACTCGGAAGCGTAATAGCCTTGTCCGTACTTATTCTGCAATCTAGGCAAATTATAAACCCGGTCAATCGTGATATCACCCTCATAAGAGATAGATACACCCTTGTCTTTCTTACCGGATTTAGTAGTAACCAAGATAACGCCATTACCGGCACGCATACCATACAAAGCGGCAGATCCACCCTTCAACACAGAGATGGACTCTATATCCTCCGGATTAATATCATTCAAGCCGGAACCCAAGTTTACAGTGGCACCTTTCGCATTATCATTAGCGATAGGCACACCGTCCACAACGATCAACGGTTGGTTATTACCAAAAGAGGAATTACCGCGAACCACGATATTCTGCGACGCACCAACCTGTCCACCTTGAGAAGTAATCTGCACACCGGCGATCTTACCGGAAAGTGAGGTCGCCAAGCTCTGTTGGCCAGCTTTTGTCAACTCATCAGATTTCACCTCTTGCAGGGCATAACCCAAGGCTTTCTTCTCACGAGTCAAACCCATAGCGGTTACAACCACCTCATCCAACGCTTTTGAATCCGAGTCCAAAACAACGTTGATCACGGATGCCACAGGTACTTCCTTCGTTTTCAATCCTACATAAGAAATAAAGATCATCTTAGCGTCTCTCGGTACATCTAAACTAAAGTTTCCCTCAAAGTCCGTAACCGTACCAATCGTAGTGCCTTTCACAACGACAGCCGCACCGATCACGGGTTGCTGATCTTCCGATGATATAACATTACCTGTTATCTTCATCGTCTGTGCCGTTGCGACTCCTATGCCTATAAACAAGCATAATAACAAAAAAGTCAACCTTCTCATAAACACACTTTTTTATTTAACAATTAATTATTTAAATCAAATTTCACACATAACTTACCATAGTTTACGAAGAACTTAGTTTAAAACAGCAGGATTATACATGCATATATATAAAATTACATTAAAATATTTACTTTACTTTTACATACAATCACACATACACCTAATCCTCACACTGCAAATATAAAGAATATTTTCTGTTAAAAACAAATAATACCATGATTTTGTGTCATTAAAACAGTCAAATATATTTCATAACGTCATTTCCAGACCTATTAAATGTATATTTTGACACATAAGCAATATCATAATAACACAAAACCAATCAAGCAATAGGTGTTTTTTAGTTAATCTATTTTACAACAATAAAGATTATACAAGATTTTAATATCATTTTAACAAACTATTTGATCTTTGATAAAAAAAAGAAGATTTCCTTAAGAATCATAGCATTTCAACCTATTTCGCTTTCACTTGTAAATAAAATCGTTCTTCGTAGACTATGTTCCTTCCAAAATAAATGAATACATTTGCCTTACGTAAATCTTTAAAACTAATAGCATGAAACATTTTCTTTTAGCCATGGCTACTTTATGGTGTGTGGCAAGTACATTCTCCTCATTCGCGGCGGATAACAATAAATGGAAGCCTCTCTTCGGTAAAAATCAGGAAAACGCCAACTACAATCCGGAAGTTTGGAGCGAGACTGATGGCGTGTTAGGCGCCGTGAAGGACGAGTCTATCTGGACAAAGGATGAATATGAGAACTTCGAGCTGGATCTTGATTTTAAGACCGACGTGGGCACGAACAGCGGAGTAGTCGTTTACTGTACGGACACGAAGGATTGGATACCCAACTCGGTAGAAATACAGATAGCGGACGACCATTGTGAAAAATGGGGAAACGGCAAGCCGTATGAGAAATGCGGAGCCATTTACGGACATCTAGGCGCCGTGCAAGACAAGGTAGTCAAAAAACCCGGGGAGTGGAATCATATGCGTATCAAATGCGCCGGACAACATATCATGGTTATCCTCAACGGAAAGAAAGTTACCGAAATGGATATGAGCAAATGGACTTCCGGCACCAAGAACCCGGATGGAAGCGATATCCCAAGTTGGTTGCCCAAACCTTTCGCCGAATTACCGACCAAAGGATTTATCGGATTACAAGGAAAACATGGAGATTCATTAATCTGGTTCCGTAATATCAAGATTCGGAGTCTTTGATAGACCTATTATATAATGTACGTGAGGGGCCATAAACAGCCCCTCATCTATTTAAAAGACTCTCGTCCCTTTTCCTTGGTGAATCTCCGAGGCTTGCGTAATAATCACTTGCTTCACCCCGGCGTCTATCGCTTGGTAAGCGTTTTCCAGCTTCGGGATCATGCCCCCTTGGATAATTCCTTGTTCTACATATCCCTTAAACGCTATACGATCGATTTCCGGTATCACGCTCTCATCATCGTTCTCGTCCAACAAAACGCCTTTTTTCTCGAAACAGAACATCAATGTCACCTCAAAATGTTTTGCCAACGCTTTAGCGGCTTCTCCCGCTATCGTATCAGCGTTCGTATTCAACATATGGCCTTGCTTATCATGTGTAAGAGGAGCCAGTACCGGCACGATACCTTGATGGATAAGAGAGGCTAGCAAATCGGCATTCACCTCTTTCACGTCGCCTACGAAACCATAATCCACCTCTGCCACGGGACGTTTGTCGGAGCGCATCAAATTCATGTCCGCACCAGTCAATCCTAAAGCGTTTACGCCCAACGCCTGCAAGCCCGCTACGATGTTTTTATTCACCAACCCGCCATAGACCATTGTCACGACCTTCAAGGTCTCGGCATCTGTAATACGGCGACCGTTCACCATCTTGCTCTCGATCCCTAGTTGGGCGGCAAGCTTGGTAGCCGAGCGTCCTCCCCCATGCACCAAGACCTTATATCCCTCGATAGCAGCGAAATCGTTCAATAATTGACGAAGCGTTTCTTCTTCCTCAACGATCTTCCCTCCTACCTTTATCAAGACTAGTTTTTCCATACTTAATTCTTTTTTATAAAATTTTCTCGCCAAAGTTACTAAAAAAAGAAAGATTTGTATACATTTGCACTCGCAATGCGGTAGTAGCTCAGTTGGTAGAGCATCAGCTTCCCAAGCTGAGGGTCACGAGTTCGAGCCTCGCCTACCGCTCTATCAGGCATTAGGCGATTATCCAAATAAGGATGGTCGCCTAATTTTGTTTTATCTCCTCAATGCTCCTTCTAAAAGCAACGTCTGTTTCTCTAGCTAGAAACTAGAGTTTTGTGCAAGGGAAACTTCTGTTTCCTCATAGGAAAACTTTTGTTTTCCCTAGAAGAAACTAAAGTTTCTTAAAAAAAAATCCGCAAAAAACTGCAACACTCTTATAATCAAAGACGTAACCAAGTTTCCTTTTCCCTTTATAATAAAAACAAAGCTATCTCTTTTCTCGACATAAAGCCATATGTTATGCTTAAACGATCTATACTGTTTAAGAAAAATAATCTACCTTTGCGTCAAATAATCAAGAAGAGAATGACAAAAAGCATATTTCTATTCCTGCTGGGGATTCTTTCCCTATCGGCGATGGCGCAACCCAAACTGAGCGAGGAAGCCCGTATCAGTCTGATGACCAGCGCACCGTACGATGAAGAGGTATTCACCGTGTACGGGCATGCCGCTCTACGCATATACGATCCCAAGCAAAATATAGATTATATATTCAATTACGGTATATTTGATTTCTCCAAACCTAATTTTATCTACCGATTCGCTAAAGGAGAGACGGATTATAAACTGGGAGTAGCCGATTTCCAAGACTACGTGATCGAGTACCAAATGCGGGGCAGCGATATCACGGAACAAGTATTGAACCTCACCCAAGAAGAGAAAGAACATATATGGGATGCCCTGCTTATTAATTACAGGCCGGAGAACAGGGTATATCGTTATAACTTCTTCTTCGATAATTGCGCTACCCGCCCTGCCGCGATCTTGGAAAAGGAGATCAACGGGAGCGTCGATTATCAGTATCCCTATCAATCCCAGACCTTCCGGGATCTTATTAATTATTGTACCCGAAACCATCCGTGGCTCACATTCGGATGCGACCTAGCGCTAGGCAGCCCCACCGACCGGGAGGCCACCCAACACGAGATGCTCTTCCTCCCCCCTTATCTAAAAGAAGCGTTCTCTAAAGCCACCATCACGGGCCCGGACGGGACAATCCGCCCATTGGTGAGCGAGACCCACGTGATCGGAGCCGGGGAAGCCGACGAGCCGGAAAAAGATATCTGGGATTTATTCACCCCTTTAGTCTGCGCTTGGCTTCTGTTCGGAATCGTTTTAGGGCTTACTTGGATCGAATGGCGCAAAAAAAAATACTTCCTGTGGGTGGATTGTGTCCTTTTCTCAGTAGCCGGAGCCGGAGGTGTCATCCTCTTCTTTCTTAGCTTCATATCCGTCCATCCCTGCACGTGGCCGAACTGGTCTTTGGTATGGTTACAGCCGCTCGATTTGATCGCTGTTATTTTGTTTTGCGTAAAAAAGCTGAAGAAGGCTGCATATTACTATCATTTTATTAACTTTGCGGCGCTTACGCTGATGTTACTGGGATGGCATTTCATTCCGCAACATCTAAACAGTGCCTTTATTCCGCTTGTAGCCTCGATTTGGGTTCGTTCGGGTTGGGGTGTTTACAGAAAGATATGGAGAATCGGATGAGAAAAATTATAACGTCACTTATCGCTATCCTCGTGGTAACAAACCTTGAGGCGCAGCAGCGTACCCCCAAATTGGTGGTATGTATTACTGTGGATCAGCTAAGGGGCGACTATATAGAATACTTTTATAATACATTTGGCGAACGGGGCTTCAAGCGTTTGATGAACGAGGGGTTGGTGTACAACAATATCCGCTTCGAGTTCTCTGACATAGACCAAGCCAGCGCGTTTGCGACTCTTTTTACCGGAAGCAACCCTTGCTTCAGCGGTATCGCCGGAGATAAGACGTTTGATTTCGAGAAAGAGAAAGAGGTCTCGATCTTAAATGATCCCGAATATCTGGGTAATTACACGAAAGAGAATTATTCGCCCAAGAATTTATTCAGTTCCACGATCGGCGACGAGTTGAAAATCGCCTCTCAAGGAAGAAGCGACGTATATTCCATCGCCCCGGATGCCGAGAGCGCCATCCTTTCCGCCGGACATGCGGCGAACGGAGCTTTCTGGATGGATAACACCAACGGGAAATGGGCTACCACGACGTATTATAAGGGAATCCCTTGGTACGTAGACCGCTATAATAACGGCCCGGAATCCTTGGCGTCACGCTTGGAAACCATGGTATGGACTCCTACCCTTCCGATGGAGAAATACGATGCCTTTCCTTACGTATTGGATGATCTACCTTTCCGCTATACGTTCAGCGAGAAGTTCGCGAACTGCTATCCGAACCTAAAGACCTCGCCGTTCATCAATAAGGAGATCAATCGTTTGGCCCTCCAGTTCCTAGAGTACGGAGGGTTTGGTACACGCAGTTGCCCGGATATGTTATCTATCACGTACTACGCAGGCAATTACCGGGGTACGATGAGCAAGGAATACACCCGGGAGATTCAAGATACGTATTACCAACTCGATCAAGACATCGAGAAGCTATTGGATACGATCGACAAGAAAGTGGGCTTGGCCAATACATTGGTAGTCTTCACCGGTTCCGGTTATTATAAAAGCGAGGAGTCTTATCCGGACGGCTTGATGGTGAACGGTGGCGAGTTTCACCCGAAACGTTGTCTAGCCCTGCTTAATATGTACTTGATGGCCATTTACGGCCAACATACCAGCTGGGTACAAGGATACTACGACAACCAGATCTACTTGAACCGCAAGGCGATAGAAGACGCCAAGCTGGATTTGACGACTTTACAGAACAAGGCCGCCGAATTCATACAGGAATTTAGTGGCGTACAACTCGTCACTACGGGTAGAAGCTTGCTTACGGGTGACTGGAACGAGGGAACCGCCAAATTCCGTCAAGGTACGCATCATCTGAGACGGGGCGATCTGATCATCGAGTTGCAACCCGGTTGGAAAGTGAACCTCGACAATCCGAAAGAAAAAGTCAAGATTATACGCAATAATGCTGTTATCACCCCGCTGGTATTTATGGGCAACGGGTTGAAACCCCAACATATCTACCGCGAAGTCAAGGCCACTGAGGTAGCCCCCACGGTAACCCATGTGCTAAGAATCAGGCCACCAAACGCTACGCAAAGCTTGCCGCTCTGGGAGCTGACAACCAAATAATAGAGAATTGATTATTAAAGTTGATAATTATCAAGGGTTGTGGCTCTTCTTTCTATTTATTATTATCTAATTATTCAAACAACAAAGTAATAACAGACGATAGTTGCTCAACTATCCATTAACATAAGAATCATGGGATTTAATGAGTTTATGACGAAGCTGTTCGGCAATAAGTCGCAGCGTGACCTTAAAGAAATCACACCTTACGTAGATAAGGTAAAGGCCGTATATCCGTCAATCAAGGCACTCTCGAACGATGAGTTGCGTGCGAAAACAGATGAGATCAAACAACGTATCCAAGACTACGTAGCCGAGGAGAAAGCGCAAGTGGAAGAGCTTCGCAAAGGCATCGAGGATAAGGAACTGGAAGAACGTGAGGCGATCTGGGCCGAGGTAGATAAAATTGAGAAAGCCATCACGGACAAGATGGAAGTAGTACTGGAGCAATCCTTGCCCGAGGTATTCGCCATCATGAAAGATACGGCCCGCCGTTTCGCCGAGAATGAGGAAGTGGTAGTTACCGCTAACCAATTCGACCGGGATCTGGCCGCTCGTTTCGACTTTGTCCGCATCGAGGACGATAAGGCGATCTACGCCAATCACTGGAAAGCCGGTGGTAACGAGATCACTTGGGATATGATCCATTACGACGTTCAGCTATTCGGTGGCGTCGTTCTTCATAAAGGTAAGATCGCCGAGATGGCTACCGGTGAAGGTAAGACCTTGGTGGCTACCCTTCCGGTATTCTTGAACGCCTTGACACGTAACGGTGTACACGTGGTAACCGTGAATGATTACTTGTCAAAACGTGACTCCGAGTGGATGGGACCGCTTTATATGTTCCACGGGCTTTCCGTAGACTGTATCGATAAGCACCAGCCGAATTCCGAGGCTCGCCGTAAGGCTTATGAGGCGGATATCACGTTCGGTACGAACAACGAGTTCGGTTTCGACTACTTGCGCGACAATATGGCGATCAGCCCGAAAGACTTGGTACAACGCAAGCATAACTACTCCATCGTCGATGAGGTGGACTCCGTATTGATCGATGACGCTCGTACGCCGCTGATCATCTCCGGACCGATCCCTCGTGGCGAGGAACAATTATTCGAGCAATTCCGCCCGAACGTGGAGGTTGTCGTGAACGCGCAGAAAGACCTTTGCTCCAAACTATTGATCGAGGCCAAGAAGAAAATGGCTAGCGACGACCAGAAGGTCGTTGAGGAAGGCTCTATCCTTCTGTACCGCTCCTTCAAGGGATATCCCCGCAACAAGGCGTTGATCAAGTTCTTAAGCGAGCAAGGCGTAAAGGCCCAAATGTTGAAGACGGAAGAATATTTCATGTCCGAGAACATGCGCCATATGCACGAGGCGACCGATGAGTTGTATTTCGTGATCGACGAGAAGAACAACAGTATCGAATTGACGGATAAAGGTATCGACCTATTGACCGGTAAGACGGACGACCCGACCTTCTTCGTACTTCCCGATATCACTTCCCAATTATCCCAATTGGAGAATATGACAGGAACCGAGGAAGAGAAACAGGCCCAAAAGGACGAGATATTGGCGAACTATTCCGTCAAGAGCGAGCGTGTACATACCATCAACCAATTATTGAAAGCTTACACCTTATTCGAGAAGGATGATGAGTATGTGGTTATGGACAACAAGGTCATGATCGTTGACGAGCAGACGGGTCGTATCATGGACGGACGTCGTTATTCCGATGGCCTGCACCAAGCGATCGAGGCTAAGGAACGTGTAAAGGTAGAGGCCGCTACACAAACATTCGCCACGATCACCTTGCAGAACTACTTCCGTATGTACCATAAGTTGTCCGGTATGACCGGTACGGCGGAGACGGAAGCAGGCGAGTTCTGGGATATCTACAAATTGGACGTAGTCGTGATCCCG
>ENA-OPDI01001409-OPDI01001409.1-human-gut-metagenome-genome-assembly--contig:-NODE-1409-length-17791-cov-7.182059_pt1 | contig 17791 bp, 9 predicted proteins | sample MGYA00241262_ERZ501504 | MGnify/ENA primary metagenome ERZ501504 (study PRJEB25962, sample SAMEA2042570) | human gut metagenome | biome: human gut; feature: human-associated habitat; material: faeces...
TATGCTTTCCTGTAACGGCATTGTTTTGAATTATGCTTTTGTGCTGTATAACAAGGCAATTTCTAAAATCGACATTGTTCAGGATAGCGCAAAGGAACTGCCAGCTCCTCCGGTACAGGCCTATTTTCTTTGTGACTGTTGGTACGTTTCTGAAAAAATAATCAACACCTTTGCCGTACAAGGATTTCATACCATTGGTGCTTTGAAAACAAATCGTTTGCTGTACCCGTCAGGAATGAAAAAGAAGCTCAGCGAATTGGCTGCAGAATTATCCGTGACACATAAAAACTTTGACCTTGTGACAGTTAAAGGCAGAAACTATTATGTGTACCGATATGAAGGCAATCTCAACGGTATAGAAAACGCAATTGTTCTTTTCAGCTATCCCGAAAAAGCATTTGGAAAACCGAAAGCACTAAGGACCTTCCTTTGCATGGATGTGTCTTTATCCACAAATGAAATCCTGGACAATTACGTATGCAGGTGGCCAATTGAGGTGTTTTTCCGCCAATGTAAGGATAAACTGGCGCTGGACAGCTATCAAATCCGTTCTGCACAGGGAATCCGAAGATACTGGTTGATTATGTCATTTGCACACTATATGTGTGTTGTTGGAACTGGCAAAGTCTGTCCTTTTGAAACAGGGTATCGCAAGATCAGTGACATAATCCAGATGGAAAAATATCTCACCCTCTATCAATGTGCGAGGGAATGCATTGGTTTTGACTCCTTTGTAAAGGTCGTGGCGTAGTTTTGTGCATTTTTTCAAATTTGCTCATTTATAGCTATATATATCGTTTCAACAATACTGTCTGCATCAATGTCAGATGTAATAATTTTTTCATTAAAAACTGATGAAAAATCCTTTTCTCTCCACCATCTACGCATATCTTCTTCACCAAATTCCTGTTTTTTATCTCGTGTATTATGCCGCCTGACCGTCTCTTCAAATGGTATATCAAAATAGTACGCATATATATCCATTCCATACAATTCATTTGCCGTTTTGAACAAAGGACTATACCACTCATCATACATGATGCCCTCTAAAATAACCACATCACAATGCTCATACCCATATTTCATAAGTTCTATCATAAGTGGTAATGCCTTAGTATCAACGCCATCTTTAACCCACAAGATATTTCTCCTAATCTCATCTTGTGAAATCACCATTGTATTGTATCCAAATTTCTTTTGTAACGCTCTAGCTACTGTTGTTTTTCCACTTCCAGAGTTACCTCTTAATATAATTATCTTTTTCATAATTTCTCCTTAATCTTGCTATTACTCTCCCCACGAATAGAGCCAAACTAGAGCCATTCGATAAAACAAATGCCGAAAACCCGCATAAATACAGGCTTTCGGCATTTTAGTCCGTTACTCGAACTCCTTTGCGGACTGCGTTTCATGACACGCAAAGGCTGTTATTAGAGGTTTATGTTTCGAATATGCGTTCTGATTTTGTGTTTTTCGCACCGCTTATGAAGAAATAAACTCCAAAATAACTCCATTTTACTCTTTATTATTTTGTTGTTCTTCTCTTGCGTACAGGAGATCCAATGCCTGACATACAACACCACTCATGCTCTGATAGTGTCTTTCTGCATACTCAACAAGTCTCTGTTTTTGTTCTGGAGTCACCCGTACTCGTATGTTTTCTTCTTTGCCATCTTTTGGTGTTTTTCTAGCCAAACATATCACTTCCCTTCCACAAGTACAGTTTACTACTGATTACTACAAAATGTCAATCTATTTTTGTTATATATATATTCTCTTGGACTAATCTTGAGCTATCTTGGACTAATTTACTTCTCACTCCTGTAGATCTTTATCTACAATCTCCCAGTAACCATTCTTTGGAGATCCATGTCTTATAAGAATACCATACTCTTTTAACTTCTTAATATTGTTCTCAATATTTCGACTGGCAACCCCAATTTTTTCAGCTAACTTAACTGCTGATAATTGATGATCTTCTGAAAGTAACTTTATAATCTTTTTCTGTGTATCGTTGAGGTCTGTTCTCCACACTACCTCCGATGCTTCTCCGATGTTTTCTTTTCCATTTGTCATCGAAAATGAACTACGGAACAACTCTACCCGAAACATATTATCGAATTCCTGAAATCTCGGCTTCGAAAGTCCATACTCTTCTGCAGCATTAAGGATTCTTTTTATTCCGCTTCCCCATGCTTCTACAAGTCCCATCTGACTGAATATATTGGCAATGCCTTTATTCCGGATCTTCGAATGACCATTCATGACTTCCTCATAAGTTAATCCGTTATATAATCCACCCGGAGAAGTCACCTCCAGTCTTTCATCATAAACTGCGACCTGAATACAAGATTCATCCAACAGGTTACGGTGACAATGGGCGTTAATGATCATTTCCAATAAGCGGAGCTACCATAAAATCTGCCGGATCAGTAATCGCATCTGACAGGAAAATGGACTTGCCACCAGTATGCCAACCGGAGAAAAAGGAAAAAGCTATAAAGAGAACATGGAATATCATCATGGCACCAGTTGGAAAGTCAAGCTACGTGTTGCAGTTGATAAGGCAATCTGGACTTCCATCAACTATGAGGAATTTCTACAAAAAATGCAGTTAGCCGGATATGAAGTCCGCCAAGGAAAACACCTGTCCTTCCGTGCACCGGAGCAGAAGGACTTCACTTACATGAAATCTCTCGGAAGTTATTATAGCGAAGAAAATGTCCGCATCCGTCTGGCAAAAAATCGTAGCAAAGTGAAAACTCCAAAGCATCTGTCCAGAGATGCTCGCCTGTATATCAATATTTCCACTTATGTTACAACCGGCAATCGAGAAGGATTTGAACGTTGGGCAAAACTAAATAATCTAAAAGAGGCAACCCGCACCTTCAACTATCTTTCTGAAAATAATCTGCTGAATTATGAAGATTTTCAACAGCATGTTTCTGATGTTGATGCTTCTGTTAAAGCGGCTGAACAGAGAATAACACAAATCAACAATGAACTGAACACGCAGAAAGTCATTCAAAAACATTGTGATTCTTACCGGCCCTGCCGTAAAGTGATTGAAGATTGCAAATCTGCTAAAAATCCAAACGCATACCGGACCAAACATCAAGCAGAATACCAACTCCACGATTCACTAAAAAAAGAGCTTCAGGATCTCGGTGTTACCAAAATCCCAAGCTCTAATAAAATCCAGAAGCGGATAGAAAATCTTGAATCTGAACAGGCTGCTACTGTCCGTGAAAAGCAGGAATTACAGAAAAAGCAGAAGACACTGGATATCATCAGACAGAATTTCACAGCACTGCTTAATTCTCCTGAGATCAGTTCAGACTTACTTCCAGCAAAACGGGAACCTATTTCTGTCACAAGAGATAAATAAGATTGCACTGGCAACTCACTCATTTTCTTTCAAATCTTCCCATGGTTTAAAACCCATTTTCTCCCAGGTGACGCCATACGGTGCACCTCCGGAGGTATTTGTTTTTGGATTATGACAGTTATATAACGAAACGAAAAGACTGGGATTTCCCGATCTTCTCATATTATTTATGGGATTTTCTTTTGCATATACTAAATATGATTAAGGATATTCCCATTAAGGAAAGCCACATAATTACATTCGTATCGTCTCCCGTTTTTACATTTGGAGTATGACTGCTATTATCACCTGATGGTTCTTCTGAAACTGGTGGCGTATTCGTGGTAATTGGTGGTATCGATTCATTTTTAAATTTAGGCTCTGCCGTTACATTCCAAATTATCTGACCATCATAATTACCTGGAACTGTTATGATAAAAGGTTCGCTTTGATATACTTGATTTCCAATTTGTGTTTTTTGTGTCTGCACAAAAAGATACACACCTTTTTCCAGATCTCTGTACATAACTTCGCCATCGGAATTGGTCTTCCCTGATATTCCTTGGATGCCGTTATCCTGTACATATTTTCCCAGTTTTTTTGCAGCTTCTGCCTGAGCAGAAGAATCCTCAAAATCAAATATGACTCCAGACTTTGCAAACTCACTCACTAATGCCCATGAATTATTTTTATATGTTCCAACCTGATACATCGTAAATTCAATATTACTTAGCTTATATACCGTGGTCTCATCTTCAACAGTTGCTTTTAATAATATACTTCCCTGATCATTCGCAGACACAGGTAACGGAATGAGGAGTAAAAGCATACACATCACACTGGCCATACACATATATATTCGCTTATGTTTAATTATTCTGCTCATGTTTTTTCTCCTTCCTGCGTTTATGAGATTTAATGCTCACCCATATGATGATCAAAGCAACAATTCCCCCAATCAATAGAATCAAATTGAATGGAATTGTATGATGAAGACCAACTTCCTCATCTATCTTCTGTGCCTCTTCATACGGAATTCTGGTGCCACGTACAAGCAGTCTGTGTGTATTAACTGCATAAGGAGTGCATGTGACCAGCGTTACATAATCCTTGCCTTTTTCAATTTGTAAAGCATCTGTATCTGACGGAAGTACCGTAAGGATCTGATCCACCTGATAGGCAAAGGTATGATGAAGAACTTTAATATAAAATACATCTCCAACCTCCATCTTGTTCAGGTCGGTGAATATCTTGGCATTTGCAAGTCCACGGTGTCCGGATAATACCGCATGACAGCTCTCACCGCCTACCGGAAGCGAGGTGTTTTTCAGATGTCCTACACCTGACTGCAGTACTTTTTCGGATGTTCCATGATAAACCGGAAGAACAACATCAAGCTTTGGGATATCAATATATCCCATCATTCCAGTATCATCAATTTTCAAAAGTTTGTTATACTCATCATCTTCTGTCTGGTTTTCATTGCTTTCTGAAAATGGATCTGCTATGGAACCAATTCCGATCAGGCTTTCGTTGTAGTCCTGTGCCTGCTTGATCATTGCATTTTCCTGTTCTTCCGACAAATGCGAAACTTCCTGTTCATAATCTGTAGCAATGGTTGTGCTGTTCATCTGATTAATGTAATTACTCACTACCGGATACAGGATTAAAGAAAATGCCATCAGATATCCGATTCCTCTTAGTATTTTTACTACTTTCTTCATAATACCTTTCACCTTTTCGTCTGTTTCTTCTGAAATATCCAGTCCACACTGGACATTTCAGAAAAAGCAGACATCCTCCAGGTACAATACCGGGAAGATGAACTGTCTTTTTATCCATTCTTAAACTTCAGAATGCTTAGTTTTTTGTTTTCTTTTTGCCAAAAGCTTTGCTTGCTGTTAATGCACCGAAAAGAACGATACCAGCCAGTGTTACCATAAGGGCACCCTTGCTACCAGTAGATGGAAGCTGTGCACCTGTTTTGTTTTCTACAGCTACTTCTGGAGAAGTTTTTGTATCTTTAATTTCTGTACCTGTTGTTGTAGGTCCATTGTATGTGTAATCAACTGAATAGCTTGTCAGTTTTCCGGTTTTTGGATCATAGTTTGCTTTAATCTCAACCTTGATATCGCCGAGAAGCTTATTGTATCCTTCTGGTGCTTTTGTCTCTCTTAAGTAATAAGTTCCAGCATCAAGACCTTTTACAAGTACTTTTCCGTCAGCATCGGATACAATTTTTGCAGAAGTAAAGCCTGTTGCTTTAGCTTCATCGGCTGTTGCCTGACGGTATACACCTTCTCCTTCGTCTACAATATTAACCTTCGCCTGTTCATCTGCTGCAGTACCTTCTGTGTTTCCCTTGTAAAGCTCAAATTCTGCCTTTGCAAGTGCAGTCTTATCTTCTTTATTATTCTGGTCTTTTAAATAATATTTATAAATTGTGAAATCAAAGGTATGTACATCTACGATGCTTGGCTCAGATTTACCTGTTCCATCTGACTTCGGATCATTACTGTACTCAACAACCGCCTTGTTGGTATTTGGATTCATACCGATAACAGCATCTTTGTTTAACGTTGCAGTATAAACAACTGTGATTGTATCGCCTGTTCTATTCTTAAAGTTGTTATAAAACTCATTAAAGCTAATAGTTAGTGTATGTGTTCCATTGGTATTTGTCGTATATGTCGGTAAGTATGTGTTAGCTCCTGTTTTACCTGCTTTGAGTTCTGTATCTCCAACCTTTACAGACAGAATTGCTTTTAAGTCTAGTCCTTTTGATAATGTATCGGTAAATTTAAAAGTATAAGAATTATATCCTGTCATATCCGGTACTTTAGAAGTCAGCTGGTAAGTAACGGTGTCACCAATTGCAAAATCCCCAGCTTTCTTTTCATATGCTGCACCACGTGGTGCAATGGTATCCTCAGGAGCGTTCTCATCATCTTCACCTAAGATTCCCTGATGAATACTTTCCCAACTAGGATTAGTAATACCATTTACTGTGATTGAATTATTACCTGGTGTTTGTGTTGAAACAAGTTTCTTATCTACTGTCGGGTAATTGCTCTTCATGTTAATCGTAGCTGTATCAGCTGTAATGTTAACTAAAGATGCTGCAGATGTATAAGTCTGATTTCCATTTCCTGGTGCTGTGGAGGTATCTGTTGCTCCTTTTGGATAAACTAAATAGTATCCATATGCTAAACCAGAAATCTGTGTAGAATTTTCTGTTGTATTAACTGTTGTTGTTACTGTAATATTGTTCTTTGAATCTAAAATCCATCCAAGCACATCTTTAGCAAATGTTTTCGCTGTATCAGCCTCTCCATTTGCTCCGACCTGTTCTTTAACATAGTTATATGCCGCTTCACTTAAAGCTTCGCCTGTTAAACTTTCAGATCCTGGAATTCTAGTATTATTCTTAAAAAATCCTTCATATGCTCTGTTCAGTGTATATGCTACATTCTCGCCACTTTTTGTTGCTGTAAAAATCTGATACAGATCCAGAGTCTTTCCTTCCACTGTATTGTTGACTGTCAGGGTTCCTTTTGGAGCATCTGCTGCATCTGCTGCAAATGCAGTCATGCTCATGGACAGTATCATGGTCATTGCCATCAGAACTGCCATAAATCTTGATACTAATTTCTTCATGTTCCTCTTCTCACTTTCTTTTGATTTTTTATTGGTTCGCTTGGGATTCCTTCAGCTTTTACGGTGGAAGTTCCCCACGCAGCCATATCTCTCTCATGACTCTACTCCCCCTTTCCTACATCGTCTGTTTCCGTTTCCTTCTGCGTCCAGTATAAAGCAGGAACGCTAACAACAGGCCACCTGCTATGATAAACATCATAATGCCCTCGCCGCCGGTATCCGGAAGCAGTGCAAAATGCCGGTTGATAATCGTGAAGGTAAATCCATCATCAGAGCTTTTTATTGTAGTTGTATATCCTTTTATTTCCGTTTCCGTAACAGAGTATTCATAATAATGCGGTTTTTCAGCATCATCTTTTATGTAGGCTGGAAGAGTTTCAACCACTTTCTGCCATGTAGATTTTGAGATATCACCTTTTATTTCATAGTTTTCATATCCCGGCACAACTTCTGTATGTTTTGTTCCTTCCGCATCCGTCCAGCTTCTGGAAATTGTAATCTTAATAGTGTCTGGTCTGATGTTGTCCATATTCCGGAAATCTTTCCATACCTTATTAATGGTCAGATTTACAAATTCATCACATGGATCCTGTGTATCAGATGGTTCCGGTGACGTGCTATCCCCTGTATTTACAGTAGTTTTGGTATCTGACATCAGAACAGCTTTTGCATCTGATACATAAACATTCAGATCTGCTGTTTCAGAAGAATCTTTTGTTGCCATAACTGCATTCTGCAATGTGTTATACTCATCTACCTGCACTACATGTTTTACTGAGAAGATGCTCCATCCATTTTCCTGACTGAACGTATCTGTCAGAAGTTTCGAATTCTTTTTGATCTCATCAAAACTAATCGCCGGTTTTCGGTAAATACGATAATTGTTATTCTCACCTTCTACACCTGCTTTTGTATTAAAGTCATATACAGATTCCAGATCACTTTTTCCGCTGAATGGTCCCACCAATTTAGATGTTCCACGGACCACATCGCAGTAATACATGTTGTTATTTTTCAGCAGTCCTTCGTCGTTATATCCTACAAAGCCTCCGCTTCGTCCATCTGTTGCAGTACCGTCTGCATCATTTCCGGCACCGCCGGCATAGGCATCGTATCCCGTACTGATTCCATATACATTGCTGTCTGTAATTTTTGTCCTGTTTGCCTTAATCAAGTTGACACTGATATTGGACTTTACATCATTATCTTTCGTTATGATTCCATTCTTATCACATGGAAGCTTGATAGAAGAATCTCCGATCTTAATGATTGCAAAATCAGTCTGCTGATCGTTATCTGTCGGCTTCTTAGACAGCCCGACAGAAATATCCAATCCCAGCAGATTTACATGGATGAGATTTCCATCGTACAGCGCATCAACCTTTACAATTCCAAGATTGATATGCAACAAGTCGGAATCCTGGATCTTATCCAAATACAACGCCCTTACAAGCTGATCCAGAACTACGAGCAACGCATCCACCACTGTAGAATCCAGTTTTACATCCGCAAGGTAGGCAAAGCTTGTTCTTCCTGCGAAGCCTCCGGCTGTTCCACCGGATTCTACCAGTTTCAGACTATTTTCCTGATTTTGAGCATCTCCGGCATTACAGCCTGACATTCTGGCAAGGTTTGCATAGCCGATAAATCCTCCTGCGATCTGTTCCTCTCCGCCTTTACTCTGAACGGTATAACCTCCAGGTATGCCTGTCACACTGCTGTCATCAATGTGGGAGCCAAAAATATCCAGGACACCGAGTGCACCGCCCAGAAGCTGTCCGGTATTATTTCCCAGTACATCCAGCTTCTCCATTTTCACAACTCCGCTTTTTCCAGAGTAACCTACAAAACCGCCTACGCTGTTCAGTCCAGTTACATAATTTAATCCTGTTACATTGCTGTTTTTGACTGAACCATTTAACATGGAACCGCCAAAGCCTCCGGCTGTACCGCTGTATGTTACTTCATTATTCTGACCTGATTTTGTCGCTGTGTTTGCACTGACACCAAGCCCTGCATCCGGGCTGCCGGTGACATTTCCGTAATATACATAGCTTCGAAACGCATCCAACACATCGGTTTTTCCAAGTTTTAAAAGATACTGTAATACCGAGGTCTCATTACCTGCACTAATGTTTGCGGCACCGGAAACATCCGCAATACCGAAGCATCCGCCGACATATTCACCGGCTACTACAGAGCGAATCTTGTCTGCACGGATTCCGCTTTCCGGTTTATCCTTCTCGCCAAGAACTGCTCCACAAAGACTTCCTGCGAATCCTCCAGCTGCTTTTGCATACCCTGTATTGCTTCCATTTTGATAGGTTCCGTTTACGATCAGGCCCCAGTCATCCCAGGCTGACACAGATGCACAGCGGATGGTGGAAACAGTAGCATTCAGAACCTTAATCAGTTCTGCCGGAGCATTTACCATAAGAACATCCAGAAGCTTATTCAAAAGTCCCTGCTTTGTAGCTGTATCAATAGCTGCCACACTACCTGGATCTACTTTTCCAGCAAAACCGCCTACATAGGAAGTTCCATCTACACGCCTTAAATTTGTGATACTGCAGGAGGTAGTTTCATCTCCCCAGATCTGACCGCCGATCATTCTTCCCACATAGCCTCCGGCAAATCCTGCCGGGTCTTTGTCTGCAATACCGGTTGCTTTGATCCTTGCTCCGGAACGATAGCCTTCCACCTTGGACTGTTTTACAACCGGCACAAAGGTTTTTAATGCCGCCAGACCGTCTGCACCGATAATCTTAAGACCTGCCAGTGAAACGTCACCTGTGTTTGCCACAGAACCGGTAAGCATCTCACCTGCAAATCCACCGCTGCTTCTGAAGGCTTCCACTGACTGAAGATCTGTTGCAGTTCCCTTTGTCACGGTACCGCCTTCCATACGGCCTACATAGCCTCCGGCAGAACCGCCCTGTGTTGCTTTACTTGCCAGAATGCTCCTTCCTGCTGTGACTGCGTATCCATATGCATACTGAGAAATGATCTCATTTAACTGTTCTTGATCATTGACTTCACCAAGTGCCTGTAATTTATTACCGTAACTTCCATAAGAACCGACAGCACCAACCCATTTGTTCCAGGTATCCGTATCCAGTCCACGAAGCGGTCCATAAACAGTTGTATTCTTTTCTGTCGGATACACTGCCTGAAGAAGCGTCAGCGGATTATCTAGTTTGATAAGACCAAATAAAACCTTTAGACTTCCTGTATCTGCAACATTCGCACACCGCATCAGTCCTGTATACCCTCCGGCATATTCCGTTCCATATACGGAACGGATACGATAAGCCGCACATTCCCTTACGTTTCCTGTATATGCAGCGCCTTTCCAGTTATCCGTATTGTTTCCCCAGATCTGACCGCCATAGTTGTAACCTGCATATCCTCCTGCAAGTCCACGGTAAATGCTGTCATCACTTTCAGACTGAGCCCTCACAGCACCTCCACAAGGTACACAGGTTGTTTCGCTGTTTTTGATCACAGGAACAAATGCCTGCAAAACGCCAAGAAGATTATCTGCCTTGATCAGTCCTCCAAGAGCACTTAATCCATTTACCACATCTGCCGCACTCCCCGGCTCCATGGTTCCAACATATCCACCGGCACTTTCACGCCCTATGATATGTGCAAAATTATAAGAATTACTATTCTGAATCTGAACTCCAAGAAGTTCTCCTGCATATCCACCAGCTTTTCCGGTATCACCGTCTCCATCTGTTGCAAGAACATTAAATCCGCCTATCGCTCCGTAAACATCTGAACTGTCTATGATAGATGCAACTACGGTCAATGCTGATAACAGATTTGTAGCAGAAAGTACATGATCCAGAACGCTTGCACCTCCGATAGCCGCCGTACTTCCCATTGCAGCTTTCCCAATATAGCCGCCGGCATAACGATAACCACTTACCGCATACTCACTTCCAGTTCCGTAATAACTACTACCATCTTCCTGCTGCAGATTCTTTGGCTCACTGACACCGGTATGCTGCAGTTTATTTACATCGGAATTGCTGATCTGTACACCAGTTCCGCATCCGATAAAGCCTCCGGCACTTCCGGCATCCGCATCGTTGGTGCTATCTTTTTCAAGAGTACCTGTAACGGTAACGGTAAACCCTTTTTCTACAGAATTAACACTGGCATTACTGATCACCGGAACAAAAGCATTGACCAGGGATAGTAATCCTGTCAGATCAACCAGTTTTGTAAGAATTGATGATTTAGCTCCAATCTCTGCAACCGCTCCAGCTTTTACCAGACCTCCGAATCCTCCGGCATAACGAAGTCCTTCTACTTTCAGAAGATTTTCTACTGCCGTTCCTTTTCCGGAATCAACAGCATTTGCTGAATTATCTACATGACCGCTCTGCATCTCTCCAACGAAGCCACCTGCATAGCCTTCTGCGTTTTCAAATCCGCTGTCAGCCGTAACAGTCAATCCATCTGCGGTACCAGCAACTTTGCAATTTGTAATTTTGCTGGATGCCGCCTGAAGGACACTTGCCAGCTCTTTCAGACTCAGGATCTTACCAAGGACACTATTCAAAAGATCTCCTGTGGCATCTCCTGCCTCCGCTGCACTTCCGGAGCGCATAATTCCGATATAGCCACCGGCATGATATGGTGCTGTGACTTCTTTTACATTGGTCACATCAGAGTTTTTAACCATAACTGCTTTTCCATTACCGATGTATCCTCCGGCATCTCCAAGCGCCTCATCATCATTTTTTCCGGATGCTGTTACGACTAAATTGTTTCCTTCAATAGAAGAATCGGAAATTCTCGGATAAGCCACATCCATGACACTGAGAAGTTGATTTACATTCAAGAGGCCCAGTAACTTAATAGAACCTGTCTGTGCCACATCACCAGGCATCAGCCTTCCTGCAAAACCACCGGCATAGCTGGTTCCCTTTATATAAGAGAGTCCGGTAATATTTGTTGTTGCAATCGCACCAGTCTCGCCTTTGGTTGTTCCATCCTCACTATTCGTGTCTGTTGAACTGAAATCTTCTTCACTATTCTTTTCATCTGTAGATTCATTCGAAGATGGATTGGTGTCTGTGTCTGCTTTGAATCCGGAATTGTTGTTTCCATAATTGATATCTACAGCCTGTCCGTCTCCCACAAAGCCGCCCGCCATATCAGCGGATACCTGAGGGTCAGAACCATTCGAAACATAGGCAATAGAAGTATTGTTGAACTCCGGTCTCAGGGCACTGACAACTCCAAGCAGATTCTCTAATTCAATTCCTGTCAGTTTTGATGTAGTGGAATCTCCAGCACTTAATGCATCTCCGGCTTTAGCAAAACCTGCAAAGCCTCCGGCTTTTCCTGATGTTGCAGATGCAGTAACAGTTTTCAGGTTGCTGATCTTAGTGTCCCTTGCTCGTCCACTAATGCATTCTCCAATAAAGCCACCACTATAACCTTTCTCATTACCAGTAGACACACTATATCCTGACGAAACACCTGAAACAGTGCTGTCAACTGTAAATGTCTCAATCATCTGGCCTACAGAAAGAAGGCTGTCAATTTTTAGTAGCGGTAATCCAAGAAGCTTAATACCGCCAACATTGGCAAGGGTACCGCTTCCGAAATATCCTGCAAAACCGCCTGCACACTTTCCCGCCGTTACGGAATTCAGATTTGTGACGGATGTTCTCCTTACTTCTCCACCTGTTCCATAACCGATAGTACCTCCAGCACGACCATTCTCCTTATCTGACGCAGTAACAGTAAGACCGGAAGAGCCTCCATTTACGGAACAGTCTTTACATTCAAAACGCATGTAATCCGCTGCTTTAACTGTTCCACCAAGGACATCACCGACACTGGTCATTTTCGCATAGCCTAAGATTCCTCCTGCATTCTCTGTTGCTGAAACCTTCATTGAGGAAGCTGCATTGATCTGATTCACACGGTCTGCAAATTCATAGGTAACGCCAGTCTTAGTAAGCACTCGCTGGAGGGCTTTTGTAGTTGACTTTGAATCGTCTGTAAGTTCTAAAGTATTGGAAATCTGGACAGCCCCTGCATATCCCACAAGTCCACCGGCATTTTTACCGTTTGCTGTTACAGAAATGCTATCTCCTGCAATGGTGCATCCGCTTATAACAGAAGGTCGAAGTCCCACCAGGTTCAAAAGATCCATGTTGGTTAATTTACCATTTAACAACCCTGTAAGAAGATCCTTTACAATTACCAGAAGTCCCTGGCTTTCATCAATATCCGCTACATCACCAAGAGTTGCTATACCGGCAAATCCTCCGGTATAATCTTTTCCGGACACTGTGCCAAGAGAGGAAATACTGCAGTCCACCGCATAACTATTTCGCATTTCTCCTATAAATCCGCCTGCATAACCACTTTCTTTAGATGGGGTCCCCTGTGCAGATACGTTTACCGCTCCGTCGATTCTACAGTTCAGCATAACTGTATTGACCGGGAAATTTCCCATAAGTTCAATACCAAGGCTGCTTAATGCACCTACCACGACTGCATTCGCAGAACGTCCCACAAATCCACCAGAACAGTCATTTCCGGACACTGTGGTACTTCCACCTACAGAACAGTTTTTCATCACTGCACCGATGGCTTCCCCGGCGAATCCACCGGTACTCTTCTGACCTGTAACAGAAGTGTCACCGCTTACAGAACAATTCTGAATACTTGGATTGACATAGCCTATCGGAATAAGATTTTTTACACTGAGTAATCCTCCATTTAAAAGGAGAGTCAGCAAATCACCGACTCCAAGCAGCGGAATCAGATTCAGGATTTTTGTTAAAGTATCAACCAGACCTCCTAAGCCACTTGATACCAAATCATACTGTGTCATACCACTGACATAACCTGCGAAGCCACCGGTCCGGTCATTTACATTGGAAACTCCATGTAAATTTTCCACATTGCAGTTTTCAATCTGGATATTTCCTTTTACAACACCAGCAAATCCTCCTGTTGCCAGGGATTGTGGATCCGGTTCCAATCCACTTAAATTTCCAAGCAGGAGCTTCAACACGCCTCCAATCAAACTAAAATTTTGTTTAACCTTTTGTGTTGTTGTAGAAACCGTCACATCAGAAAGGGTAATATTTTTCACAGTGATTGGATTTTGGGATATTGTCAGCGATGTAGAATACGGGGTCGTCAGATTTCTGAAAAATCCAATACCATATTCTGCCTGGTTGTCCTGATTGACTGCATTAGCCTGTGAAATGTTGATATGGCTGATGGTTATACTCTGACCTTCAACCATTCCCTTTCGGCCTTCCATGTTTCCCTGATAATTGTCAATAGGATCCCAATCATCATCTTCTCCATTAGAATTTGTCCCCTCTTTGGAAAGATCAATATCACGAAAGATAATGTAATTCGCATCCTTACTGTATTTATATCCAGCTCCTGCAATATTGGTATTGCTACTTTTGGATGTATCATAGGTAAGGACGTAAGTTTTGTTCTCATCAACCGTAATACTTTCCGGATTCGCATCATCTGAAAAATTACTTTCATCCTCACCACTTGTAAAGGTTTCATCATTACTTCCTGTCTCAGCTGCTTCCTCGCTGTCTGGCGGAGTCATATCAATCAAATCTCTGTCTTTTACAGTTGCACCTGCTTCAACAGATGCCGCTTCGGAAGCACTGGCAGTACTGTCTGTCGCAGTTACCGTCATATCGGCTGACTCCTGAATAGTACTGCTCACATATACATAACGCTTTGTAGCTGTTGTGCCAGCTATATCCAAGGATGAATTATCCAGATATTCTGTTTCTCCCAGCTTATGGTCACCTTTTTTATTTCCATACAATTCTTTTCCAGACCAATTATATGTATCATTAAACTTTACAATATCCGCATCACCCGGATAATACAGTTCTGTTTTGTATGTCTGTGTATCAGCTACTGGTTTCCAGGCTGTATATCCACTCAGTGCGCCCCCAAGTATTCCCGGCTTTTTCTCTCTTGTTTCATACACTCGCCAGATTGGCTCTGTCACATCCGTATCTGTTCCGATTGCCCGAAGCTGTGTTTCATTTCCAATCAGAATATAATTTTTATCACCAATCTTTTTTACCACCTGACCGAAATAATTTCTTCCTTCATAGTCGGACGGATATGCGCTAGTAATATCCTGAGTTGTCTCCTCTGTCCCAGCCTTATTTGCAAGAAGCTCCGGTGTTTCTGTTGTAAATGAAGAAGCAAGCACATAATTATGTGTTTTGCTGTAAGTAAGATAGGAACCATCTTCCAGTGTAAAAACCTGTCCCATTCCAACTTTTTCAGCAATATAATCCTCGCTCATTACAGGTTCGCTGTCTGAAGATTCCCCTTTCATCAATTCAAGCTGGTATCGGTTATACACATAAATCGTATCAGTCACTGAATCATATACTGTGTTGCCCGTGCGCTCTGATGATGAAGTGATGCTACCTGTAAAATCTGATGGGAAGTTCCAGACATTTTCATTATCTATTGGAATATCATTCATCAAACAATAGGAAGCGTCTGATGCATAGGTAAGTTCTGCACCATCTGCAAGAACCTTATCCCCTTCACCAACATTTCCATCTTTGTCTCCGGAAAACATCTGTGTTCCTGTACCGATTTGCAGAAGTTGCTGGTAATTGTAGATACATATTTTTCCATCTTCATAATCTGGATTTGCTTCTTCCAAAGTATCTGAGGTGTTTTCATCCTCGATAATTGTTTCTTCTCCATCTGTAAATCCTTGATCTTCAGAATTACCAAATTCCTCTGTTACTTCAGAACTAATATCTGTATTTGGCTCTGATTCTCCTTCAAAAGAATCAGGAATATCACTTTCCGTGATATCAGATATTTCAGATGTATCACTGCTGAAACCATCCTGTTCCGATATATCTGTAAATTCACTATTGGTCTGCACATTCATTCTTTCTGAATCTTCAGCATTCGCAACTACGACTTGCGAAGATAATAATGTAACACACAGAACAACTGCTGTAATTCGTCTTAAAACACTCAATTTCTTGTTCATAAAATCGCCTCAAATCTTCTGTCATGCTTGACTTTTTGTTACTTTTAACCACTCTGGCTGCTTTGCTGCCGCCGTCAAGCACTGGATCAGTTTTTTAGAAAACGCTCCGCATTCACCATTTGAAATCATCCGTATCGCCTCTTCTGGTTCATATTTTCTTTTGTATGGACGATCATTGATCAATGCATCGTAAGCATCAACAATCCCAACGACCTGTGCGCACATCGGAATCGCATTCCCTTTTAAACCGTCTGGATATCCTGATCCATCATATCTTTCATGGTGGTGTCTGCATATTTCATAGCTATATTTGTTCAGCTTTTCCGTTGTTATCCCCTCTGGGAATCTCTGGGTCATCGCCGCACCTACTAATGGATGTTGCTTTACTACATTCATTTCTTCATCTGTCAATTTTCCATTCTTATTTAAAATTTCAATTGGTACTTTTATCTTTCCAATATCATGAATCGGTGCCAAATGGGCTACTGAAGCAATTTCTTCATCCGTAATTCCATATTCCGGATATTTTTTCTGTAATTGAAGATATACCTGTTTCGTATAGAAACTGATATCATCTTGATACCCTACTTCAACTAACTGATTATGATTTAATACAGTAGTTAAAAGTGATACCATATCCCAATACTGCTTTGCCATATCCTGTTCCATCTTTATAACCGTGTTCTGTAGAATCTTCTCATTATGTAAGGTAATAATTGCAGTATTCTCATTTGCATCTATATATTTTTTTGCTTCCATCCAAACATATGCATTCTTATCTTTTCCAGTAATTCTGCGATATGGAAGATCTTTTTCCATACATCCATCAACCAGCTTTTCTTCTAATCCTTCAATTGATAAGAAGTCATGAACCATTTTTTTATCAGAAGCATACACATATCTTTCTATATATTGATTTATGAACTCTTCATAACTTTTTGTTTTCCTTACTTTCTCATACACTTCACGGATATGTGAATATACACACTCGTAGCTTTTTTCTTTCAAGTTCAGTTTTAATACAACATAAAATCGTCCAAAATATTCATCTTCTCCAGGACGGATAACGTCTGAAACCTTTACGCTCTCTAATTTATTATTGTATGTATTCTGCAAACTCAACAATATTTTATGTATCTTGCAGGTATCTTCTAAATTTCTGGGACAAAAACGATCTTCTTCCAAACAACGATTAATTGCCATTGTTTCCTCTACACACGATATAATATCCATTAAAGAAATGTTCTCCGGTTGTTTTGCCAGCATATAGCCACCATTTATACCTTCACAGGCATTGACTATTTTTGCATCTTTCAGTTTTTTTGCTATTTTAGGAACATAATTAGCAGAAACATTTAGCTTCCGTGACAATTCTGATGTAGATACCATCCGTTCCTGTGCCGCTAAGTAACATACAATTCTAATTGCGTAATCTGTCGAATTTTTCAGTTGCATCGTTATCCCTCTAATCTAAACCCTGCGAGGTCTTAGTTTATATCAAAAAAAATATCAAAATTTGATATCTTCAATATTTTTCGCTGATAATCTTTCTCATCAAGTGTGATATTATACGCTATTAAACTTAAAAATATAATGCACAAAGGATGAAAAATTTTTAACGTTTTTTTATTCAAAGTGCTCCATTTCGATTAATGGACAAAAAAACGAACCACACTAACCATGTGATTCGTTATCTTTTATAACAATTCCAATAT
>ENA-OPDI01001426-OPDI01001426.1-human-gut-metagenome-genome-assembly--contig:-NODE-1426-length-17555-cov-12.775886_pt1 | contig 17555 bp, 15 predicted proteins | sample MGYA00241262_ERZ501504 | MGnify/ENA primary metagenome ERZ501504 (study PRJEB25962, sample SAMEA2042570) | human gut metagenome | biome: human gut; feature: human-associated habitat; material: faeces...
ACCTGACCCTCCTTGCGGTAGGTCAGGTGTTGCAACGATCACTAGAACCCGCCCCGTCCCTTGAGATATCGAGGGGGGGTAGTTGTGGAGAGAAGAATGTCCCAAAGCGGTAGTACTGAAACGAATCTGAGTGAAACCTCCCGTAAACGGGTGCTTAGCGTCGCTTATTGGCGTTTTTCGTCAATGCTCTTTTGATTCTGTGCGACATGGCTTCATTTATTGGCGCTTCGGCAATCATATATGTGTGGCAGGGCGGGGAAGCGTTGTATTCTTCCCGTTTCCATTTCCATATTGGTTTGTGGCTGTATGCGCTTGCTTGCTCGTTGATTTGGATCTACTGCCTGCATAGTGTTGGCGTGTACCACCGTCATGTGATGGGTGACGGTTACCAGTTGAACGCGCTACTGGTCAAAGGCACGTTTTTCACGGGATTGATGATTTGTGCAATTGATTCTATTCTCAACGCTTATATACCCTTGCTGCATACCGGCTTGGTGTTGCTGTGCGCATTCCTGATTACCATGCTGGAGCGTTTGATTATCCGCCAGTTTGTGCTGTCCAGCCGTGAAAAGGGCGCATATTCGTATGGCACCGTGGTGGTTGGTTCCCCTGAGGGCATTGAGCATGCTTTGGAATTTCTGAGCCAGAAGCGTCAACTGAATTATCATGCTATTGCGGTGTGCCCGATTGGTTTGAACAAGCGGACTGGGCTTGTGGAGGCCGTTGTCGCACCTGCTGATTTCAAGGAACGAATCCGCAAGATCAGTGGTAGGGACATCGCCACATTGCCGTATTGCAGGAACTTCGCCGAACGTGCCGCTTCGATGGGCGTACAGACGGTGATGGTCACGGATGTTATGCAGCGCTTCTCGGATAATTTCAACACGTTCGTGCTGAACATGGAAATCATGAATCTGGAGATTGCGGTGGTCACTTCCGCAGTGGACGTGAGTGGCCATGAGACCAACATCCGTGTGATTCAGGGTACGACGGTGATGACGATCAGCCTGCCGCAGTATTCGCCATGGGATATGTGCAAAAAGCGCGTTTTTGATGTGCTGGTTTCGCTGTTTGCCGTGATTGTTACTGCGATTGTTACCGTTCCTATCGCGATTGCTATCAAGCTTACCGACGGCGGTCCTATTTTCTACACGCAGACTCGTGTTGGGCGCCGTGACAAGCCGTTTAAGATGATCAAGTTCCGTTCTATGGTGGTGAACGCGGACAAGATGAAGGCAGAACTGGCGAAAGAAACCGGCCAGGATGGTCGTTTCATCTTCAAGATGAAGGACGATCCGCGAGTCACCAAGGTGGGCAAGTTTATCCGTAAGTTCTCCATTGACGAGTTTCCGCAGTTCCTGAACGTGTTGAAGGGCGATATGAGCGTGGTGGGCCCGCGTCCGCCGTTACCTGAGGAGGTGGCTCAATACAACCAGACGTATGCCACTCGTATGCTGGTGAAGCCTGGTATTACCGGCCCGTGGCAGGTGTCTGGCAGATCCAACTTGAGTAAGGAAGAATCCGAGTCTTTGGACGTCAGCTATGTGCAGAACTGGTCCATGCTGGGAGACATTGTGCTGTTTTTCCGCACTGTCGGTGCCGTCGTCACTCATAAGGGTGCATACTGATAGAAGGCATAAGGACGTAACAAGGATTACAAGGGTGCGTACTAGATGAAGGCGACAATGAAGAAAACAGGACAGGACGAATCTTCAGTGCAGCATGTTTTTATTGTGGGATCAAAAGGCATCCCTGGTAACTATGGTGGCTATGAAACATTTGTGGACAAGCTCACTGAGTACCATCAGAATAATCCGAGCCTGAAATACCATGTGGCATGCAAGGCTAAGGACACCAAAACTTTTGAATACCATAACGCCGATTGCTTTGATGTGAAAGTACCCGATATTGGTCCGGCTCAGGCAATCTACTACGATGTCGCAGCTTTGAATTATTGCGTAAAGTACATCAAGCAGCACAATATTCAACACCCAATTGTGTATATTCTTGCATGTCGCATTGGGCCTTTTGCGGCGCATTTCCAGCGAGTGATTCATAAGCTTGGTGGAAAGCTGTATATCAATCCGGATGGTCACGAGTGGATGCGTGCCAAGTGGAGTGCTCCGGTACGCAAGTATTGGAAGATATCCGAACAGCTGATGACCAAGCACTGTGACCTGCTTATCTGCGATAGCAAGAATATCGAGAAATATATTCACGACGAATACGGTAAATATAATCCAAAGACTACGTTCATCGCATATGGTGCGGAAACTCGGAAAAGCAAGCTGGCTGATGATGATCAGAAGCTGATTTCTTGGTATAAGGAGAAGGGTCTCTCTCCGAAGTCGTATTATCTGGTTGTCGGACGTTTCGTGCCGGAAAACAACTATGAAACCATGATTCGTGAATTCATGAAGAGCCGTTCCAAGCGTGATTTCGCGCTTATCACCAATGTGAGTGACAAGTTCTTGGAAGAGCTGAAGGAAAAGACACACTTTGATCAGGATCCGCGTATCAAATTCGTGGGAACCGTGTATGACAAAGAACTGCTCATGAAGATTCGTGAGAATGCATATGGGTATTTCCACGGTCATGAGGTCGGTGGCACCAATCCAAGCTTATTGGAAGCTCTTGGATCCACAGATTTGAATCTGTTGCTGGATGTTGGCTTCAATCGCGAGGTTGCTGAGGATGCTGCACTGTACTGGAATAAGCAACCGGGCAACTTGGCTTCGCTTATTGACCAAGCAGATAACATGAACGCCGGTGAGATTACTGAGTTGGGGGAGAAGTCATCCCAGCGTGTTGTTGAAGCCTATTCTTGGCAGCATATTGCCGATGAATATAATCGTCTTCTTAAATATATTAAATTTTGAATGGAAAAGGTTTATATGTCGAGTGTTGCAGTGATGTTAGCTACCTATAATGGAGCGAAATACTTGAAGGAGCAAATTGAATCGATTCTTTCTCAATCATTTGAAGATTGGACTCTCTATATTCGTGATGATGGCTCGAAGGACTCTACGCATGATGTTATTGAGCAATACACAGAGAAGTATCCAGATAAAATAATTGAGATTAAAGATGAATCTCTAGTTGGGGGTAGTTCAAAAGCAAATTTTGCTGCAATACAAAAATGGGTCACATATAATGCTCCACACCAGTATTATATGTTTTCCGACCAAGATGATTATTGGAAAACAGATAAAATTCAAACTACTCTCTTAGCGATGAAAGGAGCAGAATCAAATTATGATGGCCCAGTCCTTGTTCATACTGATTTAGAAGTTGTAAATGATAAACTCGAGACACTTGGTTCTTCATTCTTTTCTTATAGGGCTTTAAATCCCAATGTCACGGATTTGCCTCATTTACTTGTACAAAATAATATTACCGGTTGCACGATGTGTTGGAATTCTAAGCTCAACAATTTGCTTGATTTGACTGATCCATCTGTTGCGATGCATGATTGGTGGATTGCTCTTGTCGCTGCCGTATTTGGGAAAATTGTATGTGTGCCGGACGCGACGATTAAGTATCGACAGCATGGAAATAATGTGGTTGGGGCGACAAAAGTTAATACCCTAGGTTTTATCTTAAAAAGATTGTCTGGCAGTGCTCATGTAAAGGAAACGTTAAAGATGGCGCATGCTCAGGCAGCAGTATTTGGAGAAAAATATAAGAAAGAACTTTCAGATTCACAATTAGAAATTGTGAACGAATTTAACTCATTTTGTTCAGCATCTAAGATATCTCGTATTTATAGAAGTATTAAGGGCGGTTTTTTGAAACAGGGCTTCGTGCAGGTGATTGGTGAGTTAATGTATGTCTAGTTCTATGTATTGCAAACGTGGAATGCGCGGTAGCATTAACCCTAGATTCCTTTTTTTGTTAGGCTTATTCTCAAGTCTTACGGTTATTCAGCTAGGCGGTATTTCACTGTTCCTAATATTTGCATATATGTTGTTTCTTTATGGATTAGTGAGAAAAAATCTTAGTATTTGCATAAATACTAAATTTCTTCCTTTTCTAGTTTCGATTGTTTTTTCTTTTCTACTTTCTCTTTTTTCAAATTTACCTAGCGGATATCTGATCAACAATATAAAAGGTCTTTTAAATTATCTTATTATATTCGTGTTAGCTTTTTCGATTGTTGAAAGTGATAATAAAGAAACCTGTCTTTATGAATTGCTGAGCGGCTTGTGCTGTTCTTGCAGAGTGCAATCTGTATGGATTATAGGTCAAACAATTCTGTGGAATTTATTGAAAATAGATGTAAATAAACTTATTTTTTCGGACATTCTTGGTCTTGTTGAAAAAGCATCACAGTACAAAGGTACTGGTTATGTACCTACCGGTCTTTGTTGGAACGCTGGTGGAATTGCACCTATTTTATTTTTAGGTTTTTTCTTAGAAAAGAGATTGATATTAAAGATCATCATTGCTGTTAGTGCCTTTTTAACACAAAGTGCAACTTTAACGATTGGCATGAGCCTGTGCATTGTATTTATGATTGTATACAATGTGAGTAAAATGAACGTTTTGGTGAAATGTAAGAAAAATATTTCTTCTATTTTTGCTGGTCTTGTTTTGATTTTAATCTTCTTATTTGTTTCATATCGTTCATTTGGAGTCATTAGACAGCAATTTGATAGACTTTGGGAAGTTTTCTCTTATCGCATAGATGGATTATTGAATAGTTCTTCCGCTATGGATTCGAGCACTTCTGCGCATTTGGGCTATTTTACCAATTTGCCTTATGCATTAGGGCATGGTTCATTTGCTAATGCCTTTTTTGGTTTTGGTATCAATTGTTCAGGTTTTCCATATTCTGCAGTGACAGGGCAATACTCTGATCAGGTTTGGATTGTGGAATGTGATTTTGTCAATATTTTATTAAATTTTGGAATTATTGGTTTCTTGTTCTTCTACGTTTGGCTTATGGGTGGAGTTTTAAACTTGAGGGAGAAAGGGGCTATTTTTTATGCTTTCCTAGTGATTGCATTTATGGGTATTACATATAATCTTCAATATATATGGTTGATTTTTATTGAGCTAATACTCTTTTCAAAAAAGGTAACTTCCTCTGAATTTTCTTTGCATTAAATATAAGAAAGGCTTTCATGATGAGTAAAAAGTATTCTATTGGATTATGTGGATTAAGCTTCTGCTCCCCTAATCTCGGGTGTAGTGCGTTGGCATATGCCTTTCGCAAATTGCTGATTGATATATTTAAGAATGACAATGTCCAACTGAAAATAGTTGTTTTTTCTAACGTTGATAGTAAGGATTATGTAGTTACTTCGGAAAAATGGGTATCCGAAGAACTGATTAGATATTCATTTAAGAAAATCAACTCTATCAAGTTAGCTAAAGCTAAAATCGAAGAGTGTGATGTGGTCTTTGATTTTACTGAGGGAGATAGTTTCTCCGACATTTATGGGCTAAAAAGATTTGCTCTGACCTCTTTCTTTAAGTTTGTAACCATTAAGAAGGATGGATGTCTTGTTCTTGGCCCTCAGACATATGGGCCGTTTAAAAATAAGCACGTAAGAAAAATGGCTAAATGGCTTATTTCTTCGGCAGATAGAGTTTATGCTCGTGATAAAAAATCCGTGAAACTTGTTGAAAGCATTACTGGTATAAAGGCGATTACTACGACAGATGTGGCATTTGCCTTGCCCAAAGACCAAGTCCAAATAGATGGCTGTGGACGTCCGAGCTTCGGTTTGAATGTTTCGGGTCTTCTCTGGACTGGTGGATATACGGAATCTAACCAGTTCGGTTTGAGCGTTAATTATCGTGAATACATTAAAAGGCTTATTCCTGAAATCATTGAACGCGGTTACAACGTACATCTCATCCCTCATGTGGTAGGCGACATGTATCCGGAATGTGATTCCCCAATTTGCAAGGAGCTGTCGGAACAGTATGAGCATTGTATTTTAGCTCCTGATTTTGTTTCTCCGATGCAGGCAAAGGGGTACATTTCTAATATGGATGTATTTTCTGGTGCTAGGATGCATGCCACCATTGGCGCATTTTCTTCTGGAGTTGTCACTCTTCCTTTCGCTTACAGTCCGAAGTTTGAGGGATTGTATGAATCCATTGGTTATCCGTATTTGATTGATGGAAGGAAGCTGTCTACAGATGAAGCAGTTGCCTTGACCCTGAAGTATCTGGATGAGACCGAGAAGCTACGTGAGGCTCAATGTAAAGCACTTGAGAAAGCTTCTCAGAATCTGGGAGCTTTCTCTGCGGATCTTAAAGACTGGTTCAATCGCTTTATATTGGCGACTGACAAAGATTGATAGGTCTGTGATATCAAGTGATTAAGAAACTAGGTAAGGCTTTTCTCAGAATTGAGCGCGCTTGCTCTGCTTTTTCCCAAGTGCTAAAAGCAGGTGGAATCAATACCATTAAGGTTGATCAGGTCCAAAAAGATGATGCTTTGTCTGGGAAAAATATTGTCATCACTGGTGGAAGTTCAGGTATTGGACTTGCAATCGCAAAGAAAAGTATCGCGGCAGGTGCCAAAGTTGTAATCACTGGGCGTAATGAGGAAAAACTTAAACAGGCTGTATCGGATTTGGGACCGCAGCATGCCGGCTATGTTCTTTGGGACACAACCGATTTTGCACAAGCTGATGATAAAGTCGCACAGTGCGTCGACTACTTGGGTGGATGCGTAGATGCGGTCGTGAATAATGCCGGAATTCAACCTCATGAATTTTTCCCAAATGTAAGTGTATCTGAGTGGAACCGAGTGTACGAGACTAATAGTCAAGGTACGTTCTTTGTTTCACAAGCTTTCTGCAAATATTGGATGCAGGCTTCTTCAGGCTGTTATCGGCATCTTATCAATATCTCTTCGCAAGGAGGATTCGTCGGAGCTACATATCCGTATCGTATGTCCAAATGGGATATACGAGGATTGACCGCTGGACTTGGCCTTCAGATGGCCCCTTACGGCGTGCTTGTTAATGGCGTTGCTCCAGGTGTAGTGAAAACTTCAATGCAGAACTTTGCTTTAGAACAGGGTAATAACACCTACTGTAAGCAGAATCCGCTTGAGAGAGTTGCCCTTCCTGAGGAAATTGCAGAATTTATAGTTTTTATGCTAAGTGATGCTTGCAATTTCATGGTGGGACAGACAGTTGTACTTGATGGTGGATATTCATTAAAAAATTAATTTTTGAAAGATAGTTGAGGAAAGCCATGCCGGATAACTTGAAAAACATCAGCATTGTGACGCGTTTGCTGAAGTCAAATGGAATCAATCATGTGGTCATTAGTCCTGGTGGAACTAATATCGCCCTAATCAAGGCTATACAGGATGATCCATTTTTTATTTGTCATTCTGTTGTTGATGAACGGAGCGCGGCTTATTTTGCTATTGGTGTTTATCTTCAGACCGGTTCGCCGGTTGCCTTGTGCTGCACCAGTGCTCAGGCAACCCGAAACTATATTCCAGGGCTTACTGAAGCGTATTATAAGCATGTTCCTTTGCTCGCTATTTGTATGCAGAAACATCCTCGTTTTACGTACCAAGAGTATATGCAGGCGCCAGATCAGAGTTCGCTACCTGCGGATAGTGTAAAAAAATCATTTGTAGCGCCATATATCTCTGATATTAATGATGTCTATCACAGCATTCGAGTTATTAATCAAGCTATACAGGAGCTTACTCACAATGGCTTAGGACCTGTTCAGTTGTGTATTCCTTGGCTGGATTTTCCCCTGAAGGATGAGGAACCCTCTCTGCGCTGCATGCATAGATATGGAACAGAGGATGATTGGAACCTGTCTTTGTACGGGAAAAAGGTGATGCTCGTCATTGGAGAACACCGTCCTTTCGAAGCGCAAGTACACAGACTTATTGATGACTTCTGCAATCGATGGGGCGCTGTTGTATATGCGAATTTATTATCGAATTTTCATTCGGAATATTGCGTTATCACGAATATGCTGATGTCTTCGTTGAATACCGAAGTGTTCGGCAAAATGGCGCCGGATGTTGTAATCACGATTGGCGGACAAACAGGCGATTACCCGTTGTACAAGATGCTTTCAAAGCCAGAGTTTTCCGCTATTGAGCATTGGCGGGTCTCAGAAGACGGAAATGTTGTCGATACATACGACAAACTCACGAAAGTTTTCCAGTGCTCGGAACGCTACTTTTTTGAAAAAGCATGTCACTGTGAAGATGAACAAAAGCGTAATAATGATACATATATCAGACAGTGGCTTGGGCTACTTTCAAATATTACGACTGATGTTCAAGTTCCATTTTCCAATGTTGCCATTGCACAATATATGTCATCGCGTGTTCCTGCTCGAAGCACTGTTCAGCTCGCTATTCTCAATAGCCTACGTGTATGGGATCTTTTTAATTATGAGGATTCTATAAGCTTCTTCTCGAACGTGGGAGCTTTTGGCATTGACGGTGGCATGTCTACGTTGATTGGACAGAGTTTTGCAACAGATGATCTTTGTCTTATGGTTACGGGCGATTTGGCATTTTTGTATGATATAAATTCTCTTTCCATTAGAGGAATCAAAAATAATGTCAGAGTTCTTTTGATTAACAATAACGGTGGTTTTGAATTTAAACTGGGTGTTGGTCACGATAAAGATGTAGATCGTTATATTGCTGCCAGCGGTCATTTCAAAACTGCTTCTGGTTGGGTTTGTGATTGTGGCTTCAGATATATGAGTGCTTCTTCAATGGATGAATTCAAGCAGCAGTGTGAAGAATTTCTCGCTGACTCTGCGGAGCCTATTGTCATGGAAGTGTTTGTGTCCGATGATAATGAAAATGAGGCATATCAAAAATTAATTGAGTTCAATCAGATGCTTTCATTTTCTGAGTCAATGAAACACCATATGAAAAAAACAATCAAAAAGTTAGTGGGATCTGAGAATGCGCGTCAAGCGGCTGCTTTACTGACTGGACGAAAATAGCGTAATAAACAGATAATAAATAGAATGCCGGACGGCTGTTTGGGTTGTTTCGGCATTCTTTGTTAAGATGATTAATGTTTATTTAGTTAGGAAATAACGTTTTTAGAAAGAAAAGTCTGGGATGGGTAAGTATAGACGGTTGATTCTCAACACCGTTTTATTTGCGATTAATGCGGTGGCAACTAAGTTAATTACTTTTTTCTTAGTTCCTCTCTACACATACTATATGAGTGCGGGGGAATACGGCCTTACTGATATGTCTCTTACTGTCATCAATCTTGCGACTCCTCTTGTGACGTTTTCCATCGCGGAAGCGGCAGTGCGCTTTATCGTAGGCGATTCTGATCGGCAAGACGATTATGTGGCTATTTCAATTTTGATAACGTTATTCTCTGTAGTGCTCGTGACGGTTCTTTCGCCAATACTTGATTTAGGCGCATTTGGCGGTCTTGGAGAATATAAAGCATGGTTTATTCTGGCTTATGCGACAAGTGCTTTTATGAACTTATGTGGTGAAGTGGCACGTGGCATAGGAGAAATTAAACTTATCCCAATATGCGCTGGTATTTCTTCAATTACTACGTTTATTCTTGCTCTGGTTTTCATTGGGCAACTAAAGATGGGCATTACTGGATATTTTATTTCAGTATCTGCGGGTCCACTTCTTGCAGTCATAATTTATATGGTTGCAGGTGGAATCGGAAAAGCTTTTCTATCTGGCATGAAACGTATGAGAATAGTTGCCGTGCGAGATACATGGAATATTGTGCGGCCCATGATTATTTATGCTCTTCCATTGATACCCAATAATCTTTTTTGGTGGCTAAGTACAGGAATTAATCGATTATTTATTACTGGGATGCTGGGCATCGCGGCGTCGGGCATGTTTGCTGCCGCATCTAAAATCCCTGGTCTTCTTAACACAGCTTATATGGTTTTTCAGCAGGCTTGGCAGCTGTCTGCTTATCAAGAAGTTAAAGAAAAAAAAATAGGAAGTTTCTTTTCTTCTGTGTTTTGTGTTTTACAAGCAGTGCTTACCGTGCTGTGTACGGTGCTGTCTTTCTTTGCTCCCCTAGTAGCAACATTTATGTTGCAGGGAGAGACATATAAAGCATGGCCTATGATTAGCATTTTATTGATTGCTAATTTGTTTAGTGTTTTTTCATCTTTTTATGGGACTGTTTATTCTGCTACGATGCACACGTCCTTTGTTATGAAGACCACGGTGTTTGGGGCAGTTGCTTGCGTCGTGTTTACTCCGATGTTGCTTCCGATTATGGGTGTTACTGGAGCATGCGTCGCGTCAGCTTTGGGACAAGCGATGGTATTTGCTATGCGTGTAATTGATGCGAAAAGATTCATTCAGTTCGAAGTTGGCTGGAAATATCTAGCTCCTACTCTTGTGCTCTTAATTACACAATCGATTTTTACTGCTTGGGAAATAGGTGGTTGGAAAATTATCTCTGGTATTTGTGTAATTATTATAATTATCATACAGATGGTTCATATTGCAGCGAGTCTTTCGCAAATTAGAGAAATGAAAAGAAAAAATAATCAATAAAAAACATTCATTTTTGAGTAGGCTTCAAAAAAATGAGTGCTTTTCAGTGATATTTTTTGAAATTTAAGTATTTCTGGTTTTATCGAAAGTTTTTATGGATTTTCAACACGCCTGAAACAAAGGAGCCTTCCAAAAGGGGTGTGTGAGCGGTAGGATTATTAATATGACTGAAGAGACGTTTACTCCCCATAACATCATTGTGACCGGTGGCTGTGGTTTCATTGGGTCGAATTTCGTGCATTACGTGGTGGATTATCATCCGGACGTGCATGTGACCGTGCTGGACAAGCTCACCTATGCCGGCAATCCGGAGAACATCGCGGGCCTGCCCGAGGACCGTGTGGAGCTCGTGGTGGGCGACATCTGCGATGCGGACCTGCTCGACAAAATCGTGCCGGGGCATGACGCGATCGTGCATTACGCGGCCGAGTCACACAACGACAATTCCATCGCGGATCCGGAGCCGTTCCTGAGGACGAACGTGGAGGGCACGTTCCGTCTGCTCGAGGCGGTCAGGAAGTATGGGATCCGCTACCACCACGTGAGCACGGACGAGGTATACGGCGACCTTGCCCTGGACGATCCGGCGAAGTTCACAGAGCATACCCCGTACCATCCGTCCAGCCCGTACTCGAGCACGAAGGCCGCGTCCGACATGCTGGTGCGCGCGTGGACTCGCACGTACGGCATCCGGGCGACGATCTCGAACTGCTCGAATAACTACGGCCCATACCAGCATGTGGAGAAGTTCATCCCGCGCCAGATCACGAACATCCTGGACGGGCAGCGTCCGAAGCTGTACGGCAAGGGCGAGAACGTACGCGACTGGATCCACACCGAGGACCACAGCTCGGGCGTGTGGACGATTCTCACCAAGGGCCGCATCGGCGAGACGTACCTGATCGGTGCCAACGGCGAGAAGAACAACATCACCGTGCTTCGCATGATCCTGAAGATGATGGGACAGCCGGAAGACGCGTTCGACTGGGTCAAGGACCGTCCGGGCCACGACCGCCGTTACGCGATCGACTCGACCAAGCTGCGCACCGAGCTCGGTTGGACGCCGAGGCACACCGACTTCGAATCGGGTCTGAAGCAGACAATCGAATGGTACACGCAGAACCGTGCGTGGTGGGAACCGGCCAAGGCCGCGACCGAAGCGCGTTACAAGCAGCAGGGCCAGTGAGGGGATGGATTACATGGATTTCGAAAAAGATCTGAGGGCTGTGGAGACGAACATCCCGGGCTTGATCGTGTTCGACCTGCCGGTGCATGGCGACAACCGTGGCTGGTTCAAGGAGAACTGGCAGCGGGCGAAGATGACCGCGCTCGGCCTGCCGGATTTCGGTCCGGTGCAGAACAACATCAGCTTCAACGCGAAGAAGGGCGTGACGCGAGGCATCCACGCGGAACCGTGGGACAAGTACATCTCGATCGCCACGGGCAGCGTGTTCGGCGCGTGGGTGGACCTGCGCCCCGGCGACTCGTTCGGCCAGGTGTACACGACCGTATTGGATCCATCGAAGGCGATCTACGTGCCGCGTGGCGTGGGTAACAGCTTCCAGGCGTTGGAGGACGGCACCGCGTACACGTATCTCGTGAACGCGCATTGGAGTCTGGAGCAGAAGAAGACATACACGTTCGTGAACCTCGCCGACCCGGACCTGAACATCCAGTGGCCGATCCCGCTGGAGGACTCCGAACGCTCCGAAGCGGACCTGCACCATCCGATGCTCAGGGACGCCAAGCCCATGGTCCCGCGCCGCACGATGGTCACCGGCTGCAACGGCCAGCTCGGCCGCGCGATCCGCGCCTACGTGGACGCGCATGGTTTGGAGGGTTTCGAGTTCCACGACATCGACACGTTCGACTTCTCCGACCCGGCCCAGTACGACCGGTTCGACTGGTCGCTGTACGGCACGGTCATCAACGCGGGCGCGTACACCGCGGTCGACAAGGCGGAGACCCCGGAGGGGCGCGTGCTGGCGTGGAAGGCGAACGCACAGGGCCCTGCCCTGCTCGCCAAAGTCGCCCGCGAGCACAACATCACCCTGGTGCACGTGTCGAGCGATTACGTGTTCGACGGGACCGCCGAATTGCATGACGAGGAGGAGGCGTTCGCGCCGTTGGGCGTGTACGGGCAGTCGAAGGCCGCGGGCGACATCGCGGTCGCGAACTGTCCGCGCCATTACATCCTGCGTTCGAGCTGGGTGATCGGTGAGGGCCATAACTTCGTGAAGACCATGATGGGCCTGTCCGACAGGGTCGCGAAGGGCGAATTGCCGGAGGTGACGGTGGTGGACGACCAGTACGGCCGCCTCACGTTCACCAAGGACATGGCCGAGGCGATCTTCCACCTGTTCGACGGCGGCGCGGCGTACGGCACGTACGACCTGACCGGTTCCGGGACTGTGAAGAGTTGGGCGGACATCGCGCGCACGGTATTCGATCTGACGAACGGCAACGGTGGGAAGGTCAAGCCGATCTCGACCGCGGAGTATTTCGCGAACGCGAAGGCGCCGGTGAGCCCTCGTCCGACGTATTCCGCGCTGGACCTGGCCAAGATCGAGGCCACGGGCCTGGACGTGCCTGATTGGGAGGAGTCCCTGAAGGCATACGTCACCAAGGAACTCAAGAAGTAGCAGATTTGTCTCGGGCGGTTTCCTCAGCGAAACCGCCCGAGACTTGTGTAATTAGGTTTTTTATAAACCGCAGAGAAGGGAATCTTTCATAATGAAGGGCATTATTCTTGCTGGTGGCTCGGGTACGAGGCTGTACCCGTTGACCACGGTCACGTCGAAGCAGCTGCTCCCGGTGTACGACAAGCCGATGATCTACTATCCCCTGAGCGTCCTGATGATGGCGGGCATCCGCGACATCCTGATTATCAGCACGCCGAAGGACCTGCCGAACTTCGAACGGCTCCTGGGCGACGGATCGCATTACGGCGTGCGCTTCTCGTACAAGGTTCAGCCGTCCCCGGACGGGCTCGCGCAGGCGTTCCTCCTGGGCGAGGAGTTTATTGCAGGCGAGCCTTGCGCGCTGGTGCTGGGCGACAACATCTTCTACGGCAACGGCCTGGGCGCGACCCTGCGCGGCGCGGTCGCGAAGGCAGAGTCCGGCGAGGGTGCGAGCGTGTTCGGCTACTACGTGGACGATCCGGAACGGTACGGCGTGGTCGAGTTCGACGAGGACAGGAAGGCCGTGTCCATCGAGGAGAAGCCCTCGAAGCCGAAGTCGCATTACGCGGTGACCGGCCTGTACTTCTACGACGAGCACGTGGTCGAGTACGCCAAGCAGGTGAAGCCGAGTCCGCGTGGCGAGCTGGAGATCACGGATCTGAACCGCATGTACCTGGACGCGGGCAGGCTGAACGTGCGTACGTTGGGGCGTGGCTACGCGTGGCTGGACACGGGCACGATGGACTCTCTGTTCGAGGCGGGGGAGTTCGTGCGCACCGTACAGCGTGCGCAGGGTCTGCCGATCGCGATCGTGGAGGAGATCGCCTACGAGAACGGCTGGATTACGCGCGACCAGCTCATGGAGTCCGCGGAACGCTATGGCAAGAGTCCGTACGGGCGGCATCTCAAAGGCATAGCAGACGGCGAAATCATGCTAGTGCCGAATCAGAAGAACTGACTTGATGCAGTGTTAAAAACATTGCATCATTTGTCATCTGAACGAGAGATCCATGCAACTCATTCGTCGGTTGCACGGATCTCTCGTTAACGGAGTTTCATCACTCACATCGGACGTGGACGTGCATCGGTCAGCAGAGATTTGGTTATTTAACCTTTCGAGTGAGATTCTAAGTGGACGAAATCGGTAGTGCTTGGATTGTTGTGCGCTTATTATGGCCGTCCGTGGCATAATAACTAGTTTCCACGAGACAGTTGTTGAGTCGGATTGCGTCGTAGCGACACGTGGATCATTCGTTCGCAGTCACGGATCGGATGCGCCCCATGATCCTCTTCTGCGGGTCTTGAACTGCAATAGGTCATGCCTTGTGCAGATGGTCAGTTGTCGTCCCGAGTTTTTCTTGGATTTCTTCTCTCCCTCACTACAATTAATAGAACATATTATCCGTTTGAATTGAAGGCATATGAATACCTATGGCACGAAGCAACATTGGATTCCGGCTGCAGTACTTGGGCGATTTAGAGATTCTCAATCAAAGGCAAAGAAGCGTGTTCGGGAGAATGAAATTATCATTCGGAGACGCGGTCAAATTGGACTTTCAGTGAATAAAGCTGGGGCAATTTGTTTCAAGAAAGGGCTGTATGACATTAATCCTCAGACAGCCAAGATGTATGGTTTGGAACCTCAATCAACAACAGATCAATGGGATTATGAAGAAGGTCTTACCGAGATAATCGACGCCCTTGTGAAGGGAGCTGATTTGATTGATTTGGATTATTTTGTTCATGTTCTTGTTCCTTATGCCTCTGGATTATTCATGAGGGGACTTGACTATGGTGAACGGCAAGAAAATATCGACGTAATACGTTATCTGCGGGATAAAAATACGATTTTGACAGATAATACGGTTTTTTCTCGAATCATACACTTGCAAAGGATCTTGGCCATCGTTCTTGGTGCCGAATGGACCTTATATGAGGCAAGCCCAAGAGGGCAGTTCATTCAAAGTGATATGGGATTTTGTCCAGCGTCGGATCATGGCAAAAGATGTTGGATTGTACCACTTGATCCAAAATTAGTTATTTTAATTAAGCCAAAAAAGAAGCATTGTATAGCTAATTATCGAGAAATTAATGATATGCAAGGGAACCGAAGTGCATCTTGGGTTGTTTGCTTTAGACGTGGAAAGCTTAATGACGAACAGATGCTTCAAGTGAATGAGAACATACTCGAGCATAGTTTTCGTATCTGCATTGGCGATGGACTTAGGTCTTTTAAAGATTATTCTTATGAGCCTTTATCTGAGGAAAAGAATAATTATTTAATTTCAATAGGTGCTGAACTTGAAAATAGTCTAGAGGTTTCAGAACGAGTCGAGCATGAGTTTGAGTGGTACACTGTTTCACGTATCGCCGCAGAAAGATTATCCCCTGACAAGGCAAAAGAGATTCAGTGGAATCGTCCTTATAGGGGTTCTTATCCTGGACGCTGGAGACCTTTCATGCCTTTCCTTCCAGAAAATCTGAAACTTTCACCTTCGGGACTTTGCATTAAAGATAATCGGCTTATTCTATCTTTGCGTGAAACTGTTCCATTTTCCTCATTGAAGTGTTCAAATACTTTTGAGAGTAATATGGCTCAAATCCAAGAATTGGTAAATCGGTAAAAAATACTTTCTTTCAGAAAAGAATGCAACTTGATAGCTATTGAAATTAGGTGAATATTTGCTCGTTTTGGAGCCATCGTTATTGCCGAAGAAGACCTTGACGATTGGCCGCCGTTATTGAGCATCAAGGCCACTGGTTGTTAGGCTCCTTTCACTAAGCGAGACACGTGTAGTGAAAGGGGGATGCCAACATGGTAAGGAAAATCAAGGCCAAGGCGAGATGTGCTTCGCTTGAACAACCAGGGCCTGTCTGGCTGGGCGATAGCTAGATTGTATTTAGTCAAGTCGGTGTTTCGTGACTAAATACGAAACGCCGACTTGACTAAATACCACGTATAACTTTGCTCACGATCGACGAATGGCTCGTGAACAAGCCCGACGAGCGATTCGGACGGGTTCTTGCCCGGAGCTCATGGAATTGCGTTGCGGCAACGCCAGCACCGCGTTCGCGACCCAGTTGGCGGACACAGTGGATTGGCTACAATGTATTAGACAGTCCGATGAGGGACGAATGACATGAGATTGGAGGCCGACGATGGCCGACCCGAAGCATCCCCGCCACTACGAGGAGTCGTTCAAGCGGCAGATCGTGCAGCTTTACGAGAACGGCAAGCCGGCGCGCGAGATCAAGGACGAGTACGACATCTCGCATTCCACGCTGCACCGTTGGGTCCAGGGCATCCGCAACAGCGGCTCCACGAAAGCCGCCGACAACCGCACCCCTGAGCAGAACGAGCTGATCGAGCTGCGCAAGCGCAACAGACAGTTGGAGATGGAGGTGGACGTTTCAGAACAGGCGGCGCTGATATTCGCACGAAAGTAGCAGTGATACGGGCCAACGCCTCCCGTTATCCGATATCGGCGCAGTGCAGAATACTGGGCGTTCCCCGCTCCACCTACTACTGGATGATCGAACATCCCGAAGCAGGGCGGGTGGACCCGATCGCCGGCGACGTGCACGCGATCTGGCGCGACAGCCATGAGCGTTACGGCGCCAGGAAGATCAAGGCCGCGCTGGAGCGGAGGGGCGTCACCGCCTCCAGAAGGCGCATCGTCAACATCATGAAACGGCGGGGCATGACGAGCGCGTACGCGCGCAGAACGTTCAAACCACACAAGACGCGGGTTAACGAGGCCAGGCTCGCGAACATCCTCGACCGCGAGTTCGACGGCTACGAGCCGCGCACCCACCTGGCCAGTGACCTGACGTACGTGCGTGTCGGCGGCAAGTGGGTGTACGCGTGCCTGCTCATCGACCTGACGAACAGGAGCATCTGTTTTGCTTCAATTTTTCTTAAGCAATTGGGGCTGGTGCCGTTTTGTTGGACTCGTCATTGATTCCATCACCACCAATCATGCCACAAGACCGAGCCCGCGTCGACGATTCATGATGCTCATGCCGAACTCCGTCTTGATCCTCCTGTCCCGATACCAGACCATGTACTCGTCCAGCATGCCGATGAACTCGTCCATGGTGACACCTGCGAAGCTCCGTTTATGGAGGAACTCCTGCTTGAGACGGCCGAAGAATCCCTCCGCGGCGGCGTTGTCGGGGCTGCATCCCTTCGCGCTCATCGAACGCGTCAGACCATGCTCCTTGCAGATGCGGATCCATTCGGGCCACCGGTAGTGGCAGCCGCGGTCCGAGTTAAACCGACATCGGTTTAATTCCGATTAAGCCGGTTTTGTTGTTAAGCCGGGGAACGGTTCGGGGTCTTGGTG
>ENA-OPDI01001431-OPDI01001431.1-human-gut-metagenome-genome-assembly--contig:-NODE-1431-length-17515-cov-2.263803_pt1 | contig 17515 bp, 9 predicted proteins | sample MGYA00241262_ERZ501504 | MGnify/ENA primary metagenome ERZ501504 (study PRJEB25962, sample SAMEA2042570) | human gut metagenome | biome: human gut; feature: human-associated habitat; material: faeces...
ACAGCGGTGTGACCAAGAAAAAATTGTTAGTTGCTTGTGACAAGGTGTATGGAGACATGCCTAAACTTAAAACAATTGCAAAGAGATGGATAGAGGCTAATTATGGAAAATAAAGGAATACTAATAAAGCGTTTAAGAAAAAAGGAGAGACAAAAGTGGAAATTTATGCAGAAATAGCAGTAGGTGTATACCCAGAATTTGCTTACAAACGAGCAGAAGAAGAACGTGAACTTAGAAACAAGTTAAAATCTTATGTGGTAAGAAATGATGGGGAATTGATAGGTGATGTGTATAAAGTAGAATATATGAGTCAACTTTATAATGAAATAATGAAGTTTGGAGAAAATATGGATGAAGTGGATTTAATAATTGAATATTTCTATAAGTACACTGACGAAGAACTTGAAAAGGCAAAAATGTTTTGGTTAAATCCGACAAGAAGTTATATTCAGAGCAAGGATTATAATGACTATCCATGTGATACATGCGGAAGAAGAATACTAAAGGATGTGGACATTATAAAAGTTGGAAAGAAAGTAAAGGGCGGAAGACTAAGAAAAATGTTCAAGTTTGGTGCAGGAATAGAAGAACTGTTATGCGTGTCAGCTGACCTATACAATTATTTCTTAGACAATGGAGTTAACAGTGAGGATTTTAGACCGGTCTATTGCGGTAAAGAAATGCAAGGATATGCATTTACCCCCATAGAAGAATATGACGTTATATCAAGTGTCTATGAATATAGAATATGTGAAAGTTGCGGCAGAGAGTATGCCTTATACGATATTCCAAAGGGCTATCATCCTGAAAAATTCGAATTACGTGAGCTAATAGATTTTTCAGCACACGACGTGTACAAGACTAAAGTATATTATGACAGAGAGCAGAGAATACTGATTAGCCCAAAGCTGTTTAAGCTTATGAAAAATTATATTAAAGATAATGAGTATAAGGCAATATTTTAAACCTAAAATTATTTCACAAATACATGAACGTTTTACAGTTTATCATAAAAAATCATAAAGTGTTATATTGCTCGCAATGCCTGATTAACAAAGGCGTTGCGGGCATTTTTGTAACACTAAATAATGTATGATAAACTGATATAAAATCCCTAGGCTCTTCAGGCAAAGAAGGAGTTGTCACTGGAGGGAAAACATCAATACTTGGGAAAAATATGTTGGCAGAGATGAATGTGTCAAAACGAACAAAGTGGGCAGGATATCAAGCTTAATCTATGAAAAACCTTTGGACAGTGAACTGGAAGAGTGGCAGATTTTTATTGAAGATTTGTATTATAGAATTATGTCAAAAAATTTTCAAGACAAAGATATCGCTTTTTCTGTCCCACTTACAAAAATACAAGAATTTAAAATAAAGAAAATATTAAATGAACAAGAAGGATTTTTGTTGAGGATAGGAGTGGAACAGAGTGTGATATCGACCTGTAATTGCTTTGTTGTATTTCTTTATAGCATTGTCATATTCTTTTTTGAAAGTAAAAGCCATACTTTGTAATCCAACAACAGTGCTTTGTCTAGTTCGTTTATAGTGGATTCTTTTTCATTCATCAATAATTCAATTCTGCTTATTATGTCGGGCAATACGTTAATTAATCCGTACTTTTCAAAGTAAGGGAACATATCCTGAAGAAAAGAAAGATAATAGTTATTGTGTTCTATAATAATGTGGTTATTTATACTTGTAAGTGCATTAGTTATAATGACAGGTCTTGTCCCATCAAGACCTCTTGCGAGGCAAATAAAATGTAGATGATTAAGTAGCTTTTTGCATAATGATACAGAAGGCATATTCTCAACTAGTGAAACCTCCATAATCATCTGATGGAGTGATATAAATTTATTGGTGTTGTCTTCACTTATTATTCCGTATCGTATTAGTTCATTTACGGTATTTAAGTTATCGAGCTCAAGCCATTATTTAATGAGCGATTTTCAAAAACTGCTTTGTATCTGCTTGAAAACTATGGTTCTGCTGAAAAGATGGCTCGCATGAATTCAGCTTCTTATGAAAAACTTCGCTCATTGTCCAGAGGCAATTTTTTGCCTCAGCAATTCCTGAAGTTAAAGGAGTTAGCAGCAAATACTGTTGGTGTAAATAATTCTATCTTTGATGTAGAACTAAATAGCCTCTTATCCTTACCGAGTAGCTATTATTCATGTCGCAAAGAAGCTAATTAGAGATATCCAAAATCATTATATGACAATTATTCATAATTCGTTGTTCGCAAGGGCATCTAATAAAGATTATTTAGGAAATTGGAATTTGCTTTTGGGTAATATTCTTGAGTTCCTATTGGATTATGAAATTGCGGTTGACTGGGATAAGTTATATACTATTTTTAATGAATTTTTGAATATTACGTTACTTAGATTATAACGGATGTCAGCCGGAATGGTGCAACTTTTTATATTTTATGACAAGGGGTGCAAAAAATTATGATTACACTAGATTGTGCGCGAATGTTAATACGAGGTAAAGTTTCAATGCATGTGGAAAGTGTGGCGAAGCTACAAAGGGTGGAATAAAGAAGTATGTGGCTGAGCCTAATGCCGGAGGAGAAACCAAATTTATGAAAGTCTTCAGGAAGAAATCTGTGATATATTGCATTAAAGATTTCATCTTTAATGCAATAGTAATAAGGATCATCTCAGTTTGTAAATTTAATAAGAATATCACATTCTTCGTTACATTTCATTAGAATTTCTAATTTGTGTAAGTGCTTTTTTAAACTGGAATGTAAACAAAACAGATGTAAACAGCACAGCAATAATATCTGCAATAGGCTCTGCCATATATACGCCAATAGTTGGATTAGACACAACGTGAGGCATAATATAAATAAGCGGAAGTAACAGTACGAACTTACGCACAACAGCAACAATAATAGAGTTGACTGCTTTGCCAAGGGACGTAAATGTTATCTGACAGGCAATTTGAATTCCGAAAAGGAATAAACCACCCAAATATATTTTTAACATTGGTGCAGTAAAGGCAACCAGTTTTGCGTCGGAAGTAAAAATACTTACGAATACTTTTGGAATAATTTGTACTGCAGCCCAAAGCAATGTGGAATATGTTAAGCATGTAATTACAAGCAGACGGAAAGTTTTCTTTACTCTGTCTGCATTTTTTGCACCGTAATTATAGCTGGCAATAGGCTGTGAGCCTTGGGCGATTCCCTGAAGTGGCAACATGGCAAACTGCATAACGCTGGTTAAAATAGTCATGGCACCAACGGCAATATCTCCACCGTAATGAAGGAGAGATGAGTTAAAGCAGACGGTTACAACGCTTTCGCTTGCCTGCATAATAAAAGTTGCAAGTCCCAGTGCAACACATGGAAGAAAAATTTTAGGTTTCAAGCCCATATATTTTTTTCGCAGATGAAGCTGTGTTTTTTTGCCACTAAGAAAAACAACTACCCACATGGTTGAAATTGCCTGTGACAGCACAGTTGCAAGGGCTGCACCTTTTACGCCCATATTAAAAACAAAAATGAATACAGGGTCTAAAGTAATATTACAAATGGCACCGATAAGAACGGAAACCATTGAAGTTGTTGTAAATCCCTGAGCAGTAATAAAAGCATTCATGCCCAGAGTTAACTGAACGAACAATGTACCTAAAGCGTAAATACGCATATAGTCCGTTGCGTATCCAAGTGTATTTTTACTGGCACCAAAAGCCATTAACAAATCTTTATTCCAAATCAGCAAAACCACCGTAAGAACAATAGAAACAACAATCTGTAAAGAAAAGCAGTTTCCCAATATTTGTTCTGCGGATTTATTATCTTGTTTTCCCATACAAATAGAAGCTCTTGGCGCACCACCGGAACTGATAAGTGCTGCAAAAGCAGTAACAATCATAATAATCGGCATGCACACGCCGACTCCGGTAAGAGCAAGACTGCCTTCCCCCGGAATATGTCCTATATAAATTCTGTCTACAACATTATAAAGCATATTAATAAGCTGGGCGATTACCGTTGGAATAGACAGCTTTAGAAGAAGCTTTCCAATAGGAGCCGTGCCTAAGAAATTTTTGTCATTCTGCATATATGTACCTCTTTTGAATATTTTTTCTGTATAAAATAATAATATATGTAAAGTGGAAAGTCAAAAAAGAATATATTGAAAGAGCGTATTGTGGTAAGAATGCAGATACACGAAAAAGATATTAATTATTAGTGCGCACCATTGATAATAAAGTTAATGGAAATGTTTAGACTAAAAAGAAACCTATTTATCAATATAATTGCTACCAAAAAGTAATAAACGGGGATTTGCGTAGAATTTACGTTTACGTCAATGGGGATTTGCGTTATACTGATGCCAGAGAGATGAAAAAATATGCCCAATTGAGGTAAAGTCAGGATGTTCGAACAGAAAGGTTTAAAAATGAATATAAAACTATTGCAAACATTAAGAAATTATAACAAAGACAATTTTATAAAGGACATTATTGCAGGAATTATTATTATGGCGGTGTCTATTCCTATCTCTATGGGATATGCACAGATAGCCGGTCTGCCTGCAGTTTACGGATTGTATGGTTCGGTATTTCCAATTCTTGTTTTTGGACTTTTTTCTACATCGCCTCAGTTTATATTTGGTGTGGACGCGGCTCCTGCAGCTCTTGTAGGTTCAGCGCTTTTGACACTTAACATAGAGGCTGGTTCAGACAAGGCTATGGCAGCAGTTCCTGTTATGACGTTTTTTGTTGCCTTATGGTTGTTGGCTTTTTATTTTATGAAAGCCGGAAAGCTGGTTAATTACATTTCAGCACCGGTAATGGGTGGTTTTATAACAGGTATTTGTACAACAATCATATTAATGCAGATTCCAAAGGTTATGGGAGGCACATCGGGAACAGGAGAGTTTTTCGAATTAGCCGAACATATCTATAAGACTGCGCTTAATATAAATATGCCATCAGTAATTATGGGAGTGATAGCGCTGGTAATACTTTTTGCCTCGAAGAAGATAATGCCTAAATTTCCAATGGCAGTAGTTTTAATGTTTGTGGGTACGATTTGCACAATAAGTCTTCCAATAAGAGATTGGGGAATTAAGACTTTAAATGCAGTAGAGCCGGGACTTCCAAAGTGGAGTATTCCTGATTTCTCGGCTATTCCAATTCAGCAGACTATTACTATCAGTTTGTCGGTGGCAGTAGTAATTATGGCTGAAACTTTGTTGGCAGAGAATAGTTTTGCTCAAAAAAATAATTACAGAATAAATGATAATCAGGAGATTTTTGCATTTTCCCTAGGTAATTTTATGGCTGCTTTTACAGGATGTTGCCCTATTAACGGTTCAGTTTCCCGTACGGCAATGGGTGAACAATATCAGGCAAAAACTCAGCTTACAGGCATTGTGGCAGGATTTTCTATGATAGTGTTACTTCTTTGTGGAACAGGATTTATCGGATATCTTCCTATTCCTATTTTGACGGCAATAGTTATTTCAGCACTTATGGGTGCAACGGAGTTTGACTTGGCAGCAAGGTTGTGGAAGGTAAGCAGAACTGAATTTCTAATTTTTATGGGAGCTTTTCTCGGTGTACTTTTACTTGGAACAATAAATGGTGTTTTAATTGGTATTATTCTTTCTTTTACAGAAATGATTATAAGAACATCAAAACCTTCAAGATGTTTTCTTGGAATACAGCCGGGGCATAGACATTTTAGGGATTTGAACGAGGGAAGACAAATACATGCCATTGAAGGAGTTGTAATTTATAGATTTAGCAGTAATTTATTTTTTGGTAATATTCAGGTGTTGCAACGCGATATTGAAGACAGCATAAAACCGGATACCAAAGCTGTAATTCTTGATGCAGGCGGCGTTGGAAGTATTGACATAACTGCAGCAGATAGGCTGGCAATGTTGTACAAGTCACTTGAAGACAAAGGCATTAGATTTTATATTACTGAACATATTGCAAAGATTAATGAGCAACTTCGAACACTGGGGCTAGGGTATATGATTGAAGAAGGAAGAGTTAGAAGAACTATTCACATTGCTTTGAAGGATATGGGTATTGGAAGACCTTATCCTTTAGAGGGTGGCGTAGAAAATGAAGAAAGAAGTGCTTCAAGAAAAAGAGCAGATAACAAGGTTCAGGAGTTCGTTTGGGCATACGGGGCTGAAAGTGAAGAGCAAATTGAAAAGCAGATTGTTCTGCAGATTCAGCAGTTAAAGAAAACAGGAGATATGGAGAAACTTTTCCACGGAAGCTGGTCACATATGGATGCTTTTGACGAGGACGAGTGGTTAGAGCATCTTGAAGAACATCTAAAAGAGATTGTTAATATTTCAGGAAAAGATGAAAAAACTATTGCTGAACGTTTCGAAAAGCATAGAGAAGAAATACATAGAAGAATCAGGGATGAACATCCTGAAATGGCAGAAAGATTTAAGGAAAGAAGACATGTTCTTGATGAGCATTTAAAAGAAAAGCATCCGGAAGTGTTTAAATTAATTGAAAATCTGAGAGAAAATCAGAATTAAACTTAAAAATTCTTCTTGAAAATGCTGACAAGAAAATGTATCAGAGAAAGGCAGCCATGAAAGGCGGAAATGTAAGATAATATCAGCATTATTTCGTGAGATTTTTTATGCAATAGTGTGTGCCTTAACGTAGCTTTATACATATTATTGTTTAAAGTGCCGAAATTTAAAAAAGTACTTACGAAAAATAAAATTTTACTGTAGAATACCTAAGGAAAATTAAAAGAACGCAGTGAAAGTCAGATACGAAAGTAGAGATGGTAACGAGTTTAACAACTATTACATCTCTACTTTTTATTATGTGAAATGAGCTAAACGGAGAACTTCTTATGTTTGAATAAAAGTCTTCCACACTGAACTCATTGAGAATAGCAATGGAGATGGATTTCACTGTTGAAAAAGAACACAAAAATAAAAGGAGGATTTATTATGCCACAGAATAAAAGAGAAAGTTTTATTTACACAGTAATTATGTGCTTCACTATGGTTTTATGGATGAGCATTTACAACGTAACATTACACACAGGAACATTTAACGCGCAGGTTATTAAGGATGCATGGTTAGGATTTCCAATTGCCTATGTATTTGCAGCATGTATGGATTGGTTTGTAGTTTCAGGATTGGCTAAGGGATTTGCCTTTAAATATTTACTTAAGCCGGATAGCAGTACACTTAGAAAAGTAATTTCAGTTTCATGTTCAATGGTTGTTCCAATGGTAATTATAATGTCACTTTATGGTGCGGTTGAAGCAAGTATTAGAATGGGTGATTTCAGCAACGTATTATTCATCTGGTTAACTAACATACCAAAGAATTTTGTAATGGCATTACCATTCCAGTTAATTATTGCAGGACCATTAGTAAGAAAAGTATTTAGAACAATATTCCCTGAAGGAAAAGTATTAGCATAAAACTATTTTTAGAAAAATGAATCGTTTTTATAAAAATATGAAAGAAATAAAATTTTAATTATGCCGAATTTTCAAGCTAAATAATAGTAAAATTAAGTAAAAATTATACAATATATACAAAAATACGTCTAAAATCAACTATTCTTTGTTGAAATATTGCAAAAAACGTTTTCCTAAAATATTCTAGAAAAGTAATTTGATTTTTTGAGAATGTTTTAGATTGGAAAGGACTAGAATATTTCTTTAAAGAAATCCAGGTACGGAAGGTTTTAGAGGGTTAAAAGTATATATTGTATTTTTTTATTTAGGAGGTAAGAAAATAATGAGAAAAGGTAAGAAGATTGCAGTGGCAAAGAAAGCCACAGCGGCCTTTTTGACAGCGGCAATGGTTACGGGAATGTTGCCGGCAGGGCAGATTCAAAATGTTATGGCAGCAGACGATTCACCTTATGTAATTTCTACAGGAAGAATGGTGTATGCAAGTTCTTCAGTGGGAAATAGTGACCCGGCTTATGCAGTAGATGGATCCACCGGTACAAGATGGGAAAGTGCATGGAATGATAACACAGAGTGGATTTATGTTGACTTGGGAAAAGTTACTGATGTAACAGGCGTAAAGTTATATTGGGAAGGTGCCTATGCCAAGGAATACAAGATTCAGGTTTCAAATGACGAAGAAAATTGGAGTGATGTTTATGTTAATTCCGATTGCAAAGGTGGAAATGAGGACTTAAACATAACAGCAAATGCCAGATATGTACGGGTTTATATGACAAAGAAGGCTTTAGAAGCTTACGGATATTCTTTGTATGAGTTTGAAGTGTACGGTAAAGACGGGGTAACAAAAAGACCCGTAGATTATGGTGAAAATCTTGCCTTAAATAAAAATGCTACAGCATCATCATTAAGAGATGTATGGTGGATGTACGACGATAATGGAGTAATTGACCAGACTTCTGTATTGGCTAAGAATGCAGTTGATGGAAATGATAATTCATATTGGACATCAGGAGAAAAAGACAATCAGTGGTTTATGGTTGACCTTGGAGCAAATTATGATATTGGACGTGTTGAAATTGATTGGTCATCTGATGCAGGAAAGATGTATGACATTCAGGTTTCAAAAGATGGGGGTAATTGGACAACTTTATACAGACAGCTTAAAGGTTATGGTAATGAAGTTGCAAATATTGAACTATATGCCAATGCACGTTATGTAAGAATGTATGGATATACAAGGGTTGAAAGTGGTAGCGGATTTAGCATAAAGGAAATGAAGGTTTATAAGTACAAAGCAGGCGACAGAAAGGTAACCCATAGTATTCCAAACCTTTCTGATTCGTATGTTGTTTCAAACGGTAAGGGAACATATCTTGCAAATTCAATGTACAACGAAAAAGCAAAATTACCTGTTTACAAAACAGATGATGTTAAATCACCGATAGCAAGTAATGACTGGTGGCAGTCAATGCTTATTAATAAGTTTGGAAACTTAATGTCAACTCTTCCAATGAAAATGAAATATTCAACTAAGGGACTTGGCATTTTGACAGCAACAAGTGGCTGGCTTCCTGACATGGGCAGTACTGATGTAAACGTATCGGTTAATTCTGAAACTGAAACTGATTTTTATATTTTGCCTGAAAACCTTGATACAGCTACAGCTTGTGATAAGGTAAGTGGATATGGTGACTATTCAGTAACAGCACAGCTTGCAGACGACAATCATGTTGCAATGACAAGTACATTTGTAAAAGGTTCACCTTACATCTATACAGAATATGGCGATACAAAGTCAGTTTATATTTCATCATCAGCCATTACATCAATTTTTGACGGTAACGGAAATGAAATATTGGCAAAAAATCTAGATTCAATGAAAGCAGATCATATCGGTCTTGAAATTACAGACAGTGATAACAAGAGCAAAACAAAAACATCAAAAAGTTATTATTGTTTAACTGTTCCTGAAAATACAACATTTAAGAAAATCGGAAGTTATATTAGAGTAACATTCCCTGAAACTAACGGTTATATGTCTATTGGAACAATGAAAGATAAATCACAGATTGAAACATTCTATAGACATGGATATGCTTTTGTTACAGATACAAAAGTTACATACAGTTATGATGACAGTAAAGCAAAGGTAACTTCAACATATAAGACTACAACAAGTCTTAAGAGAAATGGATTTACAGATCAGACATTTATATGTATGCTTCCTCATCAGTGGAAAAATTCAACAGATGATAATAAGGCATTTGCAACATATTCATCTGTAAGAGGTGATTTAAAGACTATTGAAGGACTTTCATTTACAACAGTTTCAGAGTTTGCAGGACTTCTTCCAACATTTGCTCTTCCAACTAATGCAGAGTTTGATGGAGAGGCAGTTTTAGGTTACTTAAATGAATTGGAGGATGCAACAAAGAATTTAAATCCTGCAGGTGATGCATATTGGGAAGGCAAGAACCTTCATCCTTTGGGAATGGGAGTTCTTATGGCAGACCAGCTTGGAGAAACAGAACTTAGAGATACATTCTTAAAGAGAATGAAGAAGATTCTTGTTAACTGGTTTACTTATGAAGGAAAGGATGATATCAGTTATTTTATTTATAATAATAACTGGGGAACTCTTTACTATGAACAGAGCGAGTTTGGGGCAAATGCAGCAATTTGTGATCACCATTTTACATATGGTTACTTCATGTTTGCAGCAACAGTTTTAGCTACATATGATAATGAATTTTATAATGATTACAAAGGTATGATTGAAATGATGATTAGAGATTATGCCGGACCTTCTGACAATGATAGTGAATACTGTAGATTTAGAGCTTATGATATGTACGAAGGACATTCATGGGCAGGCGGATACGCAGACAATGATTCAGGTAACAATCAGGAATCAGCCAGTGAATCATTATTTAGCTGGGTAAGTATGTATCTTTGGGGAGTTCTTACAGAAAATGATGAATACAGAGATGCAGGAGTATTTGGATTTACAAATGAAATGGAAGCAGTGGAACAGTATTGGTTCGATTACGACAAAGACAACTGGATTAAAGAATGGCCATACAATGTAGTAGGTCAGGTCTACGGTGGAATTAACTTCTATGGAACATTCTTTGGTGGACAGCCATTATATGTTTATGGTATTCAGTGGCTTCCGATTTCAGAATATTTAACATATTACGGAATGAATCAGAGCAGATGTGCTGAAATATATCAGGGATTGTTAGATGATACAACAATAGCAATGGCTAAGGCAGTACAGGCAGCTAAGAACGAAGGAAAGAGTCAGGAAGAAATTGACAAGATGCTTAAAGAGTATCCACAGGCAGATACAGGTTGGCAACATATTACATGGCCATTCCTTTCACAGACTAATCCAAGTCTTGCAATGGAGAAATTCCTTGCAAACGATACAAAGGTTCAGAAAACAGATACAGCTAACACATATTGGTTTATTAACAGTATGAAACAGTTAGGCGTAAAAACAACTGACATTGTTGCAACAGGAGATTGCTCAGCAGCAGTATATTACAACAAGGATACAAGCAAATACACAGCAACAGTTTGGAATCCTACTAACGACACAAAGGTTGTAACATTTAAAACTAACGGTAACAAGATTGGCACAGCAACAATTGGTGCAAAGGCACTTGTAAACTTTGAAGTATATAAGAATAAGAGCTTTAACATAGTACAGGCTTCAACTCCTGAAATATCTGTTCCATCAGGAAAATATGATGATACACAGTATGTAACAATTTCATCAGAAACACCTGGAGCTACTATTTACTATACAACAGACGGAACAATGCCAACAACATCATCAAAGGTTTATGATGGAGTATTTGCAGTATCAAGTACAGCAACAGTTAAAGCTATCGCAGTAAAAGATGAATATATTACATCTGCAATGGCTTCAAGCACAATCACTGTGAATGGCACAGATGTTTCACTTAAAGACAATATTGCATTAGGCAAGAACGTTAAGGTTTCATCATCAGAAAATCCAAGTGTAGACGGAAGTAAGATAGTCGATAACGACGGAACAACAAGATGGTCTTCAGAATTTACAGATAATCAGTATTGTCAGATTGATTTAGGAAAGAATTACACAATTAATAAGGTTACATTTAACTGGGAAGCTTCATATGCTAAGGAATACAAGATTCAGGTTTCAAAAGATGGAAACAACTGGACAACAGTATATGAAAACAACAATGGCAAAGGTGGAGAAGAAAGCATTGTATTTGATGCAACTGAATGTAGATATGTAAAGATGCAAGGTGTAAAGAGAGCATTAGCATACGGATATTCATTGTGGGAAATGGGTGTGTATGAAGCTGCAAAAGTTGAAACACCAATATTTAGCATTCCATCAGGAACATACAGTAAGGCTTTGAATGTAAACATTAGCAGTAAGACTAAGGGTGTGGAAATCAGATATACAACAGACGGTTCAACACCTAACGAAAAGTCAAACTTATACGTTCCAAGTATTAAGATAAGCAAGAATACAACATTAAAAGCGATTGCTTACAGAAAAGGAATGATTGATTCACCTGTGGCAACAGCAGAATACAAGATTGACGGTTCATCAACAGAACCTGAGCAGCCAACAACACCTGACACATCAGAAACAAAGATTATTTCTACAGGTTGCAAAACAGTAACATCAGGTTCAGAAAATGATGTATTTGGTGGCAAAAACGCAGTAGACGGAGATAATGGAACACGTTGGTCATCTAATTTTGCAGACGATGCATGGATTTATGTAGACCTTGGAAAAACATACTCAGTTAATAAAGTTGTTTTAACTTGGGAAGGTGCTTACGGAAAAGCATATAAGATTCAGACATCAACAGATGGAAAAACATGGAAGACAGTTAAAAACGTGACTAATGGAAAAGGTGGAGAAGAAACGGTAGCATTTAATTCTACAGATGCAAGATATGCAAGAATGCAGGGTGTAGAAAGAGCATTACCATATGGATATTCATTGTGGGAAATGGAAGTTTACGGTAAAGTTTCAGGCTCAGTATCAGATGATTCAAATAATGAAGATTCATCAGTTCCATCAGGTACAAACGTTGCAAAATCAGCTAAGGCTACATCATCAGGAAATGAAGCTGATGCAATGGCAGCAAAATATGCAGTAGATGGGGACAACGGAACACGTTGGTCATCAAACTTTGTGGATGATGCATGGCTTTTAGTAGACTTAGGCAAGGCTTACACAATCAACAAGGTAGTACTTAACTGGGAAGGTGCTTACGGAAAGGCATACAAGATTCAGACATCAACAGATGGCAAAAACTGGACAACAGTTAAGAATGTAACAGATGGAAAAGGTGGAGAAGAAACTATAACATTTGACGCTACAAAGGCAAGATATGTAAGAATGCAGGGCGTGGAAAGAGCACTTCCATATGGATATTCATTGTGGGAAATGAGTGTTTATACTAAATAAAATTTAAGTTAAAAAGGCACAGTTTACGGTAATTAGTAGGCTGTGTCTTTTTCTTCTTATAAACTAATTTGTACTAATTATTAAATTACAAAAATTATTTTTAATATCAAAGAAAAATTCCCTAAATGCTTACTTTTATTGATTAATTAGCAATCAGATGTTATACTGTAAAAGTTAATATTGGGAAAAATATGCCTGTTGATTTGGGCTGTTTTAGATACAATCATATAGAATAAATAACGAGAAAACATTAAATATGAATTATTAGAGAAAGGGTAGACTAATATGAAAACAGCAGTAATGACTGATAGTAATAGTGGAATTACACCGGAAGAAGGAAAGAAAATTGGAATATATTCTCTTCCAATGCCGGTTATCATAGAGGGAGATGTTTTTTACGAAGGAAAGAACATTACACAGGAAGAATATTATGGCGCAATGACTTCAGGAAAGAATGTTACAACATCACAGCCATCACCCGGGGATGTAATGGATATGTGGGATGGCATTTTGAAGGAAGGCTATGAACAGGTTGTTTACATTCCAATGTCAAGCGCATTAAGTGCTTCATGTCACGCGGCAATTCAGCTTTCAGAAGAATATGACGGAAAGGTTCAGGTTGTTGATGACCACAGAATCTCAGTAACAATGAGAGAGTCAGTTCTTGAAGCAAAATGGATGGCGAATCAGGGAATGACAGCAGAAGAAATAAAAAAGAAACTTGAAGAAAATGCTTACAATTCAAGTATTTACATTGCTGTTGATACTTTAGAATACCTTAAAAAAGGAGGACGTGTTACAGCAGCAGGAGCAGCCATAGGAGCAGTTCTTAACATTAAGCCTGTACTTACAATTCAGGGTGAAAAGCTTGATGCATTCACTAAAGTTAGAGGAATGAAGAAAGCTGAACTTAAGATGTTAGAAGCTATTGAAGAAGACCTTAATACAAGATTTGCTGATGTAGATAGAAAACAGTTAAGACTTGGAGCAGCAGGAACATTCCAGAAACAGGAAGACGCAGACCAGTGGTACAAGATGGTAAAAGATACATTTGAAAACGAAATCCACGATATATATTATGATCCATTGTCATTTAGTATAGGATGTCACGTTGGACCTAATGCAATTGGTATTGGAATAAGTGTTGTTACAAGAGATGAAAAGTAAATATTAAAAAAAGAAGAATCCCTCGGAAAGTGTCAGCTTTCGGAGGGGTAATTTTTTTAGAAGGATTAAATACAAACATAATCCCCTTAGTTAGTTGAAATAAACTCCTAAAAATAGTATCATTAAGAGTAAGACTATTTTGTAAATTATAGAAGGCAGGTACGATTATGTATGCAGTTTTTGGATTAGGGAATCCTGATAAGGAATATGATAAAACAAGACACAATATTGGTTTTGATGTTATAGATGAGTTAGCAAGTCAGATGGGTGTTGAGGTGAAGACTAAGAGACACAAGGCTTTATGCGGTATTGGAAATATTGGTGGCGAGAAAGTGATTTTGGTGAAGCCACAGACTTATATGAATCTTAGCGGTGAGTCAGTGAGAGCAGTTATGGATTTCTATAAGCTTGATCCGGAGAATGACATTATTGTTATTTCTGACGATATTAATTTGGCTACGGGAAGAATTAGAATTAGAGCCCAGGGCAGCGCAGGCGGTCATAATGGTTTGAAGAGTATTATTAATCACGCGGGGACTCAGAAGTTTAAGAGGGTGCGCGTGGGAGTAGGTGCAAATGAAGGAAATCTTGTAAATCATGTGCTTGGCAAGTTTAGTAAGGGCGAAAGAGTTTTGGCTGAGCAGGGTATAAAAGATGCAGCCGCAGCAGTTGAAGTTATGATTTTGGAAGATATAAACACAGCAATGAACAAATTTAATTAGAAGATATAAATATAGCGATGAATAAATTTAATTATAAGATATAAATATAGCGATGAATAAATTCAACTAGAATCTATCAAAATAGTGAAGTCCGGGAGTAGTAAATGAAAAGTTTTGATTATCCACTATTACAATTAAATGAGTTTGAGCAGGTTAAGGTCTGCTTGTCTGAACACAAATCCTGTCAGGTTACAGGGTGTGGGGAATCCCAGCTTGCTCATTTTATTAATGGATTGAGCAATGGCTACAAGCAGAAAGTCATTGTTACTTTTAGTGCAACAAAAGCAAGTCAGTTGTATCAGGATTTAAAGGGCTTTACGGACGATGTTGTAATGTATCCTGCAAAGGATTTTATTTTCTTTAGTGCGGATGTACACGGAAATCTTATATTGCAACAACGACTTGAATTTATTCAAAAAATAGTTGAAGATAAGCCATTTACGGTAATTTTGACGCCGGATGCCTTTATGGACAAGATAATGCCAATTGAAAAAATCAAAAATAATTATCTTGAAATAGCAGAAGGCAGCATAATTCAGATGGATGCCTTAAAGAGCAAGCTTGTGCAGATGGGATACGAGCCGGTTGTTCAGATTGATGGACCGGGACAGTTTGCGGTGAGAGGAAGTATTGTTGATATTTACACGCTGACAGATGAGGTACCTTATCGAATTGATTTTTGGGACGATGAGGTTGACATAATAAAGAGTTTTGAGGTGGAAAGCCAGCGTTCAATTGAGAATCTTGAATCGGTAAAAATTTATCCTGCCAGCGAATATTCACTGACTAAGAAAGAAATTCAGGCGGGAATGGCGAAGATTCGACAGGATTTAGACCAAAATGTTGAAAAATTCAGAAAAGATTTTAAGACGGAAGAGGCTAACAGACTTAGAGTTACAGTTGAAGAGTTTCTTACAAATATGGATATTAACCCAAGTCAGGTAGCAGTAGATAGTTATGTAAACTATTTTTATGATAATTTGGTAAGTCTGCTTGACTATTTTGAAAATCCAATATTTTTTATTGATGAGCCAAAGAGGGTAACGGAGCAACTTAACGTGGTTGATGCGGAGTTTGGAGATAGTATGGCTAACCGCCTTCAGAAAGGCTACGTGCTTCCGGGGCAGACAGATGTAATTTGGGACAAAAATCAGATAATTGCCAAGATTGATAGTGGCGAAAAAGTCCTATTTACAGCAATTGCCCAGAAGATTCAGGGATTTAGCGTGGATGATTTTGTGGAAGTGGGATCAAGAAACGTAAGTCCATACAATGGCAAGTTTGAGATTCTTGTTCAGGATTTAAAAAAATATAAAGAGCAAAAATATGCGGTTCTTCTTGTAACCGGTTCAAAAACAAGAGGCCAGCGTTTGGCGGAGGATCTTAGAGAGTTTGAGATTAGCGCATTTTTCGAAGAAGACGGGGAACGTCAGGTTATGCCTGGTGAAGTTATGATTATAAAAGGTCAGCTTCGCAGTGGCTTTATGTACCCTATGATTAAGTTTGTGGCTATTTCAGACACGGATATTTTTGGAGAAAAGAAGAAAAGAAAACGTAGAAAGCATGGCTATTCAGGTACTAACATTTCAAGTTTTACCGACCTTAACATTGGTGATTATGTTGTCCACGAAAACCACGGACTTGGTGTTTATCGTGGAATAGAAAAAATAGAAGTAGACCATATTGTAAAGGACTACATTAAGATTGAATATGCCAAGGGCAGCAACCTTTATGTGTTAGCAACCCAGCTTGATATGATTCAAAAATATGCTGACAGCACGGCGAAACCGCCTAAACTTAACACATTAGGTGGCCAGGAATGGAAAAAAACAAAGACCAGGGTTAAGAAGGCTGTTGCGGATATTGCGAAGGAGCTTGTTCAGCTTTATGCAATAAGGGAGAACAGCAACGGATATCAGTTTTCTCCTGACACGGAATGGCAGAAGGAATTCGAGGAAATGTTTCCATTTGAGGAGACAGATGATCAGCTTAATGCCATATCTGAAGTAAAAAAAGACATGGAAAGCACGAAAATTATGGACAGACTGATTTGCGGAGACGTAGGTTTTGGCAAGACAGAAGTGGCAATTCGTGCGGCTTTTAAGGCAGTGCAGGATGACAAGCAGGTGGCTTATCTTGTTCCAACAACGGTTTTGGCCCAGCAGCACTACAAAACTTTTAAGCAGAGATTTAAGGATTTCCCTGTCAGAGTGGAAATGCTTTCAAGATTTAGAACAAAATCAAATATTGATAAAACAATAAAAGATTTGAATAAAGGTTATGTTGACGTTGTTATCGGAACTCATCGTATGCTTTCAAAAGATGTTAAATTTAAGGATTTGGGACTTTTGATTATTGATGAAGAGCAGAGATTTGGCGTAAAACATAAGGAACAGATTAAAGAATTGAAAAATAATGTTGACGTTCTGACGTTGACGGCAACGCCGATTCCAAGAACTCTTCATATGAGCCTTATTGGAATAAGAGATATGTGCGTAATGGAAGAACCGCCTCAGGAACGTATGCCAATACAGACTTTTGTTATGGAATACAATGAGGAAATTGCAAGGGATGCCATAAACAGGGAGCTTGCAAGAGGCGGTCAGGTTTATTATGTTTATAACCGGGTTACAGATATTGATGAGGTTGCCCTGCGGATTTCCAAACTGGTGCCGGACGCAAGGGTGGAT
>ENA-OPDI01001437-OPDI01001437.1-human-gut-metagenome-genome-assembly--contig:-NODE-1437-length-17481-cov-3.726443_pt1 | contig 17481 bp, 19 predicted proteins | sample MGYA00241262_ERZ501504 | MGnify/ENA primary metagenome ERZ501504 (study PRJEB25962, sample SAMEA2042570) | human gut metagenome | biome: human gut; feature: human-associated habitat; material: faeces...
GACAGACAAAGGAAAATGAGAAAAGTTGGTGTTTTAAGGGGTGGGAAACTTTAGTATAATTATTTTTGGCAAAGAACGGATATTCTTATTTCGGAGAAATGAAATATATGTTACATTGCTGTTAAGATTGCTCATATTATCAAAGACAGTTTTCTTAAACAGTTGTAATGTAGTTAATTACTATTAAGGGCGAAAATTAAGCTTAATCGTAGAATACGTTCAATTTTCTAGTATTTTACTTTGTGTTTTACAAATGTTTTACAAAAATGGCGACAATAACATGGGCGGTGCTGAAGCATCACAAGAAAGCGGATGGGACTTACAACCCTAAAGTGAGAGTCACGCATAATCGGAGCGTCTCGTATATGTCGACGGATATATACACTCAATTCGTGAAATTTAAGAGGGGATCCTCCATGGGGGTGATAACGGATGGCGATATTATGGATTGCTTGAATGACATTGTCCGCTCAATCCGGCAGATCGTGAACACCAATCCCGTGGCCGTGGAGCAAATGGAAACGGCCAAGGATTTGGCCGGATTCATCGAGCGTTATAAAAAACGGCAGAATCTAGATATCGATTACATCGTTTTCGCCACCTCCTTTTTGGAAACCTTACCAAAGAGAGGAACGGAGAGTTCCTACAAAACGGCGATTAACGTGCTTCGGTATTATATGAGGGAGATAAGCGGCGAAGAGAAATTGCCGATAAAGTCTTTCACGGCGAAATTCTTGATGAGGTTCGAGTCATGGCTTAGGACTGAGAGGATTGTCGCGATAAGAGGGAAGAAGCGTACGCTCCCCCCCATGAGCGATAACGGGATCTCGCACTACATGGATCACCTGAAACACGTGTTCAATCGTTTGAAGGCCGCTTATAATGACTATGAGCTAGGAGACATCCTGATAAAGGCGGAACCTTTCAAGGTGTATTCGGCCCCTAAGCTGAGACCCACGAAGAAAAGGGCGATATCGAGGGAGGAGATTCTGAGGATCTATAATTATGTCCCAAAGAAATCCAATACCGTCGTGGCGCTGGCTCGTGACTTGTTCATCTTCTCTTTCATGGCGGCGGGGATGAACGCCGTTGACATGTATAATTGCCCGGCCCCGAGTTTCGGGAGAATCGAGTATTACCGATCCAAGACCGCAGACCGGAAGACTACGGGTGACGCTTTCATGTCGATATCCATAACCGGTTATTTGCGGTCTGTGATCGATAAGTATGGTGACTTGACAGGGAAACGTTTGTTTCGTTTCGCGGACAAGTACGTGAACCATTATCGGTTGAACGTGGCCTTATGTAGGGGGCTGAAAGTGATAGGGGAGGACACTGGAATAGGGAACCTGCAATTTTATTGCGCTAGGCATAGCTTCGCCACGATCGCCCGGAACGACTGCGGCGTAGGAATGGACGATATAGCCTTGTGCTTGACCCACGCTTCTTTTTACAGGGTGACGGACACGTATGTTAAGCCGGACTTTAGTAGGGTGGACAGGGTTATAGAGAAGGTCGTGGACTATGTATTCCATGAGAAAGAGATCGGGCGGTGATTTACTGTTCAGATGATTCCTCAATATCTTTTATCTCTCCATTGAGATAGTCAATAAAGGAACATACGGTAAATAGGACGATATATAATAAATCTAATACAAAATATACAAGAGAGGCTTTTATCAATCCATAGAATATAATGCGAGATGTTGCTAATATATCTTGAGGAGTAAATGACCACTCACATTTAACTAGTTCGACTATAGGGAGCATTTCAGTAGTTGAGCATTGATTTAGTATAGATAATATTATACAAACAATACTTAATAATATTGCGTATGTAGTTAAATATCCAAACTGTTTGAAGAAATTTGCTTTTTTCTTAAAAATATCCTTCTGCATGACAGTTTTTTGAGGTTCCTCTTTTAATTTTTGGGTCATAGTGTACACTGTCATCAATAAATTGGCCAGTAACCCAACTAAAATAGAGAAAGCTGTTATTAAGGAATTTAGAATATCGGATTTGAAACTGGATGTATAGAGTAGAAAATATACGCTTATCCCTATGAAGATCCATTTTAATAAACCAAACCAATATTTTGGCAAAGATATCCGTCCCGTAGATATATTAGTGTATTGATATCTATGGGATTCCTTTATTAGATTATGGATATACTCTTTTATAGGAATAGAGATCATTGCGCTCTTTCAATTATATTTCTTATCTCCGGTAATATTTTTTTACAATACAAATATAAGTCATTTGATTCAAATGTCCCATCATCATTAACTTTAATTTCGCTGCTTAACGAAATTCTCGGTTTTAGGGAATCTGCGTTGTCAAGAAAATAGGAACAATGCTGTCCTGTTTCATTATTTTTTGCCCAAATCTTTTTATACCAAGGTCTATTACCTTTGTCTTGGACTATTGTTTCAAATTGTTCATCTATACTCTCAATACTATTGGCCGTTTCTCTAATCGGTCGGATGTTTATTGAAATTTCATATTCACCTAATATAATCTTTTCCCCATTATCTCCAATAGAGCTTGATTTTTCGGTTTTAGATAAATATGTTATTGATTTTGTCGATATCTTATTTTTTATTTTATCGCGTAAACTATCCAAGTGAATGGGAATATATCTTGTGATACAATAAGTCGAATCAGAGAAAAAGAATTTATTTAAATAGTTTGTTAAGTGTTCTTGGTATGAAATGCCAGAATATGATTGTATCATCAATATGCCTTTATGTGAGTTCATTGGTATGGTGATGAAAAAAAAGAACTCTTTTGTGAGAGCTACATCTTTTGGTACTATTTGTTGTTTATTTTTGTTTTTAACTGGAGTAGCATAAGTTGATTCTCCATACTTTCCGGCATGTAATATACCAGAAAAGGTGAATTGTCCCACTTCTGGCTTAAACCGGGGATCGAATTTCTTTATGTTCCCTTCTGTATCACAAGGTTTAATCGTAAGGACTTTTTTAGAACCTTCTATCTGATAACAATCTTCGGTATCAAGATTATAAATGAATTTGTTTGTGAATAAAGTAAATAGTTCTTCGTCTCTAACACTCTCTTCTCGGTTGAATTTTAGCTGTAGTAACTCCCTAAAACAAGATTCTTTTTTGTTTTTTCTTCTGGAGATACGTATGTTGTATATATCAAGAACTGGATCTAGTGGCATAACCGTATTTTTTTTATTATTGAAAGTTTGTTATCAAAGTCACTTTGCAAATTAAATCATATTATATCAATAAAGCAATTGATTTAGATGTTTTCTGCAATATATCTTTGCGAGATATTCGATAAGTATAGGGATCGTATAGGGATATGGAGCTTTAAATTCTATTAGTACTATATGATGGCCGATTCCTTGACACTTTCCATACACAGGGGATTGAACTGGATTGTTGTTCTTTGAAGATTACCGTACTTCTTGCAGGGTACTGAGGCGAGGCTTACTGATGAGGAAGCAACTCCACAATCTTTTCCAAAAAGATCTGATCTGTCTCATCAAATATGACCTTTTACACCATTTGGTGCATTTGCCACTATCATCCATGACGATTGCAAGGTGAGAGGTTCTGGAGGCCATCCAGTTTTCAAGGTCGTGTAAGGTAGAAGTCGGTAAGGATAAGGGAGTGGCTTGAAAACTATGCGAACAATACAGGGGGATCATTCTATCTCTGTATTGTTAATGAATATATTTTGATTTTCTTCCGCATCTGTAGCTATCTTTTTTAGATGATTAAAATACGATTGTATTTTAATATCATCAATACAATCTTTTGTCCGATAGATCTCTAAGTCATTTAAATCATATAATTCATTTACTCGCTTTTCGTTCATGTTTCGAAGTTGAATCAATATATTTTGTCTAGCATCTTCATCGTAGGTGAAAATACGTATTTTCTTTTTTCTATAAGATATTCCTTTATCGTCTAATCCGGACTGGGTCTTGAAAAAATTGGAAAAGTAATGATAATCTGTCATTCCCAATGAGTGGCCAAAAAATATGATCTCATTTGCTTTCTCTAGTTTTTCACGAATGTTGAACGACCGAAAATGAGGACTATGAGATTTAATCATGAAACAGAAAGAATCATCTATTTCGACATCGTCCTCGAATCCGAGAATAATGTTGTTATTCTTTAAAGAGCCGTGAACATGGAGCATATTAATAAATCTATAACTCAATGGTGATATGTCCGTATAATTAAAATTGATGATTTCAATTATGTCGGAAGTGGAAAATCGTTTTATCTTGGAGATAATACACATCAATTGATAGGCATAGCATTGAATTTTTATACTGTCTGTGGGTAGATGCTCTAAATATGAGGTGAGATCATTGCGTAAACACTCGAATTGATTAGCAATCAAACCCTTTCTTGCTTTTAACATGCTGTGATTTTCTTTATTAATGTCAGCGTTAATACATTTTAGGTAATTTTTAAGCTCATTTTCTAGATCAATCCAGTTGTTTATTTCTAATCTGTGTTTTAAATATTTATGTAGTTCGGTATTTTGGGAAAAATAAGGGCTTTTTATAAAGTCTGAGTAGCTAGTTTTTAATCCCATATCTAGATCAAATCCATTACCAATAATAATTAAGATGCTATTGGCTGGTTGCTTTGTTGAGTTTTCCATAAACGTTTGTTGTAAATATTCTAATCTTATGAAATCTTTGGTGAAAATGATCGTTATAATCTTAGTTAGGGTTATCCTCCTTTGGATAATCACATTTCGATCATATCTAAAATTACTTAATTGATAATTTTATGTGTCTACATTCTCAATAGCCCAACCACAAGGCTCATGGAGTAGATCTCATCTTTTTCCATGGAGAAATCGGGGTACTCGGGGTTGTACGATACGCACCGGATCTTATCCCCGTCCTCATATACCCTTTTTATGACGATACCTTGCGCCGTGTCCATCACGTGTACCTTTCCCCACTGGATGAAGCTCGTGCTGTCCACCCGCTTGCATGCTACCTCATCGCCACCCTCGTATTTAGGCTCCATGCTGTTGCCTTTTATGATGATGGTGAAATCGTAATCCGGGAAAGCCGTGATACGGGGTATTTGCTCGCATTGCTCGGCCATTATCCCTTCAACGGCGCTGGTAAGAGCGCCTGCGGCGGCTGCGTAAGGGATGCGTGGACGAGTATCTTTGGATTCAACTTCAAGTATGGTCTGCGCTAATTTTCGTGCTTCATCTGGTATGTTAATAGGATCTTCTTTTATGAGTTGTTCAAAATTTTTAAGCTGTTTCGTTAAATCCGTTTTATTTACGTCAAAGTATAAATTACTGCCGAATAAAAGCCATTGCGTATCTAAATCTGGAAATATAGAGGCGATTTTCTCTATTTTAGATGGCGGTATAGATTTAGATATATTTTTCACGTACCCATTACTCACACCTATTTGTCTCTCAAATTCAGCTGTTGTGAGATTTTTACGTTTTATGAATTCTAAAAGTCTCTCTTTTATATTACTCATAGCTAGATATTTAACGTTATTTAACGGAGAATTACTCTATTGATGTTGTTTTATTAGAGAAATTCTCCAATCTTTGCATCGTGATACAACACAAACGGGTATAAAAATGGCTGTCACGACTAAGAGCCGTAATTCATACACCTTCATTGGCAAATATAGTGACAGTCATCGACCTACCCAAGGGAATCCTAAAAAATCTTTAGGAAATCATCATACGGTTTCGTGGAAGTTACCGTGGTAAGAAATTTTAAAAGCTCTATTCGAGTAACCGGTACTAACTTCCACTTTAGGCATCGGCGAAAGGATGGGGCTTTAACTTTTTAAGGATATGAAAACATTAGTTTTTAAAGGAAATGAAGGACAGGCTTTAACAAGTAGCCTGTTAGTAGCTGAAAAGTTCGGTAAAGAGCACAAGAATGTGTTATCCTCTATTCGAGAGTTAATTAAGGGGTGTGCTGAAAATTCAGCTGACCCCATGTTCGTCGAAACAACATTTACCAATGAACAGAACGGACAGCGATATCCGATGTTTGTAATGAACCGTGACGGTTTTACTCTCTTAGCAATGGGTTTCGCCGGAGACAAGGCACTAAAGTTCAAATTGGATTATATCGCAGCATTCAACCAAATGGAAAAAGCCTTGAAAGAGGGTAAGGCGTTATCTGAGCCAAAAAAGCCGAAATCGGTCTCTCCGCGTACGATCCAACTCATGAAGTTAGATACGGCCAATTGGTTAATGAAAAATCTGAATTATAGCGATACCGCTAAATTGGCGTTGGCTAAAGCTATAGCCGAGCCCTTGGAACTCCCCATTCCTATTTATGCGAAATCGAAAGGAGTTATTCATTCGGCGACAGATAGACTATCAGAAAGGAATATACCGCTGTCCGCTATGAAGTTCAATCAAATGATGGTTGGCGCCGGTATGCTAAAACGGGAATCCCGCTACTCTCGAAGTAAAGGTAAGGTTGTTACGTGGCCGGTACTGGTAGGAGAAGGCTTAAATTATGGGGAGAATGGTGCGCATCCTGATAACCCACGACAAACTCAACCTTCTTATTATGACGATAAATTTGATGAGTTGTTGAGACGGTTAGGTATTAACACCGAAAATAATTGAGGTTATGGATGCACTAGTATTAAAGAATGGGATGATGAGTTCTCTGGAAATAGCCGAACTCACAGGCAAACAGCATAAACATGTAATGGAGTCAATCAGGATCATGGAACCAGCGTGGATGAAAATTAACGGGTCGAAATTTCGGCTCGTTGAATACAGGGACGCAAAAGGCGAAATGGGTCCAATGTATCAACTAACAAGACCAGAATACCTATATGTCGCTACAAAGTTTAACGACAAGTCTCGCGCAAAACTGGTTCTCCGCTGGGGATCCGTCAAGGTGTATCCAGACGAGATACTGGATGAGGTTTTCGCAAACGAGAATAAGAGAAAGGGCTGACCTATGGATACCATGATAAAGAGCGACAATCCCTTGGCGTCACTTCTCCGACAAGCCTTGGATCTCACGGAGAACACCACGGGTATCCCGGTGGATATCGATTACGAGGCGATCTCGAGGGCGGCGATCAAGGCCGCGCGGGAGGAGCGGGACAGGATATTCTCGGATCCAAAGGTGCTTGTCACGCAGAACGAGGCGCATAACATCTATGGCAAGTCGGTGATCACGGCTTTGTTGAGGCGTGGCAAGCTCCAGCCTTACAAGTTTGACATGACGGAGGCATACGACAAGAGCGGCGATCTCGTGAAAAGGGCCAAGGGGGTGGTTTATTACCGGGTGGCAGAGATAGACAACGCCATCGAGGAGGCGAACGTCCTCAAGGGAATCCGGAGGATAGGTATAAGGTAACAACATAAGTCAATTTGATATGGACATGAACACTATCAGTCAAAACACGATCCTCGGCCTGCTGTTGGCGGGTACCGTCGTGGCCTTCTGTATGGCGGCGAGGGAGGATTACAACATGGATGTATTGGACACGATCCCCGACGAGGTTTATGAGGAGATCGTCTCGAACCTCGGTGAGGGATATAGCGACGGCGATATCGTCGATGAGTATATGGGGAACAAGGAACATTATGACAGCCTGTACGTATGGAGATAACGACGAGGTTGGCGATCACGCCATTGGGGAAGACCCTGTCATGCCAAGATATGACATTGAGGGTAATGAGGGCCTCTAACGGGTGCAAGGGATGCGCTTTCGATAACGGGGAAGGGGCGAGGTCCTGCCCGCGTAGCGTATCGTGCATGGCCCACCTAAGACCTGACAAGGAACCTGTAAAGTTTGTAATGATGGATTAAGAATGACGGAGGCGGGCACGCCGGGTAAAGTTTGGCGACCGGACCGGCATGTACGTCTCCATAAGAAGAAAGGACAAAGATATGGAAAATTTTTCAAGAATGACGATGTTGATACCCTTTTCGGAGTATCAGAAGAAAATTGAGGCGAAAGCCGGAAGTGGTGACTCCCAAATTTTAAAGGGGGGGGGCGCCAAGGTGTGTCATAGGAGAAACATATCCCGATTTATACTCCCAAGCCATGTATATAGAACGTGACATGGAAAAAGTGAGGGGAGAAATTACGGGATTGATAAAGGGTCTATTCGATGATATGGGGGATGAGGCCGTGAGTATAGCGATTGACTCGATATACGATTTTACGGCAAGGCATCTGGGGATAGGCGATAATATCTCGGATTTGAGCGAGAATTGTGATCTCACATGGGAGGGATTGAGAAATCTTGAGAACGGGATCTATTGCCGGGGAGAATTGGCAAAAACGATGTTGTCCCTCTATTTGAAAAATTCCCGATTGAGGAATCTGAGACATGACATGAAATTAACGGAACAGAATGTATTACTATAAAATCGGTATTATGGAATTTAAAGGAACGATTATTCTTGACGCCAGCCCGGCGTTATTGGACGCTATTAACCGGATTGCGGATATATTCTCCGTAGATAAAGTAACGATACCCCAAAGTCCAAGAGTCACGCTTGACCAAGCCGGTACCCTGGCGGTCGCTGAGGATGCTAGGCAAGAGGAGGCTTCTGTACCCGGCGTGGTAACACAGACCGGGCCAGCCCCGCGAACCGGAATGGCGGAGGAGGCTCCGGTAGTAAAGTATACCAAGGAGCAAGTGAAAGCCGCCGCCGCCGCGAAGAGGGAGAAGCGCGACGACATGAAAAAGATCTTGGATGAGATGGGGGCTAAAAGTATTCCAGCCCTATCCGAGGACCAGTACGAGGAATTCATGCGAAAAATATCCGTATTATGAGCCATGCCATTTTATCCCCCTCAAGCGCCAGCCGTTGGTTGGCCTGTACGCCGTCGGCCCGTCTGGAGGAGCGATTCCCCGATAGTACCAGCGATTTCGCGAAGGAGGGCTCTTTGGCCCATGAGTTCGGGGAAACGATCCTGCTCCATCTTAGCAAGGGGCTGAGGACGCCGGCCTATTCAAAGAGAATGGGTGCCTTGGAGAAAAGCGAGCATTACACGGCCGACCTGCGGGTCCATGCCGAGAGCTACGCCACTTTTGTGTGGGAGAAGTATCAGGCCGCTCGGAAACGGGACAAACAGGCCGTATTGCGTATCGAGGAAAAGATCGACATTACGGCCTATGTCCCGGAGGGTTTCGGCACCGGCGACGCTATCGTCATAGCGGAGGGGGTGCTGGAGATCGTGGACTTAAAATTCGGCAAAGGGGTCCGTGTCTCCGCTGATCACAACAAGCAGATGATGCTGTACGCCTTGGGGGCCTTGGATATGTTCAATTTTATCTACGACATCCACACCGTCCGTATGACGATCTACCAACCTAGGTTAGATAACGTCTCAGAGTGGGAGATATCGACCGAGGATCTGGAACTATGGGGCGCAAACGAGTTGAGACCGTTGGCAAAGAAAGCCTTTGCCGGGGAAGGGGAGTATATAGCCGGCACGCATTGTAAGTTCTGTAAGGCGAAGGCGCAATGTAAGGCCCTCTCCGCTTATCATATGGGTCTGGCTAAATACGACTTTCAGGATGCCGCTTTGCTGGCATCTTCTGATATCGCCGATATCTTATCACAAGCGGATCAATTTAAGTCTTGGATCGCCTCGGTTGAGGAATACGCCTTGAGGGCCGCCCTCGATGGAGAGAATTTCCCCGGCTTCAAACTGGTGGAGGGACGAAGCGTACGCCGGTATTCGGATGAGGGGAAGATCGCCGAGGTGCTTACGAGCAATGGCTTTGGGGAGGATCTGATCTATGATAAGAAACTGAAGACTATCACGGCGATGGAAAAACTGGTGACGAAAAAAACGTTCAACGCCCTTTGCGGAGATCTGCTTGTAAAACCGGAGGGCAAGCCGACCCTTGTACAGAACATAGACCCTCGGCCGGTATATAATTCCGCTGGGAATGATTTCGCAAACATCAATATTAACGATTAAAAAAGTTTACAATTATGGCAAATGAGAATGTGACAACAAAAGTAGTGATCCCTTGTCGTTTTTCTTACGTACATGTGTGGGAGGCCGCTTCCATCGGGGATGACGGAGATAAGAAATTCAGCGTATCGTGCATTATCCCGAAATCGGATAAAACTACAACCGATAAGGTGAAAGAGGCTATTAAGGCGGCCTACACCTCCGGGATCACATCCAAGTTCAATGGCAAGAAGCCCGCGAGTTGGAAGAATCCACTTCGTGACGGCGATACCGATCGCACGGAGGATGACGCCTATCAAAATTCCTTTTTCATAAATGCCTCCGCTAAAACCCGTCCCGGGGTGGTGGATAAGGCGAGGCAACCGATAACCGACCAAGAGGAATTTTATTCCGGTTGTTACGGGTACGTCTCTATCAATTTTTATCCGTTCAATGCGAAGGGTAATGTCGGGGTTGCGGCGGGACTTAACAATGTCATGAAAGTAAAGGATGGCGAGTCTTTAGGAGGCCGGGTCTCAGCCGATGCCGATTTTGCCGAAGTCGATATGGCCGATGCCCCGTTCCCGATGGGGGATGACTCTGAGCCAACGGACATTTTCGGGGACTGACATCTTTTCCTGTTTACCCGATTAACAAGGGACCCGAGCCAATGACTTGAAGGCGTCCCGGGGTTTGATTCCCCGGGCGGGCACTAATTAAAATAAGTATCATGAGACATATTAAAAGTATAACCTCCGAGATCGTTGACCTATATTTCCCACCTTTAGGGGACGGGATAAAAGCCGGTTACATAAGAACGGTAGATATTCTATCTCGGTTTATTCGAGACACGGTAGAGGAAGAGAGCCGGACCGTATTAAAGGATATATCTGAGGAGCTATACGAGGAGATCCGCCAGGTCTCTCTAAGCTCGTATTGCTTTGATGTATCCGGGATCCGGAAATCCGAATTCAGGCCGGGCGGGGGGGGATGGATCCCGTACACCGAGTATGGGATATCTTTTCACAGAAATTTCGCACGTATGTGGAATGACATGATAAAAGAAGCGGCCAAGGAACGAAGGGAGACCCCTGCCTCGTTTAAAGTCTTATCGATCGATATAGAAACATACGGTAGCAATGATATATCGAGTTGCGGGGTATATAAATATGCGGAGGCGAAAGACTTTACTATCTTGCTTTTCGCTTATTCCTGTGACTACGGGCCGGTAGAGATCGTAGACTTGGTCTCAGGGGAAAAATTACCGGAACACATATATAGGGCCTTGTCCGACCCAAAAGTATTGAAAACCGCATTTAATGCAACGTTTGAGCGGATATGTCTATCTCGGTATCTCGGCCTGTATCTAAGCTCTGACCAGTGGGAGTGCACGATGGTTCGTAGCGCGATGCTGGGGCTCCCCTTATCCCTCGCCGCCGTCGGTGAGGTGCTCCGGTTGGAAGATCAAAAGATGAATGAGGGGAAGGCGCTGATCCGCTATTTCTCTTTGCCTTGCAAGCCGACAACAACGAACGGGATGCGGACCCGTAATTTACCGGAACATGCCCCGGAGAAATGGGATCTCTTCAAGAAATATTGCAAGCGTGACGTGGAGGTGGAGAACGCCATCCGGCGGAAAACGACAGCGTTTAAAATCCCCCCATTTGAAAAAGAACTTTACGATATAGATCAGCGGATCAATGATCGAGGCGTGATGCTTGATATGCGTATGGTGCGTAATGCGATCCGGATGAACCTTGTTTACAACGGGCGTCTTTCGGTCGAGGCCGCGGAGTTGACAGGGCTGGATAACCCGAATAGCGTAGCTCAATTAAAGACATGGCTGGAACAGGAAACAGGGAACGAGGTAAAATCCCTTAATAAAAAGGATATGCCCGATATCATGGGATCGTGTGACGCCTCACATGTCCAGCGCCTTTTGGCTATCCGTCAGGAGCTCGGTAAAACCTCGGTAAAGAAATATGAGGCGATGGATAAAACCGTTTGCGAGGATGACCGGGTCAGGGGATTAACCCAGTTTTATGGGGCAGCTCGCACAGGGCGATGGGCGGGAAGGTTGGTGCAGGTCCAAAACCTGCCCCAGAACCATATTCCGGATCTTGACCTAGCCCGGTCACTGGTCCTCGATGGAGATTTGGATATGCTTGAGATATGTTACGGTAATGTCCCGGATACTCTCTCCCAACTTATCCGTACCGCTTTCATCGCTAAACCCGGGCATACGTTTATAGTGGCCGACTTTTCCGCTATCGAGGCCCGTGTTATCGCTTGGCTGGCAGGGGAGGCTTGGCGTATGGAGGTATTCCGGACGCACGGTAAGATATATGAGGCCTCTGCCGGTATGATGTTCCGTATTCCCGTCGAATCGATCACGAAGACGGATCCACGTCGGCAAAAAGGCAAAATAGCTGAGTTGGCTCTAGGTTATCAAGGTGGGGTTGGCGCTATGAGGACGATGGGCGGTGAGAAAATGGGGCTATCCGAGGAAGAGATGAAAGAGATCGTAAGCCATTGGCGTACCGCTAATCCCGCTATCGTAAATCTTTGGGACGAGGTACAGGCGGCGGCGATGGGGTCTATATCCAATAGGGAAACAGTGATCAAAAAAGGAATAAGATTTCGTTCGGAACTGGGTGCGATGACTGTACAACTACCCTCAGGGCGAAAGCTCTTTTATCCCCGTGCCCGGTTGGAGATTAGGGATAAGTTTGGCAGGAAATCAAAAACGATCGTATATGAGGGGCAGAACCAAACGACCCGGAAATGGGAGGAGCAGGAGACATATGGCGGTAAACTGGTAGAGAACATCGTGCAAGGTATCGCCCGGGATTGCTTGGCCGTGACAATGGCCCGATTGGAGAAGATGGGTTATCCTATCGTTTTCCACGTGCATGACGAGGTCATACTTGAGGTCCCGGATGACGGGACTAAAACACTGGCCGAGGTCTGCGGGGTCTTTAAAAAGCCGATTGCTTGGGCGGAGGGTTTACCCCTTAAAGGTGATGGATATATAACTAACTACTATAAAAAGGATTAAGAATATGGGAACACATGAATTTGTACAAAGAAGAGACAGTATTCTATCGGTATTTAATCAGTCACGTAATGAGTTGATTGCGCTGAATGTGGAGATCGATAAAGCGGTGGAGTCAAATATGAAGGAGTTTGAACGCATCCGGATTGAAAATGAGTCCTTGCTGGAACTGAAGGGCAGTAACCAAAAAGTCTTGAGGTTCTTTGGTAAAATCTTTAATAGATAGAGTATGAGAAACGAAAATCTGACCCCCGAAATGAGAGAGGCGTTTCGGGTTATAGAAGAAACTAAAGAAAACGTGTATATCACGGGCAAGGCGGGAACCGGTAAGACTACTTTCCTGAAGTACCTGGTCGAGCACACGGGTAAGCGTTGCGCCGTCGTGGCCCCTACCGGGATCGCGGCGGTAAACGCCGGGGGAGTGACGATGCACAGCATGTTTTGCCTTCCTTTCCATCCTTACAGGCCGAGGATAGAGGGTGGCGTGACCCGTGACAACATGGACAGGTACAGGCTGAGCCCGGAGAAAATATCCGTGTTGTGGCATCTGGACCTCCTTATCATAGACGAGGTAAGCATGGTGCGGGCCGATACGCTCGATGCCGTGAACGACGTATTATGCCATTACCGAGGTCGTAACAAGCCGTTCGGGGGCGTGCAGGTGGTGATGTTCGGGGACTTGTTCCAGTTGCCGCCCGTGACTAAGGGTGAGGATTGGGATGTGCTGCGTGAGGTGTATGACTCGCCGTATTTCTTCGATGCCAAGGCGTTTTCCCTGACAGGGTTCCACGTGGTGGAGTTGGACACCGTATTCCGGCAGAGGGATCCGGTATTCATGGGATTGCTCAACCGTATCCGGGAGTACCAGACTACGGGCGAGGACATGGATAGCCTGTTCTCCCTTTACGATCCGGACTACGAGGATCCGGAGGGCAAGGCAATCACGCTTTGCACGCATAAGGCGGACGCTGAGGCCATCAACGCGAACAAGCTCTTCGAGCTGGACGGCGAGGGGAGGATCTACCGTGCGGATATAGACGGGGAGTTCCCGCTAGGCTCCATTCCCTGCGATAACAGGTTGTCGTTGAAACCCGGAGCGAGGGTGATGTTCCTCGTTAACGATACGATGGGGCTTTATTGTAACGGTACTCTCGGGAACGTGTTGAGGCTGTATCCGGACAAGGTGGTCGTCAAGACCGATGACGGGAACGAGATCGAGGTCATCCGCCACAAGTGGATGAATAACAAGTATCGTTATGACCGGGACTCAGGTATGATGAGGGGCGAGGAGGTGGGTGGTTGCGTACAGCTCCCGCTACGGTTGGCGTGGGCGATCACCATTCACAAGAGCCAAGGCTTGACATTTGACGGCGCTGTCATTGACGCTGGCAGGGCTTTCACGTCCGGACAGGTTTACGTAGCCCTAAGCCGCTGCCGGGACATGGGAGGTATCCATCTCCTGTCTCCGATCACGAGAGGGACGATCATGGTGAACGAGGTGTTGCTCGCATTCATCCGGTCTTATAAAGATTCTATGTACTATGGGAAAGTGACTGATGCGAGAGCCAGCATCGTCATAGATGGCTCGTTTGAGTCTAGACCTAAGAATGACTAAACCATGGAACGAAAAATAAGATGCCATGGTCACCGGTGCCCGGATGAAGCGAAATGCCCTTTATACACCTCGGGGCGTGTGGAGGGCGATAGCGGGGAGGGAAATAGCAATATTGATTGTGAGATAAAAAATTACTATGCAAATAAAGTACGACAATGAGATAGCGATCGCCCTAGGTAAAAGCAGGAAGGAGATGCGGTGGAAGAACAGGGATATTATGTGGTCTTTGTTTATCCAGAAGTTATCCGAGACGCATAAGACACACGAGACGTTGGCCGAGTACCTAAAGTCGGATAAGAGCCGCCAAGACGAGATTAAGGATATCGGCGGTTTCGTAGGGGGGACCTTGTCCGAGGGCCGGCGCCGGGCGGACTCCGTATTAAGCCGTAGCGTGATCACGCTTGATGTCGATAACGCCTCACGTGATTTCTGGGATGACTTTGTCATGTACTATGATAACGCCGCGGTGGTATACTCGACCCACAAGCATTCACCGGAGAAACCCCGTTTGAGGTTGGCGGTCCCTTTGGATCGCCCGGTCACGCCCGATGAGTATGTTCCCATCGCCCGGCGGATCGCCGGGAATTTGGGTATCGATCAATTTGATGACACGACATATGAGCCCGAGCGGCTCATGTACTGGCCATCGACCCCGAAAGATATCGAGTACTATTTCCAGTGTCAGGACGGGCCTTGGCTGTCCGCCGATGAGGTACTGGCTACTTATCATAACTGGAAGGACGCTACCGAGTGGCCGGTGTCCGATCGGCAAGGCGATATGATCCGGAGAGATATAAGGAAACAGGCGGATCCCCTGGAGAAAACCGGCATTGTCGGGGTGTTCTGCCGGACATACGGGATACATAGGGCTATCGAGACGTTCCTTCCCGATGTCTACGAGGCTTGCGACGTGGATAACCGCTATACGTACAGGAACGGGAGCACGGCGGCTGGACTGATCGTTTACGATGATAAATTCGCTTTTTCCCATCATGGTACGGATCCCACGGGCGGGACGCTGTGTAACGCTTTCGATCTCGTCCGGATACACCTGTTCGGTGACCGTGACGAGAATGTGAAGAAAAATGGGACTCGTATAGATCGATATCCGTCATATCTTGCGATGGAGGAATTAGCATGCAATGACACATCGGTAAAGCGTCTGCTTATGGAAGAGCGCCAAAAAGGGGCAGTTTCTGACTTCGAAGGTGTTGAAACTGGGGATGATACATGGAAAGATTCTCTCAATTGTGATAAGAAGGGGAATATATTGCCGTTAAGGGAAAATATCGTACGTATATTGGAAAATGATCCTGTCGTCGGTAAAGTTGCGGCTGACTTATTTTCCAACCGTAGGGCATTCAATGATATTTTACCCGCTTGGAGGAAAAAAGATGATGTTGACCTTGCTTTCCGGGACGATGATGAATCCAACTTGAGAAGGTATATAGAGTATAAATACGGGTTAGACTCTAAAGGGAAGATCTCGGACGCTTTGGATAGCGTGGCTCGCGCAAACGCATTTCATCCGGTAAAGAATTATCTGGAAGGTCTTACATGGGATGGCGAGAAACGGGTCGAAACGTTTTTCATCGATTATTTGGGAGTGGAAGATTGTGAACTATTTAGGGTGTGTACAAAAAAGGCATTAACGGCTTGCGTGGCCCGTGCACTGGATCCCGGCGTAGAGTTTGACCATACGATAGTGTTGGTCGGTGCGCAGGGGACCGGAAAAAGTAAGATATTGGCAAAGCTGGCTAGAAATCGACGGTGGTTCAACGACAGTCTGGACATAAAAGGAAAAGAAGCTTATGAAGGCGTACGGGGTAAATGGATCATAGAAATAGCCGAATTAGCTGGATTCAGAAAGCAAGATTCGGAAACGATAAAACGTTTTCTTACAGCACCTAGCGATTTCTATCGGGCTTCATATGACCGTTACCCGCAAGATCAGGTCCGGCAATGCGTATTCTTCGGAACAACGAACGATTTAAGTTTTCTACGGGATCCTACCGGCGCACGGCGTTTCTGGCCGATGGAAGTTGACATTGATAAAAAGACAAAAGATCAGTGGACAGACTTGACCCCCGACATTGTAGACCAGATATGGGCGGAAGCGAAACAACTTTATCAGCCCGGACTGAAACTCTGTCTTTCTCCTAGGCTTGAAAAGGAGATGGACATCCGCCGCGGTACATACACAGAGGAAGATGATCGTAAAGGCATAATCCAAAACTATCTGGATACACTATTGCCTGTCGACTGGAAGAGTATGACCATTGATAGACGGAGGGATTATTTAGTGGGTAACGACCCAATACAATCTATCGGAGTAACCCAAAGAAAGTTTGTATGCGTGGCGGAAATATGGTGTGAGTGTCTTGGTGGTCGCCGGGGCGATCTTACACGATCCACTTCAAGAGAGATCATGAACATAATGAGAAGTATTGAGGGATGGGAGTATATTGCCACGCCCAGAATTATACATCCTTATAAAAATCAAAAATACTTTAAAAGAACGGCGGGTGAATTACTACCCACACTCGGTAGTGATGTCGATGGCGATACCATATTCTAACTACCATCAATGGCGATGGTAATGACTTTGTAGAAATTAGGTAGATGGCTCAATATGGTTATTATTATATGATTAGGTATATAATACTACTAAACTACTATAAATATAATATAATAATAAAATATACCTATATACCCTATATACCTTATAATACATATAGGTAAAATAGGTAAAATAGTAAAATACGCTACGCACATGCGTGACGGTTTTTAGTGGTTGGTTTATTCAAACAATAATTAGTGGTATGAAAAGAGAATTTATGGGTTTTAGAAAAGCGATGACGGGTTGCCCCCA
>ENA-OPDI01001494-OPDI01001494.1-human-gut-metagenome-genome-assembly--contig:-NODE-1494-length-16667-cov-2.546292_pt1 | contig 16667 bp, 16 predicted proteins | sample MGYA00241262_ERZ501504 | MGnify/ENA primary metagenome ERZ501504 (study PRJEB25962, sample SAMEA2042570) | human gut metagenome | biome: human gut; feature: human-associated habitat; material: faeces...
AAATTAAAACAAGTTGTCTTTGAATGTAAACAATCTTACTTAATAGCCCCTTCTTTTCCAACTTTATTTCTATTTCCTATTAACTCAAACTTACTCCTAAAGCCTTGTATAAAGGATTTAATTGGTCTTTTACCATAATTGAAATCTTTCTAATATCCAGATGCTTTATCATACCATTACTTTTCATTCCTTTAAAATACACTTTACTCGATTGTTTATATAAGTGTTGAAGTTTTTCGTATCCGTTTTTTCCTGATGTTTTTGTATTTTTACTAAGCCTTAAGAAACCTAATATTGACGCAATATCATATAAAAACCAATCTTCAATAGACCTTTTAGCTTGTATATGAATAATTTTTTTAGCTCCATTTTCTTTAAAAGCTTTCTTGACATCAGTCCATTTTATAGGTGGATTTTCTGAGAAATCAAATACATCTGTATCACTACATAACACAACAGTAAATTCGCAGTTTTTATCATATTTAGTCTTAATTTCTTTTAGAAATTTTTGTAGCGCCATATTTTTAAACCCTCCTACTCCTCCTAAGTTTCTGTATTCAATACTTGTGTTGAATTTACCTTTTGGATGCATACTTCTCGCATTTGAAACGACCTCTTTGTAAAATTCCATTTCAGTATCGCCCTCTACAAAAAATACAAGACATTTACTCAATAGAATCACTCTCCAAATAGTCAAATATATTACTTGTGGTGTCAGCCAACATTGAGAATAAATAATCACCCAAACGCATGTTAAATTCAGCCGCATCCTTTTGTAATTGTTTTTTTCCTGTATCTTTAAAGGTAAAAAATTCAGCCACACCCTGAATTCTATTTATCCCTATATGAAGCCAAGAAGGGTTTAGATAACTTATAATATATGGGGAATGGCTTGTAATTATTACTTTGCAATCATCTAACAACTGGCTTATAATCTGCATATAGGCTCGAAATAAACTCGGATGAACAGAGTTTTCAGGCTCTTCAACAGCTATTAAAGAAATGTTACTTAAACTAGATACAATTATCTTTGTAAGTATCATAAAGACTCTCTTTGCTCCATCTGACATCATTTCAAAATTTACTGGATTTACCAAATTTCTATCTTTAACAAACAACAAATAAAATGAATTTGCAATTATAAATGGCGCCCCCGCAAAAACTTCTTTTCTCTTATCCTTATCATCGTCTAGTTTAAACTCCCTTACAATAATATCCTCAACATTTGGAAACAGCTGGACATATACATCCATGAGTAACTCAAATTTATCTGGATTCTTTTGTTTTAAATTAAATATAACACGCGGTAAGCTGTCAGCATTAATCATCTCATCCTCTAGTCCTCTACGAATAAAAGGATCTGGTTGGTAAAAACTTTTTGCATCTAAGTTATTTTCCATATATATTTTCATTCTATTTAACTTTGTAATAATTTCTGCGTAAAACAATTCATCGAAAGCTCTTAATTTATTCACTATAAGCTCTGTTGAATCTACCTTTATCTTTGACGAGCATCTACCCGTTTCCGAACTTTTGTACACTGCTGTTTCTTGTGTTCTTTTAACTAACTGTGTAAACTTTTGTCCCTTTTCATTTAATTTAATCTTCAGAAACTCAGAAACAATTTTAGGTTCCCTATCCTCTCTAAGTGCCCATTCAAACTCATAACCATACTGCACTAGATACTCTTGACCTTGAAACTCCGTAGACACTTCCATTTGATACTCGAAATTTTTACCTAATATATAGCGGTTAATAGGAATTAAATTAGAGTTTGACATCATTTTTTGTTTTTCTTCAACATTAGCCTTGATAAATGACAAACCAAAATCTATCCCTGAAAGCACATTGGACTTACCAAAATTATTAAGAGCAACCAAAGCAGTAATATTATCAAATGAGATTTTTACATTTGATAAATTTTTGTAGCCATCTATCAATACAGCTTGTATCTTCATATTGACACATCCTTTTTTATTTGTCCTACTCATACTATAACACCCCATTTGATAATATGCAAGAAATTTTTGCGTATTTATTTAATTTCTTTAGTATTTACTATTATGAATATTGGCAGATTATTAATCTCTTTTCATTCATATTTTCTATCTGCAACAACTATATTTTTGTTATTTTTTTATTGCAGAGATTATCAAGGCTTCTATATTCATCCTATTCGCTTATCTGTAATAAAATCTGTAATTTTGTCTACTTTCTTTTTTTTATAGTATGCTACATTTTTCTCATTATAAACATTAAATTTTCAATTAAATTTAAATACCGTTTATACCCCTTTCATTTCAGGTTTTCTCCTTTTTTGTTATAAGAAGCACTTATCTTCATGTTTATAATTTTCCCTTAAACTTAATGTATATCTCTATTTCTTTTATCTATAATTAAATATATTTCATATATACTTACTTTTAAGCAATAAAAAAAGAGGTCACATTTACTGTAACCTCCAGTTTAATAAACGTCTTTATGTTATTTTCTTATCTAAATGTTTCAAGTATATTTACTTTACACTTACACTAATTAACTTAGTCTCCTTGTCGTAGTCTATATTTAAAATAGACAAGCCCCTAATCTTAATGTATGTATAGCCGTCTTTATTTATAGCATCTACGGTCTTGATTTTACCATTTATTTTTATATTTTGTTTCATAATCTGTTCCTCCTCTAAAATACTATTCTTAAATTTTTGCCATTTACCATTTTTTTGACTATCTCCACACCAGTATGCTGGGCATCTTTTACCATTTACATCAAAATGTCTTATAACATTATTACTGCTAATATTATATTTCTCCATAAGGCTACGAACTAAATCTATAGCATTACTTATTGCAGCTTCTGTTGGATATATATTACCATTCTTAATGTCATCACAAAGTTCAATATTTATGCTGTTACTGTTGTTGCATATTCCATAAAACTTGCCACCACCAGTTTTGGAACAGTCACTATATTTACTACCACCTACAGACCACGCAACATAGTTGTCCTCTACAGACTGTACAATGTTATTGCTATCTACAAAGTAATGTGCAGAAGCTCCTCGATTTCCTCTCGCAAAATATTTTGCATTGCTTAGAGCTGTATCGCCGTCGTTTGCTGTGTAATGAATTATTATGTACTTTATTGTGTTTAATACTCTAGCATTGCCGTAATTGCAACGCAACGCATGATATTTACTTATTGCTATCATAATCATCGCCCCCGTTTTTATCTCTAAGCTGTAATAATACATTTTTTAACTGTTCCGGTACTGGTGTCATAACGGCAACATTTTCCAATAAACTTAGTCCCTCATTACATATAAAAAATGTAATTACAACTTCTCGTAGTGGAATATTTCCACCAATTACATTGTTTACAATAACAGCAGTTGCGACTACCAAATAAATAGTTATTTTCTTCAATAACCCTTTGAAACATATTTCACTTGATAATGTCTTTGTATAAACAGCTTTTATTAATCCAGTTATAAAATCAATAATTGTTAAGCCCAAAAGTGCATAAATAAGCACGTCTAAACCTCCAAAAATAAAAGAGAGTAAGCCACCGCCTACTCCCACAACAACTGATGTAATGTTAAAAATTTTTTCCATTTTAATCACTCCTTTTTATTTTACTAAAATTTTAATATGATTATTATCAAGTCTTGCTAATACTCTGTATCCATTGTTACTCTTTGTTGCTTTACCTTCATTGTTAGCAATACAATAGCCGTTCACTTCACAAGTTCCATCATCGACAGCAACAAGTTTACCGACTAGACCAACAGCCGACCACTCTGCTCTAAGGTCACGACTCACATATTTTTGCTTACTGTCATAGTCAGGATTGAGGATAAAATGTACTTCTGTATGTGCAGGAACAATATTACCATTTTCATCTGTAGTTTCTGCAACTTCTACCGTTTCGGTTAATTGCTGACCAAAAACATCACACTTATACATATTTTTCCAAACCTCGCTTTGAGTATCACCAGTAATAGTAGGAGTCGCACTAACAACGCCTATTACTTCATCGTTGGAAGTAGCAACCCTTATTTGTTCGCCGTCTAGTGTAACAAATAAACCTCGTCTATCCTCATTATTTACGTTACCATCCGCCCATTCAAAATATTCGGCGAAATCCGCACCACTAGCTTTGAAAGAATTTTTGCCGTAACAGTTGCCATCATACGATACTCTAAGTGCGTTACTTCTTGCGTTAATTCCAGTTCCTATTCCAACAATAAATACATCGCCTGTACTATCACCTATAGCAGTTGGTCCGTCACTTTCTACGTTACATTTTCCAATAGCAAATTGACAACCTTTCGCAATAGTATGCATTCCTAATGCAGCGCTGCACTCACCTTCTGCTTTCACACCGCTCCCTGCTGCAAATGAATAATTACCGCTTGCAGTTGTATATTCTCCTAAAGCAATACTACTTCTTCTTTCTGCCCTTGCGTTATTTCCCACTGCAAATGAATAATAACCACTCGCAGTTGAATTTACCCCGGCTGTAAATGAACAATCGCCACTCGCAGTCGAAGCTAAACCCGCCGCAAATGAATAATTACCACTTGCTATATTTCCTGAATTGGGGTTTCCTAATGCGCTATATGAGCGTGTTCTAAAATCATTTACTATGGTAGCCCCTGTTCCTGCTGTTACGGTTGTATCTTTTGATGTGCTTACACTTTCACCCGCCAAACTTTTAATAGCAGGAGCCGCCCAAACAGGAGCATTGCTTGTACCTTTGCCTGTCAAAATATAACCGTCTGTGCCTTTTGACAGGTTGCTAAGAGGTAAAGGACCTGTAACAGATGTACTATCTAAAGCATGAGTATGATTTGTTCTTGCTTTTCCGTTTAACGCTGCTTGTACTGCTGTCGATGCCGGCTTATCCTTGTCTGCTGTATTATCTACATTGCCAAGCCCCACTTGTGCTTTTGTGATGCCGTGTGGGTTGCTTTGGTTGTCTGCGTGTGTTTTTAAAACATTTTGCAATTCATTTATACAGTTATAATCATTATTCCACTTATAATTAAAATACTCTGCAGGTGGTTTATATCCACTTTCCCACCCAGCACTTGCAAGTTCTGTCGGTGGTTTTATACCCTGCGCTGCCCAACTTAATGGACTGTGATTAAATTTTGTTGCCATTTTTATCCTCCTCATTATTTTGGTAAAACAGCGTTACCATCTTCTATCAACAAACCTAGGTAGCCACCTATTGTCTGTTCTATATCACCAAAACCTTTGTTTTCGTCGTATTCATCATTACCTGCACCAAACTCAAAAGTACCCTCAAATGATGCACCTTCTAAAGTAACTGTCACAGGTAACAACAAATTAAGCATTTCTGCTGCTTGCATAGCTGTAAACCCTGCGGATATAAGCACATTAAGCGGAATACGCTGTATCTTAACTGTAGCCGGCTTATTAGTATTAACAAGACTTATATCGCTTGTTTTACATTCCATTATCATAGATAAAATATTGATTATAGAATTATAGTCAGTACTAGCAGCATTACGAGCTATCTTGACAAGTATCATAATTCTATACTGGTCATCTGTTAATCTTCCTCGTTGCTGTCCAACCATTTCCCCATAATAATCTAGTGTTTTACCAATTGCTTTGTATATATCTAAGCTGTTATAAATAGCTACTATATCATTGTGTACATCTGTCTGTAACGCATCATCCAATGATAAAATTTTATTATTATTACTGTTAGGCTCTTTATTGAAAGCGTCAGGTAATTTAAGAGTTTTTTTGTTAACGGTCAGCATAATTAGCCACCTCTATATCAATACAATTAACGCTTGTTCTTGCTACTTCACTACCTTTACAAACAATATCAGCAGCGCTGTATGATTTACCATCTTCCGATAACGTTATAACACTAGATACAACGCCTACAACGCTGTGCACATCACTGTAAAGGCTACTGTATATAACGTCATCACCGTTCGTTAAGTTTGCTAAGTGCGTAATAATACTATTTTTTATATCATCTACGCCTGATTCTTCAAAATGTGTATTTATAGCAACACTAATTTTTATATATATCATTTTTTCTTTTGTTCTTGAAAAGTTGATATTATGTACTGTACCACCTGTATCTGTAACTTCTACAACTCTTTTATATGTACTATCAGCCGTACTTACTGTTGCAATTCCAACAGGCATTTTGCTAAATATCGCATTCGCTATATCGTTATCCGTACCACCCAGTATGTAACATTCAACAGATTTTGCTGGTCTATTGCTTACTGTTGCATCTGTATCGTTTTCGACAATGTATACACCTGTTACACCTGCCACACGCCATAAAGCGCTATAAAGACTATCTATCGTTCCACTACCAATACCGCCAACGGTTAAGACAAAACGTGCGCGTAATGCTACGTCTGTTTCTATCTCTGTTCCCAACTCTTTTATGCTTATATGTTCTATCTCTTTAACATATAGATTAGGTTGCATGATTTTATTTATAGTTCCAATGCCAACATTACCGATAGCTCCTGATTCTGTGCAAATAAACAACCCATCGCCTTCGCCATACTCTACACCGTCATCGTCTGTCTTTGATTCTAACATTAAATCATTTGCTAAATAAAATGTAATATTATCATCTGTACCAACAATTAAGTCCCCTGCATCTATTGTCGCACCTGCTTCGCCTGTTATCTTTAAAATATGCTGCGATGCCGTCGCAGGGTTTCTAGTAATTCCTGCGAACACACATAAACGGTCAAGACTTTCACCTGTTGCTGTCATCGGAAAACGTGCGTAGTATACATTTTCCAATTCTTCATAAAGTTTTGCTATATCGTACACATTTAAACGAATATACTTGCCCAGTATAGTCAGTTCACTTGTTTCTATGTCATCACCAAACAACGTTTTTGCTCTTGCTATTTGAGCATCTAATATTTCTGCATATGTTGGGCGTTTAAAACCTATATTGCTTAATACTGCCATCATTACACCACCTTATATATAACTATAATCGCCACTTATTGTTCCAGTTTTCGATGTTGCTTTAAATGTAATGTTCAAAGTTCTTTTGTTTTTGTCAAAATTATAGCTGTAATCATCCAAAACAAAAGAGCTATCAACTTGCAATAGCCCACCTATAATTTCAGAGCGAATAACATCAAAATCGGGATTTTTAGTAATTATATAGTCAAAGTTAATTCCCTCATCAGGGTTTAATCTCCACTCGCCGTTATTTGTTCCTAAAACTGTTTCAACCGTCTGCCTTAGCAACTCATTACCGTCTACTATATCAACCAATCCATTATTTATTACGACGTCACCGTCTTCGTTTAGTTTAAAACCCTTAATAGTAACCACTCCTATTCATACTATAAGCCTCCTGACGGTACACCCCAACCTAGGAAACCACAACGTGAGCCAATTGACTGTCCTATAGGAGTGTAACGTATCACCGCACCACCGGCTTCTACCACATAACCTTTACCTGCATATATTGCAACATGTCCATAATATTTACCTCCTACAGGATAGCCTTTAGACACAATACAAGCACCCGCAGGAATATTACTACAATCAATTTTTCCGTTTTTCTTTGCTATCTTATTGCTGTGTGGAAAGTCAATCGCATTTCCGCCTTGATACCTACTGCCACCATTTGCATATGCAGTCGATACAAAGCGAGCACACCAATTTGTTGAAATACAATACCCATTTCTTGTACTGTTAAATCCGCGTTTACCAACCTGCGCCATAGCCCATTCAATAGCTTTTTTAGCCTTAGCGCCCATTGTACCGCTACTACCACTTATTTCTGCATTATTTTCACTAATTAAAGCACTGTCACCAAATGGGTCTCCCCCTCCTATAGTGCCAATAATAACGCTGTCTTTCATCAAGTGATGCCCGTTTGCAGGCAATGCACTGTTACCGTTTTTAGCTTCTGTTATATCACGTTCACAAACGATACATAATACTGTGCTGCCTGACGATACCTTGTCGTACACATCATCTAAGCAAAGAATACCACTTATAATCGCCTGTTTCTTCGCATCTTTACCATATTGCTTAGTTAGTGTGAGTGGCTGCACATCAAATGTACCACTATTTGTATTTGCACTTATAACTTTACCTAAAAACGCTGTATGTAAATGCAATAGCTTTTCTTCTACAAAATCATCTAAAGCATTTAAGTCTGTAGCCATACTGTTTCCTCCTTTTATGCTATACACTCTATAGACGTTGTAAGTTCTGTGCCTGTGTATTTATGCTCTCCACTTCTAACACTGTATACTCCACTTACGTCTGTACTTTCTATTCTTACTTTAACACCACTTTGTATACGATGCTGTAACAGCATTTCTACTTTATAGCCTTTAATTGTTTGAGTTTTTTTATCTTTATCCGATGTATTAGCTTCTTCAGTAAATTCTTCAGGACTACTTATCATTCCCGTTTCAACACAAATAGTAAAATTTATATCCTTAGATGCCTTGCGTATATCTAATACATATAATTTTCCTTTTTGCACATATGCTGCACTTTGGCAATCTTCCGCATACTTCTTAACAGCTTCTATTACTGAACCATCTACCTTTACAGCATCTTTATTAACATAATCTGCAGCAGGACTAAAAATCGCAAACGGCAGCTTAGTTGTTGCTAATATATCTTTAAGAATATAAGAGCTTTTAACATTAGCAGCATAACTTTTCTCTTGTAATTCCCTATCTGTAAGACTTTGGTCGTCTAATGCGTATATAGTTGTTTTTTTATCTGCACCATCTTTTTTTGTACTTACTTTGCTTATATACCCAGTGAATATAATACCTGTATCATTTTTATAACCTGCTTCAAGCGTAATTTTAGAATTACGCTTAATTTGTGCTATTGTTGTTTTAGATAAATTGTATATAATTACTTCGGCTTCATTGGGCTCTACATCGCAATCAAATGGCACGCTAAATTCAAAATCTAAAGTTTCGCCGTCTAGCTTTATGCTATCTCCAATAGCTATTTTTACAACCTGCTTAAATAATCCGTTAGGGGTTTGTCCTTCATCAGTCACAGCCATTTCAATCGCTTTAGCTAAACGTGATACATTTTTATCTACATTGTTAGACTGTTGTATAATGCTTTGAGATATATTTTTAGTATCTGACATTTTTTAATCTCCTTCTGTTGGTATGTTTTTAATGCCTGTCAAAAGTTCAGAGAATGTTGCAACATCTTTACTTTTTGTAACCATACCACTTACTGCTATAATAGCTGCTTCCATTTCTGTACGCTGTTCTGTTGTTACAGCTTCTATTGTAACTGGACGCGTTGTAAGACTTGCCTGAGGGATATATTCACTACCACGGTATTTATCGTCGCAAAAGTGTACTAAATCATCACCGTCATTGTATACACATAAGTAAACGGTTTCATTAAAATTTTCCCACGTCACACAATTATCATTGCCTGACTCATCTACTGCCACAATTACAAGTGGTGGAAAATCTGTACTATAAATATCGCTAAAAAGTGGCTTACCATATATGATTGGTTCACCAGCGCTTATTGTTTTTCCATCTTTGTACAAAGCTAAAGTAAATAAATCTGCTGTTTCATTATAATTCACTTCAATCTCATACCAAATATCTCCTAACAATATTTCAAACGTATAAGGAATTAAATTTTTGTTTATAATTATTCTATCTTTCATTTAATTCCCCCTTAAATCTTTGTTGTGTGTTGGCTAGTTTTTGTATTATCTTGTGCAGTTACTGTGTTTCCACTTTTTTCAGTTTCTTTTTTGCCGTCTTCGGTATTTTCTTTTGTTTCATCATAGTCATATCCAATCAGCAATTTTGACCCAACTTTAAGCGTTGTTGCATCCCCTTTTTTACTAAAACAATCAGGGTTATTGTCTATAATCATTTTTACCGTACTACCATAACTTTTGTATGGTGCATTAGCCGCTGCAACTAAATTATAAACGCTATCTCCTGCTTTAACAGTGTGATAAACAGGTGTAAGTGTTCCTGTTGCAGTTTTCTGAACCTGCTGAGTGCCACTTTGCTGTTTTGTAGCTGTTTTCGTTTGTTCTTTTGCTGCCTCTTTAGTTGCAGGAGTATAGCTACTCTTGGCTATACGAACTTCTTTGAGTTCCAAATCAAAACTACAGCCACCCCAAATAGTATTGGGATGGCTTGTATTAAAACTTGTTATCTGCGCATTTTTCATAATGTTACGGCCACTATAATTTATTAGTGTACCGTTATTCATCATATCTTTAATTTTCTGCTGATTAGCTGCACTAGATGTCCCTACAATTTCACCACTTATAGACAATGTACGTGCTTGTGCTTTGACGTGGTCCGTAAGCTCTATTCCGCTTTCTACGGCATGACTTGTTACGTCTACACTTCGTTTAAGTTGTTCATCTTTAACAAATATATATATTCCGTTTAAGCTCGCCATTTTTATACCTCCGTCATTCTTGGTTTACGTCTGCTTATACTGCTATACGCATTTTGTGTTTCTTCTCGTATCCACGTTCTAACTTGTCTTTCAAGCTCTCTATTACTCATATTAGAGCCATTTACGGTTAAGTTAAATTGCGGTGCATAAGTATTATTTTCGTTACGTGAGTAATTATTAGTTGGATAGCTATTATCAGGAGTCCAGCTACTTGTTCCGTCAGATGACGGTTGTGCCTTTGGCTTTTTATTATCTCTATCGTCTATCGGTTCTGTAACAATCGTGTTCATTCCGCTTGCTATCTTTTGTGTTTCACCTAGTTCATCACCTAAACCGAGGTTAAAACCTTCTGTAACCCAACCACCGAGCTTACGCATTACGCGGGATGGCGAACCGATTTTAAACATATTTTTCAACCCGCCTGTTATGCTATTGCCCAAATTTCGGATTTTATCTGTTATTGCATTAATTTTACTTGTTATACCATCTAACAGTCCTTGCATAATATCTTTACCAATCTGTAATAAGCGATTTTTTAAATTTTTTAAGAAGTTTAAGCCCTCGTTAAATTTATTTTTAATTGAACCTACAATTCCACTTAAAACTCCGCTTACTGTACTTTTTACCGAATTCCATGCACTTGAAACAGTTGTTTTTACACTATTCCAAGCATTAGACAATGTATTTTTTATGTTATTCATTGCTGTTGTAACAGTAATCCAAATAAGCTGAAACTTGTAACTAATTACACTCCAAATAGCGCTTGCTACTTGCGTAATATAATTTTTAATAATATTCCAAACTTCAACTATTTTAGTATATACCGCTACAAAAATAGATATGGCAAAATTACGAATACTATTAAAGATTGGTACTATAACATTCCAACAAATATTATTAACTACCGTATAAACCGTATTGTATATACCTGTGAAGGCAGAAACAATACCATTCCATATACCTGTAGCAGCGGAAACGATAGCAGTCCATATAGCTGTTGCTATACCAACAATGAAACTCCATATAGTTGTTGCTACAGATATAATTGCATCTAATATCATTTTATCAAAACGTATTATATTTATTACAATTCCTAGTACTATAGTATATATAATACTTGCAATAACGCTAACAATTGTTGTTATAAGATTCCATATTGCTATAATTGGTGCTTTTAAAACATTCCAAATTGAGATAAAAAAGTTAGCAATACTTGTAAACGTATTAATAAAAAAGCCCTTTACTGCCGTAAGTATACTGTCTACTGTATTTCTAAAGCCTTCACAGTGGTCGTATAAATAACTAAACAGACCTGCAAACGGATTGAGTATAAACAATATAACCGTTCTAAAATTTGACTTTATCCAGTTTGAAGCTCCGCTTAATACGCCTTTTATGCTGTCCACAATTCCAGTAAACGTATTCTTTACGCCATTTGCAACACTACTGAAAACTCCTTCTACCCAGTTTACACCATCGCTAAACGCACCTTTTACGCCGTCCCACATCGTTGAAAAAACATTCTTGATTGGTTCTACAACATTAGTGCTGAACCACTCTTTTAGCTGTCCCCACTTTTCTTTAATTGTGTTCCAAACATTTGTTGCAATCTCTTTTACCTTATCCCAGTTTGTAACCAGTACGGCTATTACTGCAATTAAAGCAACAATAACTATTATTACCCAAGTCATAGGACACGCCAATAACGCTGCGTTTAAACCAACTTGTGCACCTGTCGCTGTTGTAGTTGCTGCAGCTTGTGCTAAAGTCGCACCCGCATTAAAAGCACTACGTGCCGCACTAAAAGCTAATAAGCCGTTATATATTCCAGATACTATGTTTATAGCAAGCATAACACCTTTAAACGTTACAAATGCACCAATAAGAGTACCGATAATAGGCACAAGTATATTAGCGTGTGTTGTACACCAATCAAAAGCGTCACCAAGTTTTAGAACATCTTCTCCTAAACCACTAAAGAATGAACCGTTACCTTTGCCTTGCAAGCCCGCTGTAAATTCTTCTATGTATATTTTAGCTTTATTTACAGCACCACCTACAGCATCGCCAAGTTCTACGTTAATTGTACGTCCTAAACTCGCCAATGCACTACCTGCATCATCGTATTTTATATCGTTAATTCTTTGTAGTGCATCATCAGTTATATCTATCTCATTATTTACATTGCCTAGAGCCAAAACACCTTCAACACCCAAATCTTCCCACATAGTACCAAAAAGATTTACGCCTGCCGTATTTTGTGCAATAGGGTCTTTCATATTCTGCAAGCCTTGTACTACCTGATTAAAAGCTTCTTTTCCAACTTCTCCGCCCTGCTTAAACTTCTTGGCCATTTCGTCTGCATTTAGACCGATAGCTTCAAAGCCTTGCTTGGTAGTATCTGAGCCGTCAATAGCTCGGATGCCAAACTCTTTCATAGCATCGCCAAGTTTATCCACACTAAACGTACCACTTTGTGCACCATTTAAAAGTATATTGAACATATCCTCAGCACTAAACCCGAGTTGTTTGAAGTGCACAGCATATTCATTAATTGAGTCTAACAAATCGCCGTTTTTATCTAAGCCTTGCTGTGCTCCTTGCGCAATCAAATTAAATGCCTCGTCACCTGTTACTCCGAACTGATTCATCAGCATAGCTGCCGAACGTGTACTTTCGTTTACATCAAAATCAAAAGTATCTCTTAACAATAATGCACTATGCGTTACACCCTCTAAATCATCTAGCGATAAACCAGCCATATTGTGCATATTCTGTTCAACTGTTGCAAGTGAATTGGCCACATCATCCATACTCTCGCCCATATTGTCTTTATAAAGATTTTTAATCATATCGGCATACATTGATGTCTGGCCCGCTGCTAAGCCGGTTTTAGCGGCAAAAGTATTTACTGCACTCGTTGTACTGTTTATCCCTTTTGCAATAGCACCTATACCTACCGTAATACCTGCGACTGCTAAACCTTCTTTAATCTTGCTTTTTATTGTATCAAACGAACTTCCTACACTTTCTATATCGCTTTTGCCGTCACGAAAAGCAGCAAAGAAACCTACAACTTGCTTTTTAGCCGTTGTAAATCCTGTCGAAACATTTGTTCGAAATCTTGCTACGTTATTACTAATAGCACTAAAAGACGTATTTAAGCCATTCATTTTAATAGACGTCAATTGTCTTAATTTCTTAAACAATCCTTTAGTTTCCTGAGCTGTTTCCTGTATGCCTCCGTCTAAGTCGCCTGTAACATCTGTAATGTGAGCGCGACTTACATCATTTAGCCCATCTGTTAATCTTGTTACATCTCTCGTTGCGCTGTTAGCACTATCGCCTATATCGTCTAAGCCGTCAGCTGCATCTTGTGCTGTTTGTCTAAATTCGTCTAGTCCATCTTCTGCATCATCTACAGCACCACCTACGTCATTCCTAAACTCTTTTAGACCACTTATTATCTCCGAAAATGGGTCATCGTCTACATCCCAACTTACTTTTACTACGTCTTCTTCTATTACTGCCATACCTTCACCCCCTTACTTACCTTTTTTAACTCCCTTGTTTATAGCTTTTGCTTGCTTATCTAAAGCTATGTTAGCGCGAATAACTTCCTCAGGCGTCATCTGATGAAATGCTGTATTATAATCGAACCCACATTCACTAAGTACCAATCGCCAATACGCCCAATTTTGGTCAACTTCTTTACTTAGTTGAGCTTTCGTTTTCGTTGGGTCTGTCTTTTAACTTGCCCTGCATAACATCGCGACCGAATTTTACAACTTCGTTAAGCTCTGCCATACTGTCAAAATCATCAGCTGTAAGTCCACTAGGCTGCACAATAACATTTTCCAGTACATACTTAGTAAGTTTGCCACTCGAAATATTAGAACCACCATCAATATAACTGTCGTCGATTGCGTCTAAAGCAGCTGAAAGACCGTTGAACTGTGCTGTATATTCCTTACCGTTAATCTTTTTTGTTCTAGTATAAAATTTGTTAAATGCCATTTTTTCATTCTCCTTTTTAATTAATATAATGTGTAAAATAAAAAGGGACGTATTTAACGCCCCTTATAAAAATTAAGCAATATTCTGTACATCATAATCGAAAACCTGAATTTCGATTTCTCTGTCGTCAAGCTCTGCACCCTGTGCCAAAGACGGATAATTCTTAATACGCGCCTTTGAACCCCCGAAACGCTCACCAATACTACTATTTGTTACCCAAATAGGGAATATAGTGCCTGCTTTTGCAAGGTCCAATAACATACCCTTTTGTGGGCTTGTACCCTGAATTGTTAAAGTTACTGTACCTAAACTGTTGTTGGTTTCATTCATTACAATATCACCCTGTGCACCTACAGACGTTGTAAACATTTCCTCGTCTTTTTCACCTGTCACCATATCTTCACCTAAACCTGTAATAAACACATTATTTACAACAATCGTACAATCTTTTGCGTTATACTGTGTTAAAGCCATATTCACACCTCCTTGTTAAATTAAAATAGTGCCGTTCACTTCTACTTCGTGAATAGCACCTGCCAAACTAAAACTAAACTTACCTTCAACATAACGACGCTGCTCTCTATCACTTGCTTTTGTTTCAGAACGTGGAGCATAATTTACACTGTAATCAGGTAAACCGTCATCAGTAGTGTTAATCATACCATTGTTATAAGCTTCATTTAAAACGTCTACGCAAATACTAGCAAGATAATCAATTCCTGTATTTGTGTATGGGACCTTATCATTTGTAATTAATGCTTGCTGTGTTCGGTATTCAATCTGTGTAACAATCCAATCTTTCGCATCTAAAATATCGATATACTCACCATTTACGAGCTTACCTTCACTTGTAACATCATATCCAGTTTTATGCACATACGCATTACAACCGTGTGCGTGATAGTCTGTCAATGCTGATTTTGTAATATCTAAATCTGCATTTAAACCCTTTAACGACTGATTTTTGTAAGTATAAGAACCTACAGCCTTGCTACTTGTTTTTGCAACCAATGCAGCTGCTACGTTATTTAAAGCATATACCCCATTAACATCTGTAGCATGTACTACAAAAATAAATGTACGCTCGTAATCCTTGACTGTATTATATACATATTTTAAATAATCGCTATATGTTATTCCATCGCTATGTCCAGATAAGTGATTATCTCTAACAATAGCTCCAAATACCTTTTTTGCACCACAAATTTCTATATATTTTGCGGCAGCAAGAATATTTAAGTACGAACAAGTGCCGATTTCAATTAAGTATCTCCAGTCGTTATTTATATAATAACAAATTTCGTCAACTTCGCAACCTAATAAACCAACCTTCTCAGGTGCATCTTCTTGCATAAATACTGTTTCAACGGCTTCTAACATAAGCTGTGCTGGCTTACCCATTGTCAACTGTTCTATCGCATAAACGTGCAATGTTCCACCTACATCGCTTGTACTACAAAGGGTAACTGTCTTTAAAGACGCAACGTCACTACAGTCTAAAGTAATATATTCTGCTTTATCACCTGTCACAATGCGACTATCTAAGATATTTCCGTCACTATCCTTAAGCATTACAGTAACTTCTTTGCCCGCTGTTGAACCTACGCAAGCAACACCAATATATGTATGACTATTTGTTAAAGTAATATCTATACCGTTATTGTCAGTAACCGCTTTAACTCTTAGATTGTAAGTTGTTCCACGAATTGTCTTAGCGTTTTTTTCAACTGTGTATTCCTTAGCTTTAAACGCGTAATTGCTGTTAATAGCATCTAAAGTCGCTTTAGGAATAGTGCCGACTGACTGATTTTCAAAATTCACTTTAGCGTCCATTGTATCTAACATGTCACTACTTGTTATAATCTGCTTAGCTTCATCATAGCTATATGCTTCTGCGTAAGGCAAAGGCGTTCCGTCTCCCGCATAGTATAAACAAATCCCACCAAATGCCGCAGGATTTATTACATCTTCTACTGCAATATTAACTTTTACATCACTAATATTGTTTGCCATTTTTCAATCCTCCTTTATAATTATACGGTAACAGTCTTAATGACTCCATCACTGTATAACTTTTCACTATTTATTATAAACATTAAATTAAATGTAACGTCAAACCCGTTACAATGTTCATATTCAATTGATAATAAATTATCTCTATTTGTTATATTGCCTACTTTA
>ENA-OPDI01001537-OPDI01001537.1-human-gut-metagenome-genome-assembly--contig:-NODE-1537-length-16148-cov-3.860685_pt1 | contig 16148 bp, 13 predicted proteins | sample MGYA00241262_ERZ501504 | MGnify/ENA primary metagenome ERZ501504 (study PRJEB25962, sample SAMEA2042570) | human gut metagenome | biome: human gut; feature: human-associated habitat; material: faeces...
ATGATGGTTTCAATCCACGCACCCACACGGGGTGCGACTTCTCCGGATTCCTGATCTTACCATCAAACTCGTAGTTTCAATCCACGCACCCACACGGGGTGCGACTCTCATCATCATCCTCATCGAACTCCACGCCCCATGTTTCAATCCACGCACCCACACGGGGTGCGACGTTCTCATACATAGAGGAGGTACACCCGAATGACTGGTTTCAATCCACGCACCCACACGGGGTGCGACAGGTATCCGCTGGGACAAAGATCACGACAGTGATGTTTCAATCCACGCACCCACACGGGGTGCGACCATAGTCAATTTCACCGTCGCCGAGCAAAGTACGGTGTTTCAATCCACGCACCCACACGGGGTGCGACTGCTATGATCCAGCTCATACCGATGAACGCTCTTATTGTTTCAATCCACGCACCCACACGGGGTGCGACCGGTCCGCACTACCCAATTCTTATCCAGTTGCCAGTTTCAATCCACGCACCCACACGGGGTGCGACTATATCCATTCCCTCATTTATATTGGGTTTTGATTCTAGTTTCAATCCACGCACCCACACGGGGTGCGACAATTCCGCCAACGCATTTTTAAACTTACCGAAACGTTTCAATCCACGCACCCACACGGGGTGCGACATAATTTCGTGTTTTTATCCTGTTCCTGTTTATCGTTTCAATCCACGCACCCACACGGGGTGCGACAATCTCCCGCATACATCCCCACTCCTAATGGATGGTTTCAATCCACGCACCCACACGGGGTGCGACCCTTTCGTGTCTACGGTAGAGGTAGCGGACGGTGTTTCAATCCACGCACCCACACGGGGTGCGACTACTACTATATTCAGTACATGAATCATGTCCTTCGTTTCAATCCACGCACCCACACGGGGTGCGACGACGTGATACCGGATATGGAGTAGGGGATTATTAGTTTCAATCCACGCACCCACACGGGGTGCGACTGTTTAAAACCCCGCCTTATGACACTCGCCGGGAAGTTTCAATCCACGCACCCACACGGGGTGCGACTGGAAGATGTCTGATGTTGATGAGCAGATAAAATTTCGTTTCAATCCACGCACCCACACGGGGTGCGACAGTGTGCAAAGTTACATATTATAAGTCAATAAATTAGACCTATTAATATGCGAATTCTCATTTTTATTTCAGCTTAATGGCTGCAATCGCCTTATAGACGGGGTAATCTGCTAATTATTAAGGGGTGCGAAAATACTACTTTTTTCGTAATACTCCACATTCGCATAAATTATATGATAAGAGCATTATTAACTTTGTAAGCAGTTTCAACACCTATCACTTTTACCCTTTTATTCTCGTTTTTATTGAGAATATAAAATCTAACGCTATCAAGAGACATATCAATAATACGCTTGATTCGTTCAATCAAGAGACAATATTGTGCTTCTGTCACCTCACACTCAAAGACAGAATTCTGTACCCTTTGGCCATAATCTATGCAAGCCTTAGCCACATGTCGTAGGCGGCGAGCTCCTTCTTTGCTCGTAGTATCCACATCATAAGTCACAAGAATATGCATAATCGTAAATCATTTTATTAGAAATACCGGATAATTATCAATATCTTGCCTGATATATCTTGCCATCAACATGGCCTGTACATAAGGCAGAAGCCCTATCTCTATTTTTTCATTAAGATAAGGATGGATTATCACCTCCCTTTTCCTTGCCTGCCATGCGGAAATAAATGTCTTTTTCCCTTTATCCGTCATAACAACCCCATTATCACCTTGAAACAAAAAATCCTTGGATGTTATCTGTCTTTTATTAATCAACGACAAGACAAAACGATCACCAAGATAGGCTCGCAATTCTTCCATCATATCCAATGCTAAGGATGTACGTCCCGGACGAAGTGTATGGAGAAATCCTACGTATGGATCAAGGCCAACTGTTTCGAGTGCGGCAGATGTATCATTAGCAATCAAAGTATAAGCAAAAGACAACATGGCATTCACTGCATCTTTAGGAGGACGGCGATTCCGGCCATGAAACGGGAAATCAGCCTTCTGATTAAGTATCAAAACAGGCAACACTTCAAAATAGGCATTTGAAGCCATGCCTTCATACCCTATTAGGGTCGTCTTATCTTGGGTCGCCAAAGCTTCACGCTTGGCATGTTCCAACACTTGTACCGCCCGATTAATGTTTTCATTCTCTCCATAATCACGAATATATCTCTTTAATATATTACGATAGTTTTGAATCTTACCACCAATCATCAGTCGTGCCACATGTAATGACCAGGATTCATCATCCGACAATTGATATTGTCTCTTGCGTAACAGTACATTCCCTTTCGTTGCGCTCTGTACCCTGCTGATAAATCTGCCATGAGGAGATAGGAATGTAAGTGATATGCTATTGTCACTGCACAATTTCATCACGCCCGGACTTGCGCCCATATATCCGAACGTCACAATGCCTTCTATGTTTATCGCAGGAATACGGAACACTTCCTCTTGCTTGACTGATACTACGACATTCTGCCCATCCTTACTCAGATAGGCTTCAGGTGTCGTCACATACAAAGTATTCAACAATTTTCTCATGTATATAAGTGTTTATTGAGGTAAGTATCTACCGTGGTACAATTCTTGGCTATCGTCGGCATACAGATTTCTTTCAATGAGCATTTGTCGCAATGTCGTTCATATTTTGCTTTTGGGATAACAGCCTTACTGAATATTTCATGCATATCCCTGGCGCATTGTCTGACGATATTGCGCAACTCATCTGTTATAGCCACCTCTATCCGATGACGAAGTTCTCCATAAAAGAACACACCGTAGGGTATATGGATTGCGTACATTTCTTCAAGACACATTGTTTGTGCCGCCAACTGCACTTCATCCACTTCATCCTTTTTGGGTCTGCCATGCTTATACTCCACAGCCACCGGTCGCCAACGTCCTGGATATTTAGGATGCAAGATCGTATCTTCCAAAGATGGAGAAGGTAGCAACTCTATGGCATCGGAAATGCCATAGAGCCCCAACTCACGCGAAGCGATATTCACTGCACGCAATGTTATTTGATCTCCACATTTCTGTCTATAGAACGGGTCATCCACATGTTTATGCAGAATCTGTCCCTCTATGGTGAGACGGTTATCATCCCATTGCTGCTCAATGTGAATCAAAGCCCATTGCCGGGGACAGAACCTGAAGTGCTGAATCCCCGACAACATGAGCATATCGTCTTCGCTATACATTGTCTTTTGTTTTATATCAGTTCCTCTACAGTAACATTTGATGGGACATGTTCCTTGTCTATCGTGACATGGTAATCACCGAATGAACGTGGTGCTCCATCGCACACCTTCTCCACCTTAACCAAATCAAATAGTTTGTTGGCAGGGGCATTACCCAATACGGAATCATGTTTGAAAACAATCAATTTCTGTGCACTCATCAATCCGCGTGCAGCCGAACGATCCATATCGAACATGTTCTTCAGGGCTTCCCAGAACAGCGCAAGGTCTTCTTCTGAAAAGCCTGTTTGTTGGGCAAGGTTGGCAGAAATGAAGCCGTGACAGATGTAGAGACCGTAAGGTACGGTAGCTTTACGTCCCATTGTGCGGTTGTCACCACTTTGTTTCTTAGCTTCAGCGTCTGTTGCCACAGCCATACGGGTTATAGAATGTTCTGCCGCAGCAATTGGATCTACAGAACGGGCAAAGGTAAACTGGATTGGGCCACGTACCTGCCCTGCATTCTTGCCGGTTGACATCACAGCACCAAATGTTCTAACATCAAAATAGTTCTTGCACATAAAACGACGTGCAGCATCAGTCTTATCTTTAGCATTTTTTACCTCAGAATCATCATGCGCTTTATCAATCAAAGTGTTTAAAACAGCCTTCTCCTTAATGAATATATCGTAGCCATCTTCCAAACCTTTTGCCACTTGTACATAATTACGTACCTTACGTTTAAGGCAAACATCTGTAACAAGCCCCATACCCGTTTCTGCATCTACACGGGGAAGATTACCTGCATCAGGGTCTCCATTCGGATTACCGTCCTGCACATCAAAGATGTAAACGAAATCGATTCTGTTCTTAATTTCTGACATAACTGTATATTTTTAATTGTTTGTTATTACTCTTCTGTTTCTCTGTTCTCTTTACCCATGAAGAACGCTTGCCGCTGATGATAATATCCTACAAAAAAGCGCCCTTGGTCTTGAAGATCTAGATGTGCAGGAAAACCGTTTGCGTCAAGTTTGGAAATGATTTCCTGTTTCAATTTCTCATAAAACACCTGTTTACCCTCATTCAGCTTCTCCTGATGATGAGTGGAAAGATTTAGGATAGTGGCAAAAATCATAGCCGGAGTGGCCGATGCGGAATTCATGTAACGCTCACGAATGGAATGAATGTTATTTGCGTCTTCCTGTATCTTGTCGAGAACAGCAAACAACCTTCCACAAAGATACCCTTGATTTTGATTTTCTTTGTCTAACATAATATCGAGTTTTTTATTGTTATTATTATCATTTAATCGATTAAGATAAGCCTTGATGATGGCTGCACGACCAATGTTGACTGATTGTTCAGCACGTATGCGGCGAATGCAAGCCTGAAACAGAGAAGCCGGATACGGAAGTCCTTGGAAGATGCTTTTCACTACAGCATCTGGAAGATTGGGCGTAGCATCGCTTGACTTCCCTCCAAGAGTAACATTTCCGAGGATGGAATGTAATCCTACATACGGTTTCTTGTCTTTACGTGTATCAACAATCTCCATATCTGCGAAATGTTTACTGATTAAGCCGGCAAACTCACGCAATGGCAATTCATTCCAATACACCACCGCTATTCGGGCTGAATTGGGAGCCAAACCTAATATAAAGAATTTGTCATCTTTGTTTGCGAACAATACTCCGTTATAGATAGACTTGAATGTACGTCGCACCAATTCTATGCTCATGTTAGGATCATCGTTTTCTTCTGTACGCCCCAACAAAGCAAACAAACTATCTTCAGATTTCTTTGCAGCCTCACTATCAGAAGAAGCCCAAAACAGGTATGTGCGTGAACCTACCATAAATTTATTATGCGAATCAGAACGCAATAAATGATTCAATGCTGTAGTATAAGCAAATTCAGCCTCTTCAGATATAGGAGCATTATGCCCCTTTGACTTACCATACGAATCATATCCGGAATTGACTTGAAAAGCGACAAGTTTAGCTGTAGCCTGACTTCCCGGAATCATTGTAGCGGTTGTAACCTCTACGGTTTTTGAATGTTTGCCTATTACTAAACAAAGACCTCCACCAACATCATTACCACCCGATTCTAAGTTTATTAGTTTGCGCTTAGAAGCCACTATTTCCGTATCTCCTTCTATAAGAAAAGAGAAAGTGGAATATTTTTTATTGAGATTCTTGTTTATATCATCCCAAAGAGAATCATTCTGCATGGCTTCAACTATATCTGAAGGCTCTTGTTGATAAAACGCATAAACAGCCTGCATGGTTTCATTATCTGAAAACATGTCGTATATTTCTTCAACCTTCGCTTTGAATGTATCAAAATACTTGCGCATGCTTTCCATGTCCCCTTTGTCGGAATAACCAAATACATATTGGCTATTGTCGTACAAATAGTTTGCAACAGGGGCACTTGAACGACCTACACTCTTCTTAACAAGAAACTGTTGCGCAGACTTTTTGTCTATACGCCTGTCTTCAAAACGTAAGAAATTACCACACTTATCAATAACGATGATAAAACCTATTTCCTTTAACTCCATTCCCATAATGGGTAAATTACCACTCCGATGGTAATAATCATACAATGCTTTTAGTATCATCTCAGCACCTCCTCGCTATCTTTATCTGGTACGACAATCACACCTTGCTCCATTCTTACACGATAAAACATGGCATTAGGTTTCTGTACATTCCCTTCAAAATCCATATCATAAAGCATGATACCCAAATCCCTATCTTCAGCCAAAGGAGGGGCAAGTTGTTCCGTATTATCAATATACTTCCAATTTGCGGCAAACTCACGGCAACCAAGATACGGCTGGGTGAAACATTGTCCTTGCGATGCTCTGCGTTCAAACATCTGATAATATTTCATCGGATTCTCATCATCACTTGGCTGATGTTTGATAAAAGCCTCCTTTGGTCGATCTTTTACCGGAATAAAAACCAGCTTTGCGTGAATACGATAGCGCACACCTTGCAAAAGCAAAGAATTCTTCTGTTGTCGTTTATCTTCAATAAAGATTGAGGACTTACCCGCCAATGCTCCTACCTCATTTCTCCTGATGGTAGTCCACTTGATAGGATTAAGAACTTCTATTTTCGTCACTTGCCAACGCATGGCATAGCGTTTGAAAAGTATTGCTTCAAAAATGGCACGTGCCGCAGAAGGTGTAATAACATCATAGCTCACACGCTCTACTTTCAATTCAGGGCGACTGAAACAAGCCCAGTCACCCCATACTTCCAAGCAATATTCTTTATCTGTATAGTCCATATTATTCATTTTTTTTATATCATTAATAGCTCTTCCATCCAGTGGTTATCAAGGCTAAGACCCGTATTTTTGTCATACTGTACCCTGTCTGTCAACACATAGATACCCTCTAATACTTCTTCAATAGCACCATAGCTGACCAACTTGTCAAAATCGGAACTATGAACGCCTACTGTAAATTTAGCCAGTTGCTTCATCAAGGGATAGGTACAGCCAGATTCTTTCAGTTTTTCCACAAGCTCCATGCTGTTCCCCCAATTTACAATGATATTCATACAATCATCATCAATCAATCTGAACTTCTTTGATGCCGTTTCAAAACATAACTCATTAGGGTTATAAAGATAATGTTTCATATCCTTATCGTCAAACGTGTTTTTCCTGCAATACAACTGATGAAAATACTCTGTCATCGTAGAAGGGCCAAACCAATCACTATCTGCAGGCAAATTCAATCGTGCATTGTTAGCTGCCTTCATTGTCCCAAAAGGAATACGTTTCTCTGCGGCGAGACTGAACACAAATGTGGTACCAACAGTATTTCTTCCTTCACGGTTACAACGCCCCGCTGCCTGTAAAATAGAGTCAAGACCTGATTCCTGTCGAAATACAACAGGGAAATCTATATCCACCCCTGCCTCTACAAGCTGGGTAGCTATCACTCTGACAATCGGATGTGATTTATCTTTCAGCAATGCCTTGACCTTCCGTATGGTTTCACTGATATGGGCGGGACACATCATTCTCGATAGATGGAGCTTTATTCCTTCATTAGGTAAACGGTCATACAGTTCCTTGGCATCCTTTCGGGTATTTACGATACATAATACCTTATTATATATAGCAACTTCGGCGGCAATCTCATCGTATGTCTTTCCTGTGTTGTCTATTACTAACTTCACACGACGAAGCTTGTCATGCAAAGCAAACTCATTCGGTATGATTTCAATAATACGGTCTATTCCCTCAAAATTGGCCTTAGGATTAGTTCCTTCTATCAGTCCGCTAAGTACCGGCTGACTGGCAGTGGTAAACAGTACCGACACTCCGAATATTTTCTGATATGCTTTAAGTGCATCCACTATCGGTTGTAAGAAATCAGTCGGCAATGTCTGCGCTTCATCCAAAATAAGAACTGAATTCACGATATTGTGCAATTTACGGCAATCGGACGGTTTGTTGCTAAACATTGACTCAAACAGCTGAACATTGGTCGTAACGATAATCGGATAATCCCAGTTTTCCGTGGCCAGCTTTGCCTTCTCACGTACCTCTTCATTCTTTATCTCATCAGGATTAAAGTTACTATGATGCTCCAGTACGTGCTCTTCGCCGAAGATTTCTTTCAAGAGGCCTGCCGTCTGCACAATAATACTAGTGTATGGGATGGCAATGATAATACGATTCATACCGTGATTTACAGCATGCTTCATGGCCCACAACAACGATGAAAGAGTCTTGCCGCCTCCCGTTGGTACCGTAAGGCTATAGAATCCTTTCTCTTCAGAAGAAGCTTTACGGCATCGTTCCTGTACTTTCTTGCGAATGTGGTTCACTTCTGTATCGGGTGCATACAATTGCAGTTCACGTAAATGCGCCTCCAATTTTGGCAATAAGTCAGTGAGTGTAGACGAGCATCCCCGTTTTTCCCACGATTCTACATCCATAAATTGCTCTGTATTGAGTCTGTCGGCATCCACAAGACAGGAAAAAAGCATGCGGGAAAGGTGATGAAAATGCTTCATGTCCACCTTAAGTTTAGAAAAAGGAGATTCAAGAAGTTCTTTTCTCAACTGGGGTATATTCAGAGCTATGTCCCCTTTGTTTATCTCTTCGGGAAGTTGCCTTTTCTCTATGACGCTCTCCGCATCTACATAATCATGTAGGCCTGTATGATGAGAGATTATCTGGTTGGCAAGAAGATTGAATACACTCTTCCCCATAAGGTTCGTTACCAATATTCCACCTACAAACGCATGATGATGCTCTCCATACGATTTTTCGTCAGTCACAGGTAGACCGCTTGTCGTACGGATATATTGCTGAAATGCATCACGCTCTTTTCCTTTGTCGTGAAGCATTCCAAGCGTATGCCCCCAAGATGGAAGTCCGAACAGTCCAGAAAAGGAGGTTGCCATTTCTGCAACACCCCTTTGATGTTCATCGTTGGTTTGTATTATCCATTTTCCATTTTCTTTGTTTTGGTATAAATGGGATATCAACTGTTTCTCTGTTTCCATTTGATTAGATTCATAAGGTTATACCTTACAAAAGTAGGAAAATAAATCGAAATATCCGTATCTTCGCGGCATGGCAAAACAAAATTCTCCATTGGTATTAGGGACCGAGCCTATCGGTAAATTACTTACGCAATATGCGATTCCTGCGATTATCGCTATGACAGCTTCTTCTTTATATAATATGGCCGATAGTATTTTTATTGGCCATGGAGTGGGGGCGTTAGCGATTTCCGGCCTAGCCTTGACCTTTCCGTTGATGAACTTGGCGGCCGCCTTCGGTTCGTTGGTGGGAGTCGGCGCCTCTACGTTGGTTGCCGTGAAGTTGGGGCAGAAAGATTATGAGGGGGCGAATAAGGTGTTGGGGAATGTGTTGATCTTGAATGTGGTTTTGGGCGTCGCTTTCACGATCGCTTTCTTGTTCTTGCTTGATCCCGTGCTGTACTTTTTCGGTGCTAGTGAGAACACGATCTCATATGCCCGTGATTATATGCGGATTATTCTGTATGGCAATGTGGTTACGCATATGTATCTGGGATTAAACGCGGTCTTGCGCTCCTCGGGGTTCCCGAAGATGGCGATGTATGCTACGTTAGCGTCGGTCGTTATCAATTGCGCCTTGAATCCGTTGTTTATCTTTGGGTTTGGATGGGGTATCAAAGGGTCGGCTTGGGCGACGGTGATCTCGCAGGTGATCTCGCTTACCGGGCAGTTGATTCATTTCTCGGGACCAAAGCAACTCCTTCATTTCAAGAAAGGTATTTATAGGCTGCGCTCGGAGATCGTGAAAGGTATCTTGTCGATCGGTTTATCTCCGTTCTTGATGAACCTTTGTTCCTGCTTGATCGTGATCCTTATCAACCGGGGATTGAAAGAGCATGGGGGAGATATGGCGATTGGCGCTTATGGTATCGTGAACCGTATCGCTTTTCTTTTCGTGATGATCATCATGGGATTTAATCAGGGTATGCAACCGATAGCCGGTTATAATTATGGTGCCCGACTCTATTCCCGGGTGACGGACGTGACCCGGCTGACGATGCGCTGGGCGGTAGGAGTGGCTACGCTGGGGTTCTTGCTTTGCCAGTTGGTGCCGTCGTGGATCGTCCGTATGTTTACGAGTGACGGGGAGTTGATCAGTGCCGCCTCTTATGGCCTGCATATCGTCTTCGCCGTATTCCCGATCGTGGGCTTCCAGATGGTGGCGACTAACTTCTTCCTTTCCATCGGCATGTCTAAGAAAGCGATCTTTCTCTCCTTGACCCGGCAGATGCTTTTCTTGATACCCTGTTTAATCCTCCTCCCCCCGTTATTCGGAACTCTCGGTGTCTGGATCAGTATGCCTATCGCCGATACGGTGGCGGCGATCGTGACGGCGATCGTGCTTGTGAAACAATTTAAACAATTCAAATATGGAACATAACGTGATATTACCTGCGGAATGGTATCCGCAAAGTGCCGTGCAGCTTACGTGGCCGCATGAGAATACGGATTGGGCCCCGATATTGGACGAGGTGATTCCTTGCTTCGTGGCTATCGCCAAGGAAGTGATCAAGCGAGAGAAGTTATTGATTGTCTGTCCGGACGAGACCGCCGTACGTGAACAATTGGGTGAGGTTGATTACGACCGTGTCATTTTCCGTGAGATGGATACGAACGATACGTGGGCACGGGATCACGGGGGGATCTCCGTCTTCGATGAGGGAACGCCCATGCTTTATGATTTCGTGTTCAATGGCTGGGGAATGAAGTTCGCCGCCAATCATGATAATCTGATTACCCGTAACCTTTGTCATATGAAGACCTTCTCCGGTGAGGTGGTGCCCGCTAATATGCAACCTTTCGTGCTGGAAGGCGGTAGTATCGAATCGGATGGGAAAGGTACGTTGATGACTACCGTTGAGTGTCTGGCATCCGTAAACCGTAATGAGTATTTGCAACAAGAGGAATTAGAACGTTATTTGAAAGACGTATTTGGCTTGGATCGTATCCTTTGGATTACCAGCGGTTATTTAGCCGGGGACGATACGGATAGCCACGTGGATACGCTCGCCCGTTTCTGTAGCGAGGATACGATCGCTTATGTCCGCTGCGAGGATGAGGAAGACGAGCATTATGAGGAACTGAAGGCGATGGAGGAGGAGATCAAGGAGTTTACTAGGGCGAATGGTGAGCCTTATCGTCTGATTCCACTTCCGATGGCCGATAAGGTGGAATGGGAAGGGGAGCGCTTGCCCGCTACTTATGCTAATTTCCTGATCATGAATGAGGCCGTATTGGTTCCGTTCTATGACTCACCGAAGGATGAGATCGCTAAAGCGGCTTTGCGGGAGGCGTTCCCGGACCGTGAGATCGTGGGTATCAATTGCCTTCCGCTTATCAAGCAACACGGTTCCCTGCATTGTGTAACGATGCAGTATCCAGAAGGCTTTATCGAATAACAACTACAACCAATTAAATATGAAAGTAGGATTAATACAACAAAAGAATACCGCTGATAGAGCGGCGAATATAGAGAAGCTAAAGGTAAATATCCGTAAAGCTGCCCGGGAGGGAGCGGAATTGGTCGTTTTACAAGAACTGCATAACGGCCTGTATTTCTGCCAGACGGAAGATACGAATATGTTTGACTTGGCGGAGACGATCCCCGGCCCATCGACGGAAACCTTCGGTGCCTTGGCGAAAGAATTGGGTATCGTCTTGGTGCTTTCCCTTTTCGAGAAGCGTGCCCCGGGCCTGTACCATAACACGGCCGTCGTCTTGGAGAAAGACGGTACGATCGCCGGGAAATACCGCAAGATGCATATCCCGGATGACCCCGCTTATTACGAGAAGTTCTATTTTACCCCCGGTGATTTAGGCTTTGAGCCTATCAATACCTCTGTGGGGCGTCTGGGCGTGTTGGTTTGCTGGGATCAATGGTATCCGGAAGCAGCCCGTTTGATGGCTATGCGTGGCGCCGAGATGTTGATCTATCCGACCGCTATCGGCTGGGAAAGTAGCGATACGCAGGAAGAGAAGGACCGTCAGTTGGGTGCGTGGGTGACCATACAGCGGGGACATGCCGTGGCGAACGGACTCCCGGTCATTTCCGTAAATCGTACCGGGCATGAGCCGGACCCTTCGGGACAAACGGGCGGTATCCGGTTTTGGGGAAACAGTTTTGTGGCCGGTCCCCAAGGTGAGCTATTAACCGTATTCCCGAATGACGAGGAGGAGGTACGTGTGATAGAGATCGACAAGACTCGCGGTGAGAACGTGCGTCGTTGGTGGCCTTTCTTCCGGGATCGCCGTATCGATGCGTTTGGTGGTTTGACAGAACGATTTTTAGTATAATGACTGAATACACGCAAGAAGAGGCCGTCTTCCGCATGAACGAAATGGGGAAAGCGGGACGGCCTTTCCTTTTTATCATTGATTATAAACGAGAGCGGATCTACGTGGAGAGTCCGGAAGAGATCGCTCCCTCCGAGTTATTGTACGATTTGAACGGCTTTACGAATGCGAATCACGAATGTAACTTGCGGGATTCCTCTCATCTTATCTCCGGAGAACCTGTTGAATGGCAACCCTCGTATGTTTCTTTCGAGGAGTATGCCCATTCATTCGAGACGGTTTCCCGGCATATCCATGCGGGTAATTCTTATTTGGTAAACTTGACATGCGCTACTCCGGTATATACGAACCTCTCCTTGAAAGATATCTTTTACCATTCCAAGGCGATGTATAAGCTTTGGATGCGGGATCGTTTCGTGGTATTCTCGCCGGAGATATTCGTGCGGACGCGGGATGGTCTCATCTATTCGTATCCCATGAAAGGTACGATCGACGCTACGCTGCCCGATGCCCGGAGACGTATCCTTGATGATCCCAAGGAAGCGGCGGAGCATGCCACGATCGTGGATTTGATCCGGAATGACTTGAGTATCGTAGCCTCCGAGGTTTGTGTTCCCCGGTATCGTTATATCGATGAATTGCGTACGCATAACGGAAGTTTGTTGCAGGTCAGCTCTGAGATAAGAGGCCGGTTGCCGGAGGGATGGAACGGCCATGTCGGGGAGATTTTGTTCAGCCTCTTGCCTGCCGGCTCCATCACGGGCGCTCCCAAGAAAAAGACCTTGGAGATCATCGCCGAGGCGGAAACCTATGAGCGGGGCTTCTATACGGGGGTGATGGGGTATTTTGACGGCCAAGATTTAGACAGCGCCGTGATGATCCGTTTTATGGAACAAGTCTCTCCCCGTTCGTTTGTTTTCAAGAGCGGTGGGGGAATCACCTCTAAAAGTGATGTGAGATCGGAGTATAACGAAATGAAACAAAAAGTATATGTGCCCATCTATTGAGACCTTATCTGGGAGTCCGTTTGTGGAGACGATCCGTATCGAGAAGGGACGGATACATAACCTTCCGTACCATAATGCCCGTATGAACCGTACCCGCAGGGAGCTATTCGGAGCGAGAGAAGAAATTGATCTCGCGGGTTATATTCATCCGGGGCCTCATCAAGAACGTACCAAATGCCGGGTGGAATATACCCGCGAGGTCTTACAGGTAGAATACGTTCCTTACCGTATGCGTCCGGTTCATTCCTTGCGATTGGTTACATGCGATGAGATCGATTATTCCTATAAGAGTACGGATCGTCAATGCTTAAATGATTTATTCGCCCAACGAGGGGGACATGACGATATCCTGATCATCCGTGACGGTTTGCTGACCGATACTTCCATTTGCAATGTCGCCCTTTGGAATGGCACCTCTTGGATCACTCCCGCACGCCCTTTGTTATGTGGTACGATGCGTGCTTACTTATTGGATAAAGGCTTGGTACAGGCCGAGGATATCCCGGTAGAGGATCTGCCTAAGTATACCCGGATCCGTCTGTTTAACGCCTTGATCGGGTTCGGTGAAATCGATGAGATCACGCGTATATACGTATGACCCTACGCGAGTATCGGCGTGGCCCTGTGCCTATATAGGTAAGGGGTTACGCCGATATCCGTGTGGCCTCTTACCTATATAGGCATGAATCAAGGTGTTTCCTAGAACAATATATCCACCTCCATATTGCAGATCCATTCTACCGGACGGACGGCCACCTTATTGCAAGTGACGGCGAATTTCAAGGGGAGGATAATTCCCAACGGGATGCGTAACCATCCCGGCATATTGAAATTATGGACACCGATCAGGGAACCTAGCTGGATACCGACCGAGGGAGCTACCAAGAAACGGGTCTCGTCATTACGGCGGTCTATACCCATCTCGAAATAACTATACAGGCCGAGGAAACGTTTCGGGGAAACGAATATATCCATGTTATAATTGGCGCCCGCCTTCACGTTCCAGTTCTTGATCGTGTAGGAGGAGGAAGGGGCGTGCATATAATAACCGGAGATCGTAGGGGATACCCAATGAGCGATGTCGCCCGGCTCCATGATCATGCCTTTCCCTTTCCCGAACTTATGCCAATTGATCATGCTGACGTTCAAGCGACCGCCATACGTCATGACACCGTCCCGGTTGCTATGGATCGGCGTGCCGATCAGGAACATGAAGGAGTTGGCTACCCTCGACCGGATAAAGTTGCGGGTAAAAGGCTCTTGTACGATCAGCTGTAGCTCATCCTTGCGGTCGGCGACGGAAGCTTCCAAGGGGACGTCATCCAAATTCGTCCCGAAGGGGATCGGGAAATCCTTGATTACCGGGAAACGATCGTAGACGAACTGAGGTAGGTCGTCTCGTTCGGAAGGGATCTCGTTCAAGATATTCTCGCCTGATCCTTCCAAAGCATTCTGGTAAGCTTTCCAGACTTCTACGATAGACTCGCAGGTGGCGGTCACGACTTGGTAGAATACTTTCGTCTCCCGCTCGTAGCTATCGCCTTTCTCCAAGGAATAAGGGTGCTTCTCCGTGACCCGGATATGCCGGTAATCATCGGCCTCGTTGTACTCCATCATGTTTTGGTTCAAACGTTTATCGCCGTAAGCGCTCCAAGTCTCACCCTTTAGGTTGGCAGTCTGTACGGGGATGGTATTGTAGAAATCGTGCAGGCTCTTATTGTTGGATACGGCGGAGGCGGAGAAGCCCCTACGTACCATTTGGTGTCCGGAGGCGAAGGAGTCTTGTAGGAAATGCTCGGCAAAAGCCTCGTACATCGTGGCGTAGAACATAAGGTTGCTCGCCATTTGCGTATCTCCTTTACACATCTCTTTGCCTGCCTCTTGTGCTAGATAGATGGCGAAGATGTGGATGCAGAAATACTTGCTCATGGAGGGCAACTGATTTAATTTATCGAAGACCTTGTTTACTTCCGAGGGGCGTTGAAGGCGGCGGATCAGCTCGGGGTCGATCATCTTCAGATGCTCGTTCAATCCCTTGCCATAGGCGTAGAAGTGGGAGAGATCCTTGATCGCCAGGATACCGTAAGCCAGATTGATGTCGAGCAGCTCCTTGCTGTTGGCTCCGGTGAGGAACTCGTTCATGGCTTGTGTCTCCAAAGCCAGCGTACGGTTCGTCTTGGAGAAATGGGTCTGCAGGCCTGTCTCCAAGAGCATGGGATTTTCCACATGGTCGCCGGCCAATCCGCAAAGCGTACCGTAGGTCACGATATTCGGCAACTGTGTCAGCTCATTCATGGCGTAGGCGTTCGAGCCGGGCATATGCGACATGTTGAGGATCTGCAGCAAGGCGCTATCGGCGACGGCCTCGTTGGGGAAGATCCCGTTTTCCACCAGATAACGCGGGAGAAGGCTCATGGCACGGTCGCCGATCTTACGATGCTCGGCGAAATCCCATGCGAAGGCCGAACTTGTTATTGCGCTGATACCCATAAGTAGGCATCCGCGGTGAAGAAGTTGTTTAATAGTGTTTCTCTTGTTCATATCTATACTTGTTTATAATTATCTGAATAACTCAAGCGCGAACTTCAACCCGACGCTTTGATACTTGAACTCCTCGAAGCCTAGGAAAAGCGCTATATGAAAAAGGTCGCTACCGATACCATACCCGAGCTCGCTGTAATTCGGCAATACGGGAGTCCATAGCTGGCTGAGGTAGAAACGTTCGGACACGAGGTATTTATGCGCCTTGGGATTGGGCTTGAGGAATCGCAATAGAATGAATGGGCTCTCGTACATGAGGTGCCCTTGAATATATTTGTCGGAGGCATTGCACCAATCCCCACCCAGATTATGAAAGATCCCGCCAAACCGGTCGCCCCAAGGCTCGGGGAAATAACGTTTGGCGAAATAGCTGAAATCGGCGAAGTACATGTTATGCTGGTTAAAAAAGAGTCCACCGCTTAGATTGTAACTCAGTCGTTCGGATAAGCCCAGCCGTACGGTCTGGTTCATGCCGGCC
>ENA-OPDI01001551-OPDI01001551.1-human-gut-metagenome-genome-assembly--contig:-NODE-1551-length-15978-cov-2.813163_pt1 | contig 15978 bp, 8 predicted proteins | sample MGYA00241262_ERZ501504 | MGnify/ENA primary metagenome ERZ501504 (study PRJEB25962, sample SAMEA2042570) | human gut metagenome | biome: human gut; feature: human-associated habitat; material: faeces...
GACAAACGTGCCGCTTGTGCAGCCAATCACTCGGCTACCCACTTGCTGGACGAAGCGCTCCGTGAAGTTTTAGGCGAACATGTAGAGCAGAAAGGATCATTGGTTACACCGGACTCTCTGCGTTTTGACTTCTCTCACTTCCAGAAAGTGACAGACGAAGAACTCCGCAAAGTAGAGCATCTGGTAAACGCCAAGATACGTGCCAATGTTCCATTACAGGAACACCGCAACATCCCTATCGAAGAAGCGAAAGAACTGGGCGCAATCGCCCTGTTCGGCGAGAAATATGGTGACCACGTACGTGTTATCCAGTTTGGCTCATCCATTGAATTCTGTGGAGGTACCCACGTTGCCGCTACCGGAAATATCGGTATGGTAAAAATTATCTCTGAGAGTTCGGTAGCTGCCGGTGTACGCCGTATCGAAGCATATACCGGAGCTCGCGTAGAAGAAATGCTGGATACGATCCAGGATACTTTGAGCGACTTGAAAGCTCTTTTCAACAATGCTCCCGACCTTGGTGTGGCCATTCGCAAGTATATTGACGAAAACGCAGGACTGAAAAAACAGGTGGAAGACTTCATGAAAGAAAAAGAAGCTGCCGTCAAAGAACGCCTGCTGAAGAATGTACAAGAGATTAACGGCATTAAAGTCATTAAGTTCTGCTTGCCGATGCCCGCCGAAGTAGTGAAGAACATCGCTTTCCAACTTCGTGGTGAAATTACAGAAAACCTCTTCTTTGTAGCCGGAACAGTAGATGCCAATAAACCAATGCTGACTGTTATGATCAGTGACAACCTGGTTGCCGGCGGACTGAAAGCAGGTAATCTGGTGAAAGAAGCTGCCAAACTGATTCAGGGTGGCGGTGGCGGTCAACCTCACTTCGCAACAGCCGGTGGCAAGAATCCGGACGGACTGAACGCTGCTGTTGAGAAGGTACTGGAACTGGCAGGAATCTAAAGGGGCCGACTCTTACGAGTGGGTACCACGCTATCCGAAAGTTCCCATATAAAGTTAGAAGTCAGATTAAACATCATAGACTCTCCGAGTAAAGAGTCCGGTACTGCACCGGACTCTTTCTATTTTATTCCCCTTCATCGAATGTCCATATCACAAACTCACTTTATCCCCCGGAAAGAGCAAGAATGATCTTGTTTATTCTACTCCTTCTACTACAGTAACGGAGAAGAGTGGACAGACTCAGCCTCATCCGAGATTCTTGATCGCCCGAAACTCTTTTGGAGAGATACCCGTATTCTTTTTAAAGAAATGCGTCAAATAGGATTGGTCCGGAAAATGCAGTTGCTCAGCTATTTCTGTTACAGATAAACGAGGCTCATTCAACAGCACTTTTATTTCGGCCACCAACTGTTCATCAATAAGCTGTTTAGGCTTCTTTCCATCTAAATGCCGAACTGTAATTTTATGCAGGTAACGAGACGATATACAAAGTTTTTCGGCATAAAAAGCTACCTGATGTTCATGCATACTATATTCACGGATCAATTGCATAAACCGATGGCAAAGTAATTGCGTACGACTATATTGCTTACTGACAGCCAATTTTTCCGGAATCGTATTAAACAGCCACATAAGCAGACTTTGCAAAAAGTTGTGCTCTTGTTGTCCCCTGAACTGGGGCATCGGTTCGGTAAACAACATTTGTGCCATATCCATCCACAAATTGATCTGCCGCCAGGTCTTCTGACTCCGTTCGTCAGCAGTATGATGGTAACAGGGATGTTCGTGAGTATAATTAAAGTAAGGTGTATCGATAGGTAACATGGCATTTAAAAATGCTTCTTTAGGAAACATCAACATTTTCACCTGTAAATCTCCGGAAGTTTCGAGCACTTGCAGCAAACCGCCGGTCAGGAAGATCAATTCTGTCTGTTCATTGAATATATATTTCTGCACACCGGTAGAGACAACGGCTTCTCCCTGCGTACAAATCAGATAGATACCACACCGGAAATGGTATGGGGCCGATATCAAAGAGGCCAGGTCGGTCTCTTCATATCGGATCGTTTTTGTATCGGCAAGCAATCGGTCTGTTTTCATAAAAGTCTGTTTTAGGCAACAAATGTAGGTTTATTTTTGATATTCGGGCTATTTTGTTCTGAAAACAACATGTTTTGTACAGATTAGCCTATATTCGATTCCTAACAGATGGAGTAATTTTGCAACCGTATTGATCAAAGAGAATAGCAATGACTGACAGACAGAATTCCAGACGGTTCTTATTATTATTTTTAGGTGTATTAAGTGCTTTCGGCCCTTTTATAATGGACATGTATTTGCCTACCTTACCGGCTATGGCAGATTTTTTCCACACTTCATCTTCTATGGTACAATTGGGACTCACCACCAGCATGATTGGCTTGGCTGCCGGACAATTAATTTTCGGTCCCTTGAGTGACAAGTGGGGGCGACGTCCTCCATTACTTCTGGCCATGATTCTGTTCCTGCTCGCTACGGTGGGATGCATCTTTTCACATACCATTTCACAATTTGTGACATCCCGATTCTTACAAGGCATTGCCGGAGCAGGTGGTGTAGTGATTTCCCGCTCCATAGCTACCGACGAGTATTCGGGACAGCAACTGGCCGGCATGCTTGCCGTTATCGGCGGAATAAATGGAATAGCTACAGTCATCGCCCCTATCGGAGGAGGTATACTGGCTCAGATAACAAGCTGGCAAGGCATCTTTATCTGCTTATTCTTTATGGGAGTGGTTCTCCTATCCGGAAGCTTACATTTGAACGAATCACTTCCGGTAAAACACAGACAGACTGTGAGTTGGCAAGACTTATACCATAGTTTCGGAGAAGTCCTCCGCAACCGCCGCTATGTAGGCTACGTCCTGCAATATGGTTTCACTATGGGAATACTGTTTGTCAATATCTCTTCTGCACCATTCATCATGCAACAACACTACGGACTCTCTCCTCTATCCTTCAGCCTCTGTTTCGGAATCAATGCGATAGCAATGGTTATCTTTTCAGCCATATCGATAAAATTACCTACCATGGAACGGGCTTTATATATAGGAAGCCGGGGCATGCTGTCAGTATCTGCACTATTGATGGTATTCTTGTCCTTGGGATGTGATTTTTGGATCTACGAGTTATTGATCTTCGCTCTACTCTCGATGATTGGCATGACTTTTACAGCATCCAACACCTTGGCCATGGAGTGTGAGCGACGGAATGCAGGCATTGCTTCGGCACTTTTGGGAGCCACCGGGTTTGCATTCGGAGGTATTGTATCGCCATTGGTAAGTTTAGGAGATATGATGACCTCTACCGGAATATTGTTTTTAGCAGGTTCTGCCTGTGCCTATGCATGCACCCGATATGTACTGTCACAATCCGTTCAACCCTCCGGAGTGCTATATCATTGAAAGTTACTATGGCGTTCTTTCCTGACAAAACGCTAAAAGGAGATTTAAAATCCAATGCAACCGACTAAAGATAAAGTCAAAGCATACCATAAGCCATGATTCACTAACAAACAGATACTTAAGATTCAAGATGTTAATTGAAAACCAAAGGATCCTGCCTTTAAAACCAACAATCCTTTGGCTTTTAAAGCAACGGTTCTCCTCTTTTCAACCTATAAGAACTCCATCCAAATCATCTCATACGTTCGATTGTACGCCGGGGAACAGATGTATTTTATCTATACATCCCGTTTTTCAAAACATTAAGAAGGGATCACTGAAACGGAAAGCATATTATCTCCCCCGGCTGTTTATAATGCCCCCTCCGCCCTCATGATAACGAGTCGAAATACAAAAAGACGAATCAATCAGCACACAAGCTCTTTCGTTTTACATTTATATTCTCTACCTTTGCACACTAAATCAATCAATTACTTAAAAAACTCTAACCCAAGCCGCATGAAAGTACTTTTTCATTCACTATTTATTCTTTTATTTGTTTTCACTGCCTGTACGTCTACCCCTAAACAGGCAACTATTGACTATACCCAATATGTAAACCCATTTATCGGAACCGATTTCACCGGTAATACCTATCCCGGAGCACAAGTCCCTTTCGGCATGGTACAACTTAGTCCGGACAACGGACTTCCCGGCTGGGACCGTATCTCCGGATATTTTTATCCCGATAGCACTATTGCCGGATTCAGCCATACCCACCTTTCTGGTACGGGAGCAGGCGACTTATATGACATCTCTTTCATGCCCGTCACCCTGCCTTATAAAGAAGCAGAAGCTCCGTTAGGTATTTACTCCAAATTTTCCCATCAGGACGAAAGTGCCACGGCAGGATATTACCAGGTACTGCTGAAAGATTACGGCATCAACGTCGAATTGACGGCAACCGAACGATGCGGTATTCAGCGTTACACTTTTCCTGAAGCCAAAGCCGCTATCTTCCTCAACCTGAAAAAAGCTATGAATTGGGACTTTACCAATGATTCGCACATCGAAGTTATCGACTCGGTAACCATTCAGGGATACCGCTTCTCCGACGGATGGGCACGCGACCAGCATGTCTATTTCCGTACACGCTTCTCTAAACCTTTTACAGCCGTTCAAATGGATACAACTGCCATCCTGAAAGACGGAAAACGAATGGGTACGTCTACCATAGCCCGATTCGATTTCGACACACAAAAAGGAGAGCAAATACTTGTCAACACAGCCCTTTCCGGTGTCAGCATGGAAGGAGCAGCTCAAAATCTGGCAGCCGAAGTTCCGGAGGATAATTTCGATAAATATCGTGAGGCTGCACGGGACAACTGGAACCGGCAACTCTCTAAAATCGCAGTCAAAGGCGACCATAAGGACGATTGGGTAAACTTCTACACCGCACTCTATCACACCATGCTTGCTCCTACCATTTATAGCGATGTCGACAGTTCGTATTACGGTCCGGACAAAAAGATTCATCACACAGACGGATGGGTAAACTACAGTACTTTCTCTTTATGGGATACATACCGCGCCGCACATCCTCTATTTACCTATACCGAACCCGAACGTACCAACGATATGGTTCAATCATTTCTGGCTTTCTACGAACAGAACGGACGCCTGCCGGTTTGGAATTTCTACGGTAGTGAAACAGATATGATGATTGGCTATCATGCCGTTCCGGTCATCGTGGATGCTTATCTGAAAGGTATTGGAAACTTTGATCCGAAAAAGGCATTGGAAGCTTTTTTAGCCACTGCCAACCTGGACAATTACCGCGGAATTGGTGCTTATAAAGAACTGGGATATGTTCCTTTCAATGAAAAAGATAGTTATAATGCCGAAAACTGGTCGTTATCCAAAACACTTGAATACGCTTATGATGATTACTGCATTGCCCGCATGGCAGAAAAACTGGGAAAGAAAGAGATTGCGGACGAATTCTATAAGCGGTCGCAAAACTATCGTAACGTATACAATCCGGCAACCTCGTTCATGCAACCTCGTGATGACAAGGGAGAATTTCAGAAAGACTTTAAAGCAGATGCTTATACACCGCATATCTGCGAAAGTAACGGTTGGCAATATTTCTGGTCGGTACAGCATGACATAGACGGACTGATCGGTCTGACAGGCGGAAAAGAACGTTTTGCACAAAAGCTGGACAGCATGTTCACCTTCCATCCTTCGGCCGACGACGAACTTCCGCTCTTCAGTACCGGAATGATAGGCCAATATGCTCACGGAAACGAACCGAGCCATCACGTCATCTACCTTTATAATGCGGTAGACCAACCCTGGAAAACCCAGGAGTATGTGGCAAAAGTAATGAACGAACTCTACCTGAACAGCCCTGCCGGACTCTGCGGAAACGAAGACTGCGGCCAGATGTCGGCTTGGTATGTATTCAGCGCCATGGGATTCTATCCGGTAAATCCGATAAGCGGTCAATATGAAATAGGTACTCCCCTTTTCCCGGAAGTGCAACTGCACCTTGACAACGGGAAAACATTCACTGTCAAAGCTCCGGCTGTCAGCAAAGAGAATATCTATATCCGATCAACCAAACTGAATGGAAAACCCTATGATAAAAGTTACATTACTCATGAACAGATTATGAATGGTGCAACCCTTGAGTTTGAAATGGGAAAGGAGAAAGTTACGAGTGATCAATAACTTGTAGCCCGCAACCCCAAAACCAGCAGCTAAAAAAGATGGACGACACATTTGATATAACCTACAAAGCCCTGTTCCGGAGGTACTATCCGAACCTGATGTTCTACGCCACCCGCCTGGTGGGCGATGAAGAAGCAGAAGATGTGGTACAGGATGTATTCGTGGAACTGTGGAAACGAAGAGATTCCATGGTAATAGGCGACCAGATCCAAGCCTTCCTCTATCGGGCGGTATATACCCGGGCCTTGAATGTGCTGAAACATCGCAGCATAGAGGACGGATATTGCGCTGCTGTGGAAGAAATCAACCAAAAACGAGCGGAATTCTATCAGCCGGACAACAACGAAGTAATCCGGCGGATAGAAGACCGCGAATTGCGAAACGAAATCTACCAAGCCATTAACGAGCTACCGGACAAATGCAAGGAAGTGTTTAAGTTGAGCTATCTGCACGAAATGAAGAATAAAGAAATAGCCGACGTGATGGGAGTCTCTTTACGTACGGTAGAAGCCCACATGTACAAGGCACTGAAGTTCCTACGAAACCGTCTCGGCCATTTATGGTTTTTATTTCTACTATTTTTTATCAAATAGATAAGTGTTTTTAAAGATTTAGTTGTTTCTATTATATAATGAAAAAGAAAAGATGAATAATCTGAGCGAAGACATATTGATGAGATATCTGACAGGCGAATGTTCTGACGAAGATTTTGCCAGAGTGAACGCTTGGATCAAAGAATCAGACGATAATGCCCGCCGACTTTTCCGAATGGAAGAGGTATATCATTTGGGCAGACACGACAGCTTTCCGGATCAGAAAAAAGTTGCCCGGGCAGAAGCACGACTATACAAGAAACTGGCTCAGAAAGATGCACATAGCCGCAAAGTGATCAGAATGCACCAATGGATGCGATATGCCGCTATCATCGTGCTCGCACTGATGATAGGCACCGGAGGCGGATACCTGTACTATCAGGCCGATCCGACCCGGAATATGATAACGGCCTCGTCCACGGATGGCAAAGTGAAAGAAGTGATGTTGCCCGATGGCACAAAAGTATGGCTCAATCAATCGGCCACCCTGAGATATCCCAAGGAATTCTCAGAATCCGAAAGAGATGTATATCTCGATGGAGAAGCTTATTTCGAAGTCACTAAAAACCGTCGGTGTCCTTTCGTTGTAGAAAGTGAGGCTATGCGTATCAAAGTGTTGGGAACCACTTTCAATTTCAAGTGCGACAAGAGTCACAAACTGGCAGAAGCAACCTTGATCGAAGGAGAAATAGAAGTGAGAGGAAACCACGATGAAGGAATGATTATTCTTTCGCCCGGACAAAAGGCCGAACTGAATAAAACAACCCGCAGACTGGTGGTGAAGCAAGTAGATGCCAAATTGGATGCCGTATGGCACAATGACCTGATCCCGTTTGAACAGGCGGACATTTTTGCCATCACCCGGACGTTAGAACGCTTTTATGATGTGAAAATCATTCTTTCACCCGACATTAAGTCCGACAAAACTTACTCGGGTGTATTGAAGAAAAAAGATAATATAGAGTCTGTACTCCAATCGTTGGACAACTCTATACCTATCAATTATAAGATTGTGGGAGACAATATCTTTATTTCTTCACGTAACAAGTGAGCAACCAATTAAAATAAACATACAGTACCATGAAATTTAAAACATTCCTGGCGGGATGTTTAGGAGGCTTATTGTCTCTGAACTCCTGCACAAACTCGCCGGACATGACTGATTACGCAGCCTACGTCAACCCATTTATCGGTACAGGCGGACACGGTCATACTTTTCCGGGCGCCATTGTCCCCCATGGCATGATTTCTCCCAGCCCAGACACCCGCATAGATGGGTGGGATGCCTGCTCGGGATATTATTACGCAGATTCCACCATCAACGGATTCTCACACACCCATTTGAGCGGAACCGGTTGTTGCGACTATGGAGATGTACTACTGATGCCTACGGTGGGCGAACAAAAGTACCTCCCCACAGGTTCACAGAGCCAGCAGATGGCTTATGCTTCTGCCTTTTCACATCAAAATGAGACTGCCGAACCGGGCTATTACTCAGTCTTCCTGGATACTTATCAAGTAAAAGCCGAACTGACTGCAAGCAAACGGGCAGCTATCCACAGGTATACTTTTCCTGAAAGTAAAGAAGCAGGATTCATCCTCGACTTGGACTACAGTCTGCAACGGCAGACCAACAAAGAGATGGAAATAGAGGTCATCAGCCCCACTGAAATCTGCGGCCGTAAAAAGACCATGTACTGGGCTTTCGACCAATATATCAACTTTTATGCAAAATTCTCGAAACCTTTCACCTACACGTTGGTGACTGATTCGATGGCACTCGACGATGGAGGCAGACTGCTGCCTACCTGTAAAGCATTACTTCACTTTGACACGACCAAAGACGAACAAGTGTTTGTCAAAGTCGGAATCTCTGCTGTGGACATAGAGGGTGCACGCAAAAATGTAGAAACTGAAATACCAGACTGGGATTTTGACGGAGTACGTAAAGACGCACGCAAAGCGTGGAATGAAACGTTATCGAAGATTGATATTACTACCAATGATAAAAATGACAAAACCATCTTCTATACCGCACTCTACCACACTGCCATTAGCCCGAATCTGTTTACGGACGTAGACGGACGTTATCTGGGTATGGATCTGCAAGTACATCAAGGAGATACACTGAATCCGATGTATACCATTTTCTTTATGGGATACCTTCCGTGCACTGCATCCGCTAATGACCATTATAGATCCGGATCTGAACAATGCTTTCATCCGTTCACTGATCAAAAAGCATCAGGAGGGGGGCATTTTCCCAATGTGGGACATGGCTTCCAACTATACCGGTACAATGATTGGTTACCATGCCGTTCCCGTCATTGTAGATGCATATATGAAAGGCGATCGTAATTTCGACATCCAAGAAGCTTACCGAGCCTGCGTGCGTGCGGCAGAATATGATACAACAGGAATCAAATGCCCCGATCTGGTGTTACCCCATCTGATGCCGAAAGCCAAATATTATAAAAACTCAATCGGCTACGTACCGTGTGACCGCGAAAACGAATCGGTTGCCAAGGCCTTGGAGTACGCTTATGACGACTGGTGTATTTCAGTATTTGCCGATGCATTGAACGATTACGACACCCGGGACAAATACGCACGTTTCGCAAAAGCCTACGAGTTTTACTTCGATCCGGAAACCCGCTTTATGCGCGGATTGGACAGTAAGGGCGAATGGCGCACTCCCTTCAATCCACGCTCTTCAACTCACCGCAACGATGATTATTGTGAAGGGACTGCCTGGCAATGGACCTGGTTCGTTCCACACGACATCGAAGGATTGGTAAAACTAATGGGCGGCGAAGATGCCTTCGTCGGTAAACTGGATTCTCTGTTTACCGCCGACTCTCCACTGGAAGGCGAAACAACCTCCTCGGACATCAGCGGACTGATCGGACAATATGCCCACGGCAACGAACCCAGCCACCACGTGATTCATATGTACAACTATGTGAACCGTCCGTGGAGGACGCAAGAATTGGTAGACAGCGTATACCGTAGCCAATATGCCAATGCCGTAGACGGACTCTCGGGAAATGAAGATTGCGGACAAATGTCGGCTTGGTATGTACTCAATTCTATGGGATTCTATCAGGTATGTCCGGGGAAACCGGTTTATTCTATCGGACGCCCCGCATTCGATAAAGCCGTAGTAAACCTGCCCGATGGCAAAAAGTTTACAGTGATAGCTAAGAATAACTCGAAAAAGAATAAGTATATCAAAAGCATGACACTGAACGGAAAACCATTGGATAAACCATTCTTTACGCATGACGATATCATAGCAGGCAGTACGTTGGAAATAGAAATGACAGACCGGCGGACCCAACCCTAAGAAAGTACTCTGTTTCATCACAGATTATACGAATATGTAGCCTACACGGCACCGATGATAGAAAATATATAATATCCATATAGCAATACACTTATCCACACCATGAGAAAAATTCTTTTGACCGCTTGCCTTATAGCTTGCTCACTAATGGCTGAGGCCAAAGACTGGACCCAATACGTAAACCCACTGATGGGAACGCAGTCTTCTTTCGAATTATCAACCGGGAACACCTATCCCGCTATTGCACGTCCGTGGGGAATGAACTTCTGGACACCGCAAACGGGCAAGATGGGGGACGGATGGCAATACACGTATACAGCCAACAAAATCAGGGGATTCAAGCAAACCCACCAACCCAGCCCATGGATCAATGATTACGGACAATTCTCCATCATGCCCGTCACAGGCAAACTTGAGTTTGATGAAGAAAAACGTGCCAGTTGGTTCAGTCATAAAGGTGAAATAGCAACTCCTTCCTACTATAAAGTATATTTGGCCGAGCACGATGTAGTGACCGAAATGACTCCGACAGAACGTGCGGTTCTGTTCCGTTTCACCTTTCCCGAAAACGAACACTCGTACATTGTAGTAGACGCATTCGACAAGGGTTCCTACGTAAAAGTAATTCCGGAAGAGAACAAGATAATCGGCTACACCACCCGTAACAGTGGTGGAGTGCCCGAGAATTTCAAGAACTACTTCGTTATCGAGTTCGACAAACCTTTCACTTACAAAGGCACTTTTGCAGACAAAAAGCTGGAAGAAGGCAACTTGGAGCAGAAAGCCGACCATACGGGAGCCATCATTGGTTTCAGTACCCGTAAAGGTGAAATCGTGCATGCCCGTATAGCTTCTTCGTTCATTAGTTTTGAACAAGCGGCTCAGAACCTTAAAGAATTGGGTAACGACTCTTTTGAGCAACTTGCACAAAAAGGGAATGATGCCTGGAACAATGTATTAGGTAAAATAGAAGTAGAAGGCGGCAATCTGGACCAGTACCGTACATTCTACTCCTGCCTCTACCGTTCTCTGCTATTTCCCCGCAAATTCTATGAGTTTACGGCAGACGGGCAACCGATTCATTATAGTCCTTACAACGGTCAGGTACTCCCCGGATATATGTACACCGATACAGGATTTTGGGATACATTCCGTTGTTTGTTTCCATTCCTGAACCTGATGTACCCATCGGTAAACAAAGAAATACAAGAAGGACTTATCAATACTTATAAGGAAAGCGGTTTCTTTCCGGAATGGGCGAGTCCCGGACACAGAGGTTGTATGATAGGCAATAACTCTGCTTCAGTATTGGTAGACGCCTATATGAAAGGAGTAAAGGTAGACGATGTGAAAACTCTGTATGAAGGGCTGATTCACGGTACAGAGAATGTACATCCGGAAGTCTCTTCTACCGGACGCTTGGGATATCAGTATTACAATAAGCTGGGCTACGTACCCTATGACGTGAAAATCAATGAAAATACAGCCCGCACATTAGAATACGCTTACGATGACTGGTGCATCTACCAACTGGCTAAAGCCCTGAACCGACCGAAAAAAGAAATTGAACTATTTGCCAAACGTGCCATGAACTACCGGAATGTATTCGACAAAGAAAGCAAACTGATGCGTGGCCGTAATGAAAACGGCCAGTTCCAGTCACCATTCTCTCCGTTGAAGTGGGGAGATGCATTCACAGAAGGTAACAGCTGGCATTACTCCTGGTCGGTATTTCACGACCCGCAAGGATTAATCGATCTGATGGGAGGCAAAAAGATGTTTATCACGATGCTGGACTCCGTATTTGCAGTTCCTCCTGTATTCGACGACAGTTATTATGGACAGGTGATCCATGAAATCCGCGAAATGACCGTGATGAACATGGGTAACTATGCACACGGCAACCAACCGATACAGCACATGATTTACTTGTACAATTATGCCGGACAGCCCTGGAAAGCGCAATACTGGCTTCGTCAAGTAATGGACCGCATGTATACTCCGGGTCCTGACGGTTACTGTGGCGACGAGGACAACGGACAGACCTCTGCCTGGTATGTATTCTCAGCCCTCGGATTCTATCCGGTATGTCCAGGAACAGATGAGTATGTCATTGGAGCCCCTCTATTCAAAAAGGCAACGCTACACTTTGAAAATGGCAATAATCTTGTGATCGATGCACAGAATAACAGTAAGGAGAATCTTTATATCGAATCCCTCCGGGTCAACGGGCAAGAATCAACCCGGAACTATCTGAAACATGCCGATCTGCTGCAAGGCGGAACCATTGAATTCAAAATGGGTTCACACCCCAACCTCAACAGAGGCATCAACGATGATGATGCCCCCTATTCATTCTCCAAGATGAAATAGTCCTCTCTCTTTAGACAACTCATATCCCCTGAGGGTGCATACCCATAATCCAATACGGATACACGTACGCATCCTCAGGGACATATAAATAATTCTCAAAAAAGTTAGTAACTGAAGTAAGTGTTTCTTTCGGGACACTTGTTTTATTAACATCAAGGGCACAAAAGCCGTTGACTTATATTATAAATACAATGCTTAAACCTTGTATGTTTTTAAAGTTAACTAATTAATTTAATTATAGTCAATGAAAAACAAAATCCTATTTCAAAGACCCAGGCTGCTCAAAGCATCGCTGGTTCTTCTTTTAGCTGCCGCTCCTATCCAGTGGTCATTTGCACAATTCACATTTTCAACTTCCCGCACTACATTGGGGCAAGTCATCAAAACGGTGCAATCTCAGTCTAAGTATCAATTCTTTTATGATGACCAATCGTCAAACATGCCGATTGAGAATCTGAACGTAAAGAATGTAAGCCTGGAACAACTGTTGAATACTGCGCTCAAAGGCAAAAACCTGACATACAAAATCGAGGATAACATTGTTTATCTGTCTCAGGCTTCCAAACAACAGGATCCGGTTCAGGCATCAGCCAAACGTCAGATCAGCGGTACGGTTGTAGATGCTAACGGTGAGGCGCTGATCGGCGTCAATGTATCTGTTAAGGGTACCAGCACAGGAGCCATTACCGACCTGGAGGGTAAATACACCCTGACTGTCAATGATCCGAAAGCTGAAATCGTATTCTCCTATATCGGATACAAACAACAAGTGTTGCCCGCTAAAGAAAGCATTCTGAATGTAACGATGAGTGAAGATACCCAGATGATCAGTGAAGTGGTTGTAACCGCTTTGGGCATCAAACGTGAGAAGAAAATGTTAGGATATGCCGTACAGGAAATCAAAGGCGACCAACTGAACCAGACAGGGGATCCTTCAGTGACCAGTGCATTGCAAGGTAAAGTAGCCGGTCTGCAAATGAATACAGCCGGAACTGGCCTGGGTGGTTCTACCAAGATTACAATCCGCGGTAACTCTTCTCTCGCAGATAACAACCAGCCGCTCTGGATTGTAGACGGTGTACCGTTCAGTGACAATAATAACTCGGATGCTACCTATTACGGTGGCGTCGACCGTGGTGGTTCGTCCGTCGATATCAACCCGGAAGATATTGAATCGATCTCTGTACTGAAAGGTCCGAATGCCGCCGCTCTCTACGGTTCGCGTGCCGGTAACGGTGTGATCTTGGTCACAACCAAAAAAGGTAGCAAGAAAGATGGATTCGGAGTACGCTATAGCGGCAACTTCACTTGGAGCCAGGTAGCCGAAACTCTTGAAATGCAAGATCGTTACGGACAGGGCCACATTGTGACTCAGGATGAAAACAAGAATCCTCTGTCTCAATATTATGCCAAATATGATCCGACAGACTCTTCCAGTTGGGGACCGGTATTGGACGGAAGCATGCAGAAAGCCTGGAACGGCGATACCTATGCATTCTCTAAATACGGCAACAAACTGAAAGATTACTTCGATACCGGTTTCGCGCAAAACCACAATGTATCGGTGAGCAACGTAACAGATAAATCGCACTTTCGTGCTTCTTTCGGCAGCTCGAACAATAAGGGCGTATTCCCGAACGAGAAGCTCAACCGAATCAACCTCGACCTGAATGCCGGAATGGAAATGAACAAATATCTCTCTATGGACGGAAAGATTTCACTTTCACGTACCAAAGCAGAAGATCGTCCTTACTTCGGTACTTACGGAGCAATCGCTCAATTGATGGGTATTCCTAACAATATTCGCCTGGACGACCTGAAACAATATTCGACAGATGGCAATGCACACGTAAACTGGACAGGTCCTACTGCCGGTATCCGTAACCCTTATTACGTCCTGAACCAGCGCCACAACTCTGACGAACGTTGGAGAGCATTCGGATATTATGGAATGAAAATCAACTTTACTGACTGGTTGCACTTGTCTGCCAAATATGCATTCGATTATTATCGTACCCGAATCGAAGAAACGAATGCAGGTGACGGTATCAACGGTGAGAGCAGTATCAAAGATATCACCGATGACGAAATGAACCGCGAGGAGCAGAACTTCTTCGAATCGAACGCGGAAATCGTATTGATGGGTGACAAACAGCTGACTGACAATTTCCGTTTGGGATTCACAGTAGGTGGTAACTTCATGTACCAGAATTATGAATCACTGAATGCCGGCGTACGCAATATGCTGGATAAGGGACAATGGATTTTCAATGCAGCCAATATGCTGAACACTGCCGGAGAAACCGGACATGAACGCGCAACAAATTCAGTATTCGGATCTTTGCAACTCTCTTGGAAAGAATATCTGTCACTAGACTTGACTGCCCGTAACGACTGGTCGTCTACACTGCCGAAGAAGAACAACTCTTTCTTCTACCCGTCTGCCAACTTAAGTTTTGTCGTTTCTGATTTTGTCCGTTCACTGGACAAAACACTGCCCAACTGGCTGACTTTCGCCAAGGTACGTTTGTCTGCCGCACAAGTAGGTAAAGATACGGACCCGTATCAGTTATACAATACGTACGGATTTAAATTTGAAAAAGGTGAGCTGATTCCAAGCAAATCGAACGTGAAAATGAACGACCAGCTGAAACCGGAAATCTCTTCTTCTTACGAAGCAGGTTTGGATATGAAGTTCCTCAACAACCGTTTGGGATTTGACTTTACCTATTATTATAGCCGCACGAAGAACCAGATCATGAAAGTGCCCGCCGCTGCTCCCTGGAGTGGAGGTAAATGGGTCAATGCCGGTCTGATCACCAACAAAGGTTTCGAAATGATGATCTACTCTACACCGGTACAATTGAAAGACTTCTCTTTCGATCTGAATGTCAATCTGGCCAAGAATGTATCGAACGTAGAAAAACTGGCTGACGGTGTAGACTACATCTACTTCAATGGCGACTCTAACTTCCCGATCAACGTAGGTGCACGCCCGGGTCACAAATTGGGTGAAATCTATGCCAAGACTCTCTACAAACGTGACGAACAGGGCAACATCATTATAAATAAAGAGAACGGCTTGCCTATGACGACCACAGATGCTGACGAACGCCTGGCTAAACCTATCGGCAACATCCAGCCTAACTTGCTGATGTCTGTATCTCCGTCGTTCACCTACAAAGGCTTTACACTGTCGGCCATGTTCGATATGAAATTCGGTGGCGATATCATCTCTATCTCCGAAATGAACGCAACAGGCTCGGGTATGGCTAAACGTACTATGAATCGTGGAGAAAGCGATAACTTTATGATGATCTTCCCGGGTGTATACGAAGACGGAACACCCAATACTCAGAAGATCTCAGCATCCAACTATTACGGAGCACAGAACGCAGAAGACTTTATCTATGATGCTTCTTTCATCAAGCTGAAGGAACTGGCCATCGGCTATACATTCCCCAAAAGCATGCTGAAGAAAACGCCGATCAACTCGCTGAATGTTTCGTTCGTAGCACGTAACCTGGCTTATCTGTTGAAACATACT
>ENA-OPDI01001552-OPDI01001552.1-human-gut-metagenome-genome-assembly--contig:-NODE-1552-length-15977-cov-2.057530_pt1 | contig 15977 bp, 16 predicted proteins | sample MGYA00241262_ERZ501504 | MGnify/ENA primary metagenome ERZ501504 (study PRJEB25962, sample SAMEA2042570) | human gut metagenome | biome: human gut; feature: human-associated habitat; material: faeces...
GATAAGATAGAAATGATAATTTCCAACAATGATGAAATGGCATTAGGAGCATTGGAGGCATATAAAAAATCAAAATATCACAAGAAGCAGTGGCCGATTATTTTTGGAATTGACGGTTTGGATGATGCTTTAACAGCAATAAAGAATGGCGAAATGCAGGGAACGGTATACAATGACAAAGAAGATCAGGCATTAGAAATTTCACGATTAGTTGTAGATATTTATCAGGGCAATAGTATGAAAAATCATAATTTGCAGCAGGGAAAATATTATGTGTCTCAATACAAAAAAGTTGAAAAAAGCAGCATAGACAAATTCATAAAATAAAGGCGGGTCAATATATGTGGAATGAAAGGTTTAACAAAGAGTTTAAAGAAGAATCTAAGAAAGAGACAAATGAAAAGTCTAAAAACGAGTTAAAAAAAGAACTTTTTGGAGAAGAGTTTTATGAAGAAATGGAACCGGAGAAAAGATTAGAAATTTTTCAAAAAAATATAGAGTCAGACAATAATAAAGAACTACGAGAATGCTTATGGACAGCAAGATATGGAAAAAGAAAGCCTAAAAAAGACTTATTCATAGGCTATCTTATGGAAATGAAATACATATCAGAAAGTGGTTCCACTGATGTAGGCGGAGCGAAAAGAAAAAAGTTGTGCAAGATTATTAATAATTTGTGCATCGACAACTATGAAATTCTGTCGGAGGAGCAGCGTGGCATTCTTAAAAATGAGCTAAAGAATACATTTAAAAAATTTATTCAGGTAAGTCGAGGAGGAAGAGGCTTCACTTCGGCAGTTTTTGGACTGGGACAGTTATCTGATGAGGGTATTGCAAAAAAGATAGCTGAACAAATAAGCAACATTGCATTCCTAACACCTCATATGTTCAGAATGGATAAAGAATTTAAAATCCTTCAGGCAGCAGCGCTGGAAGCATATAGGGAAGAATACCCCCATAGAGAACATTTTTTGAAAAAATAGGACAACCTTAGATTATACCAAAATACCTCACGGTTTGAGAAAATGAAAACCGCGGGGTATTTTTCTTTTGGCTTGAATAGTTACAGACTTAGAGTTTGCCTCATATATAGTACAAATCCCGAATAGTCTTGAAGTAATTCACCCCAAATCTCTCATATCAAGCGAAAATAAATGACAGAAAATGAAAAATAAAGAATTATTGATAATTCTATCTCAAATACCCAACAATCAGCATACATATTACACAAAAAATACAATTTGCATACTAAAAAAATAACATTATTGTTAGAAAAATCAAAAAAACCGGAAAAAGGCAAAAATAACACAAAGCAAAAAGTGACAACAAATGAAACGTTTTTAACAACGAAAACTGTACAATATGCACAAAAGAAATATGTCTAAATTGTGAAAACCGTGAAAAATATTGAAAATAGTTGACAGAAAATGAAAAGAGTACTACAATTATGCTATCAGATGAAAACAAATGACAAAACTTGAAAAAAACAAAAGATAAAAGAAATAACAAAGAAAGGAAGGAAATATGAATTACGCAGGAAGATTTAATTCTTTTATATTAAAAGGCCAGAACGTATTTGATGCAATTAAGGCATATCACGAGATGGATGGCATTACACATTTAGAGTTTAACTACCCGGAACATTTTGCAGGATATGATTTAGAAGAAATCAAAAAGGCCATGGGTGATTTAAAAGTTAACGGATTGGCAGTTCGTTGGAGAAATGATTTCACAAACGGAGACTTAACAAATCCTGATCCGGAACTTAGAGAAAGAGCCATCAGATATTGTAAGGAAGCTACAGATATTTGTAGAGAACTTGGTGGAACATACATAACATTATGGTTAGAAAATGACGGTTTTGATTATGCGTTCCAAGTTGACTATGAAGAAGCATGGAACCAAATGATAGATGCTTTCAGAGAATTAGCAGATTATGCACCAGACATGAAATACAGCATCGAGTACAAACCATTTGAACCAAGAAACTTCTCAATGGTTGACAGCACAGGAATGACATTACTTCTTATTAAAGAGATAGACAGACCAAATGTAGGATGTACATTAGACTTCTGTCATATGTTAATGAAGAGAGATTCCCCGGCATACGGACTAGCACTTGCAGCAAGTATGGGAAAGCTTTATGGATTACATATGAACGACGGATATTCACAGATGGACAGCGGAATGATATTTGGTTCAGTAAATATAGCTCACGCAGCTGAGTTTATCTACTATTTAAAGAAGTACAATTATCAGGGAGTTGTATTCTTCGATACATTCCCAATCAGAGAAAACGCAAAGCTTGAAACACAGGCAAACATTAATTCATTCGAAAAGATTTCAAAAATAATTGATGAAATCGGAATGGACAGAATAGCTGAAGTAGTATCTAAACGTGACGGAGTTGAGGCACAGCGCCTTGTTCTGGACATGTTGAAATAAAGAGAAAATAAAAAAAGAAAAAGGAGAACACACAAATGAGAAAGAAATTTTTAGCAGTTGCCCTTGCAGCAACAATGGTAATCGGTTTAGTTGGATGTGGAAATTCATCATCTAGCTCAAGCAACGCAACAACAGCAGCCTCAAATGACAAACAGGCTACAGAGGAATTTAACCCTGATACAGTTAAAGACAGCAAGACTATCGAAGATATCCGTAAAGATAACGGAGACGAAGTAAAAGTTAAGAGTGGTTTAAAGATGGGTGCCATCGCAAAGTCATTCTCAAACGAATTCTGGCGTAACTTTAAAAATGGTTATGAACAGTCAGAAAAGGTACTTAAAGATGCAGGCGTAGACGTATCAATTAAGATTGACGGAACAACAGATGAAAGTGATGAAATCGGACAGCAGACAATGACAGACAACTTAGTAAACCAGGGTTACAACGCTTTAATGTTAAGCCCAATCTCAGATTCAAACTTAACAGCATCAGTTGATAACGCTAAAGGCAAAAAGATTCCTACAATTAACGTAAACGATGGATTAATCGCATCAGCAGATTACTTCGTAGGACCAGATGCTTACCAGAATGGTGAATTAGCAGCTGAATGGGTTTCAAAACAGCTTGGTGACAAAGGTGATGTAGCTATCGTAATCGGTATGGCAAAAGCTTTCGCAGCTCGTGAAAGAACAGCAGGATTCAAGGGATGGATCAAAGACAACAATTCAGGACTTAACGTAGTAGCAGAACAGAATGCTGACTGGGATAGACAGAAAGCTAAAGAATTAGCAAGCACATGGATTCAGCAGAACCCAGACTTAAAGGCTATCTTCTGTAACAATGATGATATGGCTTTAGGTGTAGTAGAAGCAGTTGAAGAAGCTAAGAAAGATATCTTAGTAGTAGGTGTTGATGGTATCGGTGAAGCTTATGACTCAATCAGAGCTGGTAAGTTAGATGCAACAGTTGATTCATTTGGTTACTATATGTCACAGGTTGCTACAGAAGTAACATTAAGAGTATTAGCTGGACAGGATATTCCTAGAGTAACACATACTCCACAGGCTCTTATCGATAAGAATAACGTAGATAAAGACGCAAAAGACATCATTGGTTGGACAGATCCAAAATATGTATCAGAATAGTTTAGGCACAATAATTTAGAAGATTTGATTTGTAAAGTGGGAGAAAGGTAAAACTTTCTCCCACATATATAAAGGAGGAACGATTATGGCGAAGGCTGTTGAATTTGTTAAGATTAACAAACGCTTTCCGGGAGTACACGTCCTTAAAGATATCTCTTTTTCAGTAGAAGAAGGTGAAGTTCATGCATTGCTTGGTGAAAATGGTGCAGGAAAATCAACACTATTGAATATTTTGCATGGAGTTTATCCTGAATATGAAGGAGAGGTAAGACTTCATGGTAAAAAGGTAAGCTTTAAAGACACAAATGATGCTATTGTAAATGGCAAAATATCTAAGGTTCATCAGGAAACATTGGTAGTAAAAGATCTTACCGTTGGACAGAACGTAACAATGGGATATGAACCTAAAAAAGGAATCTTTATTGATTTCAAAAAAATGAATAAAGATGTAGACGTAATATTAGAAGACTTAAACTGTAACTTTAAATCATCAGATTTGGTTGCAACATTAACAGCAGGTGAAATGCAGATGTTAGCAATTGCAAGAGCATTATATCATCATTCAACGATTATATCTCTTGACGAGCCAACAGCTTCACTTACAACAAAAGAAACAGAAGCTTTGTTTGAAGTAGTAAGAAAACTTAAAAAACAGGGCGTAACAATATTATATGTAAGTCATAGATTGGAAGAAATTTTCCAGATTTGTGACAGAGCAACAATTCTTCGAGATGGAGAATATATCCAGACAATGGACATTGCAAGTACTACAAGAGATGAACTGATTCACGCAATGGTTGGTCGAAATGTTGCAGCAGTGGCATCAAGACTTAAACCTAGTCCAATGACAGATGAAGTAGTATTAAAAGTAGAACATTTATGTAATGAAAATTATAATGACGTAAGTTTTGAACTTCACAAAGGCGAAATCTTAGGATTCTTCGGATTAGTTGGAGCAGGAAGAACTGAAGTCATGAGAACACTTATTGGTGCAGATCAGAGAACATCAGGAAAGATTATTCTTAAAGGTAAAGAAGTAAAGAATGGCTGGAATACAACAAAAGCCTTAAAAGCCGGCATCGGTTTATTACCTGAAGACAGAAAAACACAGGGATTTATGAATCTTTCTAATAACTATGAAAATATAGCAATATCAAGCTTAGAGAAATATATGACAGGTCCATTTACAGACACAAAGAAGAAGATTAAAAACGCAGAAGTTTACTTCGAAGAAATGGACGTACATCCAAGACGTGTTGATTATATGACAAGCAACATGTCAGGTGGTAACCAGCAGAAAGTTATTTTGGCAAGATGGATGTCTACAGATGTAGATATAATTATCTTCGATGAACCTACAAAAGGTGTTGACGTAGGTGCTAAGGCAGAAATTTACAGACTTATGGAACAGTTAGTAGAAGATGGAAAGAGTATTATCGTAGTTTCATCAGAATTACCTGAAGCCATGGGTATAAGCGACAGAATGATAATTATGAGTGAAGGAAAAATAACAGCTGAGTTAACAAATAAGGTTGACTTTGTAGAAGATTCAATTCTTGATTTAGCAATTGGAGGTAATTAAAATGAAGAATATATGGAATAAATATAAACGTGAGTTTGTAGTATTGCTGGCAACCTTGGTTATGGCAGTTGTCTTTACAGTACTAAACAGTAACTTTTTAAATTATAACAACTTTGTAACTATTTTACAGCAGATGGTATTAAACGGTGTACTTGCAGTAGGTATGATGTTTACAATCATCACAGGTGGTATCGACCTTTCAGTAGGTTGTACATACGCAATTACAGGTATTATAGTTGCTTCATGTACAGTAAACTATGGAATGAATCCATTCCTTGGAATTTTAGTAGGACTTGTAGTTGGTGCAGTTCTTGGTGCATTTAACGGATTCTTAATTAATAAGATGAAGTTACAGCCATTTATCGCAACATTAGGTACAATGAGTTTATACAGAGGTCTTGCTTACGTAGTAACAGGTGGTGTACCTGTAACAAACGTTCCGGACTCATACAGAAACATCTTCAACGGAGAATTAGTTGGAGGAATCAGATACTACATTATAGTTATGGTAGTTGTATTCGTAGTAGCACACATTCTTTTATCAAAGATGAGAAGTGGTGATTACTTATATGCAGTAGGTGGAAACGAAGAAGCAGCTAAGTTATCAGGTGTTAACGTTAAGACAAAATACATTGCATACATCTTCTGTGGTGTTTGCTCAGCAATTGCAGGTATGATTATGTTAGCAAGCTTAGGTTCAGCAGAAGCAACAGCAGGTAGCGGATATGAAACAAACGCAATCGCAGCAGCAGCTATCGGTGGAACAAGAATGGCAGGTGGTAAAGGTACAGCACTTGGAACATTCATCGGTGCATTAATGTTAGCAGTATTAAAAGTAGGTATGGTAGTTATCAACGTTGACTCATTCTGGCAGTTCGTTGTAACTGGTATTATTATCATCGTAGCTTCATACTTCGAATTCATTCAGCAGGACGTTGCAGGATTTATTTCAAGACATAAGAAAGCTGCAAACTAAAAAATAAACCGCAAAAAATTAATAAACATTGCGGCACTAATATATTTTCAATATGAATTGAATTATAATAAAGGCGCAGGGAAAAATAAACTTTGCGCCTTTATTCTTTTTAATAATAGGAAACAAAATAAGTTTAGAGTAGGAGGAAAATAAGGATGAATAAGAAAATCACAGTTATCGGAAGTTTAAACTATGATGTTATCTTAAAAATTCCAAGATTACCTTTTAAAGGTGAAACATTAACAGCCAACGGAGCAACATTTAGTGCCGGCGGAAAAGGTGCTAATCAGGCAGTTCAGGCAGCAAAATTAAAAACTCCAACTTATATGGTAGGATGTGTTGGAACAGATGCATCAGCAGACTTTTTGGTTAACACAGCAAAAGAGTATGGTGTAAATGTTGATTATATTAGAAAAGTACCCGGAAGTAGTGGAATGGGAGTTATAAACGCAGTTGAAGACGGAAGCGTTTATGCATGTATCGTAAGAGGTGCAAACTTTGAGGTTACAAAGGAAGATGTAGACAATGCAATGCCTATTCTTAAAGAATCAGGTGTATGTATTCTACAGAACGAGATTCCGGTAGAAATTATTGCTTATGCAATTGATAAGGCAAAAGAAGCAGGATGTACAGTTGTATTAAACGCAGCACCTGCAATAGAATTACCTGAAGAATGTTTAAGTAAGGTAGACATTCTTGTAGTAAATGAAGTCGAGGCAGAATTTTACTGTCACGAAAAAATCGACTCAGTTGAAAAGGCAAAAACAGAAATTAAGAAAATGGCAGAAAAATACAATAATAATGTTATTTTCACACTTGGAAAAGATGGAGCAGTGGCTTACGAAAATGGAACAATTGAATTTATTCCGGCAATGAAAGTAGATGCGATTGAAACAACAGGAGCAGGAGATTCATATATCGGAGCAGTAAGTCATTCAATAATTGAAGGAAAGAGCCTGATTGAGGCTTGTAAGTTTGCAACTAAGTGTAGTGCAATTACAGTTTGCCGAATGGGAGCACAGCCTTCAATGCCAACTTTGGAGGACGTGGAATAAACCCCGATTATTATTGACATTTTTAACCATTGAAGGATATTATATAGGTATAACTGTAACGTTTTTATCGTTACGGGGACACACAGGAGGAAAAGATATGATACCTTATGAAAGAAGATTACAAATAGCAGAATTGCTTGAGCAGAATGAGGTTGTATCTTTGGATGAGTTTTGTAGATCTTTAGGGGGTGTCTCGGAATCGACAGTTAGAAGAGATTTAAAAACCATGGAGAAAGAGGGAGAGATAACATTACTAAGAGGTGGCGGAGCTTGTTTAAAAAGAGGCAGCTATGAAGTTCCTGTTCTTTCAAAGAAAAGTAAGAATGTCAAACAGAAGGATGGAATTGCTAAGGTTGCAGCAAGTCTTGTAAATGACGGTGATTCGATTTATATCGATTCAGGAAGTACAGCCTTAGATATGGTTAAATATTTAAAAGACAAAAACATAACAGTTGTAACAACAAATGCATTAATATGTTCAGAGTTGCAATCTCCTAATATTAAGTGTATTATAGCAGGTGGTGAAATCAATATTACTACTGCTTCAATTAGAGGAATTACAACAAACAACTTTTTAAAGAGTTACTATTTTGACAAAGCTTTTGTAGGAATATCCGGTTTCTCAAAAGAAGCAGGGTTTAACACACCGGATTTGTTAGAAGCTGAAAAGAAACGTATTGTCTGCAAGAATTCAGGCAAGGCGTATATAGTAGCCGACAGTAGCAAGTCTGGCAAAAGCACATTATGTAAGGTACTTGACTTAGAACAGGCAACTTTAATTTGTGACAAAGTGACAGATGTAGTTGAAGCTACAGCAGAATATATTATTGCTGAATAGAATTATAGTGCAAAAGACAGAGGTGAACAATATGAAAATTGGAATTGGAAATGATCATGTAGCAGTTGAAATGAAGAATGAAATCAAGGCATATCTTGAAGAAAAAGGACATGAAGTTGTAGATTTCGGTACAAATTCTTCTGAGAGATGTAATTACCCTGTATATGGCGAGGCAGTAGCCAATGCCATTGTTAACGGAGAAGTAGATTGTGGTGTTTTAATTTGTGGAACAGGTGTAGGAATTTCACTTTCAGCTAACAAGGTTAACGGAATTAGAGCCTGCGTATGTAGCGAGCCATATAGCGCAAGATTATCTAAGCAGCATAACAACACTAACATTATTGCATTTGGCGCAAGAGTTATTGGCATAGAACTTGCAAAAATGATAGTAGATGAATGGCTTAATGCAGAATATGAAGGTGGTCGTCATCAGGTTAGAATCGATATGATTAAAGACATCGAGGAAAAACAGAAACAGAAGTAATTTGCTATTTATAAATGGTAGATTATTAATGTAATAGTAATGTAACAGAAGAGTAATGGAATAAAAAGACAAGGAGAGATACTATGAAGATTAAAAACATTGAAAACCCTGAAGAATTTTTAAAGGTAATTGACAGTTGTACAGGAAGAGTTGAATTAATAACAGATGATGGAGACAGATTAAACTTAAAATCAAAGTTATGTCAGTTAGTTTCATTGTCAACAATTTTCTCTTCAGCAGCTAAGATTCCTGAAATGGAAATTGTAGCTCATGAATTAGAAGATTCAAAGAAAATAATGGACTACTTAATGGGTTGCTAATTGATAAGATTACAGTGTAGAAATTTTAAATAGTATAGAAATAATTTTCTAAAAAGCGCGTTCAAAGAGACTTAAAAAGTCAAAAGACCTGTTGCACTTTAAACTTGGTGCGACAGGTCTTTTTTATTAATAGGAAAAATCTATTAATTTAAAATCCAACTGAGGATATAAACCTATACTTAATAAGCTTAGTGAAAAAGATTAATCCTCTTCAATAACATAGAAGTCAAGATAGTCGAAATCTATTGATTCCACAAAACTGTCTGCATAAATCTTGTTCGCGCAATACGTTTAAACTCGTTAATATTTGAATCAAGCCATATTGGATTGCTTAAATCAAATTCCTCGCAAATCTGTTCAAGAGCTATAAAAACCTTATGAGTTCTTGTCTCGTCAGGAATATCCAATTCAATAGTAGTGCTTTGTAACATTTTATTACTTTTAAAAGTACGTCCCCAAACTCTAAACATAATAATCTCCGTTCCATTAATATAGTATAAATAACATAATATAAATCCAAAGTAAGTGTAAGGGAAAACGGAGTAAAAGTAAAGAAAAAAGAAGTTAGACAAAACTAACGCATAAGCATAAGTTTAACTTTAAATATTGTTAGAATAATGATATACTTAGGGGTAATGAGCACTATAAATAAGTGAGAAATGTATGGTAGTCATAAACAAAAAAAGAGGGAAGAGATGAAATAGGCATAGCTGTTTATACCGTTTTAAGAAAAACGGAATGGAGTATTATATGGGAAATAAAAGAAAGAAAAAATTACAGACTCAGGTAGGAAAATATTTAAAGGGACCGTTGTATTTTATTGCATTTTGGATAATGATTAATGTGATTACATATGCCATTGATGTAAGAGCAGGCGCAGTAATGAGTCTTGCCACATTTGTTTACATTATTTTAATGCTAAGCATAGCTATTAAGTATAATTCCAACGTAACTAAGAGACTTATAGACTTCGGAAGTGCTTATAGTCTGGTTCAACGACAGATGCTTAAGGAAATGGATGTGCCATATGGCCTTATTGACGAAAACGGAAAGATACTATGGACTAACAACCAGTTTGATACTTTATTTGAAAAGAGTGTTTTAAATAAGAACATTATGCATATTTTTGAAGGCATTAAGCCGGAATATTTGGTTTTTGATGACGAGAAACCTAATCACGTTAAGCTTAGTTATAAAGACAAATTATTTGCGGTAACATTAACCAAGTTTGAGCTGAAAAATGATTTTGAGGACAGCGCCCTTAATCTTTTGGAAGAAAATAGCGGTCAGTTAATTTCCATTTATTTAAGAGATGAAACATTAATCAGCAAGCTGGAAAAAGAGACTAAGGAAGAACGACTTGTAACGGCAAATATTTATATTGATAACTATGACGAAGTGGTACAAAGTGTTGAAAACACACGAAGAACCCTTTTGGTAGCTTTAATAGACAGAAAGATTAATGTTTATTTTTCTCAATATGACGGAATTGTCAGAAAGCTTGAAAATGACAAGTATTTTGTAGTTTTCAAAACAAAATATATAAGCAAGATGCAGACTAACAAGTTTGCAATTCTTGACGAAGTAAAAACAGTTAATATAGGAAACAGCCTTCCTGTAACAATTAGTATCGGTATTGGTATGGGAGGAAACAGTCTGGTACAGAATTATGATTTGTCCACAACAGCCATTGACATGGCGCTTGGACGTGGCGGTGACCAGGCAGTGTTAAAAGACGGTAGTAAGGTTTATTATTACGGTGGAAAGACCAAATCAGTAGAAAAGAACACAAAAGTTAAATCAAGAGTAAAAGCCACAGCGTTTAGAGATTTGATTGAAACAAAAGAGAATCTTTATATTATGGGACATCATATAGGGGATAATGATTCCTTTGGTGCCGCAATAGGCTTATACAGAGTTGGAAAGACTATCGGAAAGAAGACGCACATTGTACTTGGAGATGTAAGTGGCAGTGTAGTTCCTTTAGTTGATGAATTTAAGAACTCAGACTTATATGATGAAGATATGTTTATTACAGGACCGGAAGCAGTTTCTGAAATGACTAAGAATGACGCCCTTATTATAGTTGACTGTAACAGAGCCTCATATACAGAATATCCTGAGCTTGTAAGAAGAGCCCAGTGTATAATTGTATTTGACCACCATAGACAGACAACAGATTGCATTGACAATGCCCAGCTTTCATATGTTGAGTTATCATCATCATCAACTTGTGAAATGGTTGTTGAAATAATGCAGTACATTAATGAAACAGTTAAGCTTACAAAGCTTGATGCAGAGGCTTTATATGGCGGTATTATGGTTGATACAAACAACTTTATAAACCGTACAGGTGTAAGAACTTTTGAAGCGGCAGCATATTTGAAGAAGAATGGCGCAGATGTTGCAAGAGTAAGAAGAATGTTCAGGGATGATTTGTCAGATTACAAGGCTAAGGCATTGGCAATTCAGAACACTGAAATCTTTATGGATGAATACGCATTGTCAGTATGTAGTCCACAGGGTGTATCTTCACCTACAATTGTAGGCGCCCAGACAGCCAATGAATTATTAAATGTAAAAAATGTAAAAGCATCATTTGTATGTACACCATACAATGATCAGGTATATATAAGTGCCCGCTCAATTGACAAAATCAACGTTCAGGTTATTATGGAACAGTTTGGTGGTGGCGGACACATGAATCTTGCCGGAGCTCAGGTTAGAAATAAGACAACCGGCGAGGTTATCGTTATGTTAAAGAAAGTTATTGAAACAATGATAGAGGAAGGAGAAATTTAATGAAGGTTATATTATTAGAAGATGTTAAATCTCTTGGAAAAAAAGGAGAGATTGTAAATGTAAATGACGGATACGCAAGAAATTTCATTTTGCCTAAAAAGTTAGGTCTTGAGGCAACATCAAAGAACCTTAATGATTTAAAACTTCAGAAGCAGAATGACGAAAAAGTTGCACAGGAAAAACTTGATGCAGCAAAGGCATTGGCAGAAGAAATCAAAGAAAAATCAATTACTGTTAAGATTCAGGCAGGGGTAGAAGGAAAGGTATTCGGTTCTATTTCAAGCAAGGAAATTGCCACAGAAGCAAAGAAGCAGTTAAACATGGATATTGATAAGAAGAAGATTGTAATTCCTGACGCAATTAAGTCACTTGGAACTTACAACGTTAACATTAAGTTACACAAAGACGTAACAGCTACATTAACAGTAAAAGTTGAAGCAAAATAAGAATCCTAAGGAGAATACCAAATGGAAGAGGCAGTAGTAAAAAGAGTAATGCCTCATAGTAATGAGGCAGAACAGGCAGTAATCGGCTCAATGCTTATGGATGCAGATGCCATTACAACTGCTATGGAAAAAATTTCAGAAGATGATTTTTATAACAAACAATATGGTTCTCTTTTTAAGGCAATGATAGAACTTTATAATGAAGGAAAAACCTGTGACCTTGTTACAGTAAAGTCTAAGTTAGAGGAAACAGGGGTGCCTTCAGAAGTTGTAAGTCTTGATTTTATCAGAAATATATTGGAAATGGTTCCTACATCAGCTAACATTAAGCAGTATGCAGAAATTGTTTACGAAAAATCAGTTCTTAGAAATCTAATTCGTGCCAATGAAGACATTGCCGGCAAATGCTACGCAGGAAATGAAACACTAGAGGCAATTCTTGAGGAAACGGAAAAGAAAATATTTGACCTGATTCAGTCAGGAAGCAGTGGAGATTACACTCCGGTAAGACAGGTAGTTCTTAATGTATTTGAAAAGATTGAGAAAGCTTCCCAGACTAAAGGTTCCATTACAGGTTTGGAAACAGGCTTTACTAAGCTTGACCACCAGCTTTCAGGACTTCAGCCATCAGATATGATACTTATTGCGGCAAGACCATCTGTAGGTAAAACAGCTTTTGCACTTAACATTGCTCAGTATGCTGCAGTAGAAAAGGGTGTGCCAACAGCTATATTTAGTTTGGAAATGTCAAGCGAACAGCTTATTAACCGCATTATTTCACAGAACTCAATGGTAAGTTCCCAGAAAATGAGAAATGGTGACTTAAGTGACAGCGAGTGGGCAAACATAGTTGAATCAGCCAATATTATCGGTAATTCCAACATTATCATAGATGATACACCGGGTATAAGCATCGGCGAAATGCGTTCTAAGTGTAGAAAGTTTAAGTTGGAGAAAGATATCCAGCTTGTTATAGTGGATTACCTTCAGTTGATGACAACCAACGGCAGATCGTCAAGCCGTGAACAGGAAATTGCGGAAATTTCAAGAACCTTAAAGGGAATTGCAAGAGAGTTAAACGTTCCGGTTATTGCCTTATCACAGCTTAACCGAGCGGCTGAAACAAGAGAAGACAAGAAGCCTATTATGGCCGATCTTCGTGAATCCGGTTCTATCGAGCAGGATGCGGACGTTGTAATGCTTATGTCAAGATTTTACGATAAGGAAACAAAGACAGAAGACAGAAACAGAATTATCGTAAACGTAGCTAAACAGCGTAACGGCCCTGTAGGTGAAGTAGAATTAGTATGGTTACCACAGTATACTAAGTTCGAAAATGCGGAAACAGAACAGGTGTAGGTGACTGTAGTAGACATCTGGCGACAAAGCTACAGAAAGTCGTTTTTTTCGCAGTGTTAAAAATATTGAACAAGGCATATAATGAATTTATAATGGAGATGTTCCAAAAGGGAGCATCTCCTTTTCGATGCTCCAATTCGATTTTTAAGGAGGAGTATATGGGGGAAAAAAGATATATTATTTCGGACGCATCAAAGATGCTCAATGTTGAATCACATGTTTTAAGATATTGGGAAGAAGAACTTGAAATCAAAATTCCAAGAAATGAAATGGGACACAGATACTACACGGAAGGCAACATAGAAAGCCTTAGAAAAGTCAGAGACTTAAAGAAGCAGGGGTACAGCCTAAAGGCAATAAAAAATATGGTAAACCCGAAAAAAGGAGCCAGGGAAAATAAAGAATCAAATGAAAGACTGACAGTAAGACAGCCAATTTCGCTGATGGAAGTAAGGGAGAAAAAAGCCGGGGTGGAGAATTGCTATCAGGAAGTGCCGGAGGCAATGTCCGGCAGTGTACAGAGTGTGGTACAGAATATGACACAGAGTAATGGGCAGAATGCAGAAAGCGCAGGCTTGAAGTTAGAACAGTTCCAGAACCTTATGAATAAGGTTGTTTCAAAGGCATTAAAAGAATCCACAACGAACCTTGGAAAAGAGCTAAGTGACAACGTAAGCGAAAACGTTCTAAAAGGAATGAATTATATGATGAGAGTTCAGGATGAAAAGGAAGAAGAACGTTATCGAAAACTTGATGAGCTTATGAGAAACAAGCAGAAGCTAAGCCGCCGAGAAAAAAGAAAAAAAGCAAAAGCAGAAAAACTTCTTTTGAAAAATAAGAAAAAAGGAATGGCTCATTTCGGGAAAAAACCGCAGACTACATAAACAAAAATACATTATAGAAGAATGCTGCATCGCATATAAAATGCAAAAGATATTAAAAAAATGCAATACATAAAGAGACAGATAATAAGGACAAATAGCAAAAATAATTTAAAGATACAATAAAAATATTAAAAAATATTAAAAGAAAGACGATAAGAAATATTATAAAAAATATTATGAAAAGTTACATAGATAATATTACATAAAAAATGCCATCCTTTACATAAAGTAAAGATGGCATTTTTTATACCTATACGGTACATAACACGCTCCAAAGAGAGCGTATAAATTATAATAATTAGTCTAATGTGATTGAATCTGTTGGGCATGCACCTGCACAAGCGCCACATTCGATACATGTATCTGCATCGATTACGCAAACGCTACCATCGTTGCTAATAGCTCCTACTGGGCAAGTACCTTCACATGCACCACAACCGATACATCCGTCAGTAATTTTGTAAGCCATTATGTAAGCCTCCTTTGATTTTTTATACGTTTATAATAATACAATTATCCCAATATTGCAATAAATAAAAAGTTAAAAATTTAACAATAACAAGAAACATCAAGCGTCACGAACCACTGTAAGCACCCTTCCAAAGTAGTGAACATCATCGATATTATCGATGAAAAGCGAGTTCTTGTCGCCATTAATGGGAGCAAGCTCCAGCCTGATTCCCGGAATATATTTACGAATATACACTTTATTTCCAATAAGAAAAATCCCTGTCTCACCGGATTCAGGAAAACGGTCCTTGCCAATCAGAAGAATGTCATTGTCAAAATAAGTAGGCATAAGATTTTTTCCAACAATTTTTATGCCACATAGAATAATATCACCAAAATCTTTTTGATATGGTGAAATATCAACAATATCAGTGGAAATACTGTCAAAAACCATTCCATCCTGAACATAGCCCGTTGGCGTAAGAACAGAAATGCAGTCGGTTTTGTGAGATTTGTTGTAGTCGGCAATGCGGGACTCAAAATAGGCAATTTCCACAAGTAGATTAAAAACCCTTGGTGGAAGTGATTTTTTATCAATGGTATTAATGACTGAGCGCCCTAAAATATAGTCAATGCTACAATTCAGCGCATCGCAAACCTTTGAAATATTGTTAACCTTACCCCCAACTAATTTCTTGACGGATTCATATGGAAGCTCAGCCTCATCGGCAAGCTGCCTGATAGACCAATTCTTCTGATATAAAAGACGATTAATATTTTCAACCATAATGTTTTTGTTGGTGATTTTTTTAGAATTTTGATTCATAAATTAAGACGCCCCCCTTATTAAGATGTATTCCTTGGCACATAAAAAACAACAATATAACAAAATTTGTGCCTTTCTATGCCTTTTTTTTACAAAATTATGCATTTATTATATAGCATATAGAGAAAAAATTAAATATCTATGGACAAAATGGAGGGAAAAATGAATAAAATGGAGAAGAACAGTAGCGAAAGATTATTAAAACAACTTATTGCAACATTAAGGATGGAAGGAGGCCTGGTGTCAGCCAGCCTGGGAGAAGGTGACAAATATAACATTATAGTAATTAATGGCGAAAGCCTAACCGGGGAAGACATGGGGAATTCTTTGTACAATAGTGAATGCAAAAGAAAAAGTGGCAAGGA
>ENA-OPDI01001571-OPDI01001571.1-human-gut-metagenome-genome-assembly--contig:-NODE-1571-length-15772-cov-17.677419_pt1 | contig 15772 bp, 13 predicted proteins | sample MGYA00241262_ERZ501504 | MGnify/ENA primary metagenome ERZ501504 (study PRJEB25962, sample SAMEA2042570) | human gut metagenome | biome: human gut; feature: human-associated habitat; material: faeces...
AACCTCCCTTGTATGGTCCAATGGAATTATTGAACTGTACACGGAAACCTCTGTTTACCTGTACCTGACCATTATCATCTACCCATGGTACTCTGAACATGATCTGACGATCCGGCTCTGTGATTCTCTCGAGGATAGCGTTCTTTCTGTAAAGCTCCTCATTTGCCTCGATTACAGGTCTTAAAGAATCAAGTACCTCTGTTACTGCCTGTAAGAATTCAGGCTGATCTGCGTTTTTCTTCTTTACTACTTCGAGTACTTCATCAACATAGCTCATTTTTATATCTCCTTTACAAAATTATTTTTCACATCAACAAGTTTATTTTATATAAATCTATTGCTATAATCAAGTAATTTTTGAAAGTTTTATATAAAAAAAATTCATTTTATTTATTATCTTCATTTATATTATCCCAGTTTTGGTACTGATTCTCCTCATCATCGGAATATACCACCTTGAAATAATCCGAGAGTTTTGCAAGTGAAGTTATAAGAACTTTCATTTCGTCATCCGAAAGATCGTCCTTTATATGCTCTATCATATGACGGTGAAACTGCTCATGATGATAGTATGCACTCTTTCCCTTGTCGGTGAGTGAGAGCTTTACCACACGCTTATCCTCCTCACTGCGGATACGGTTCACGTATCCCTTGCGGGTGAGACCATCTATTGCCTTTGTCAGCGTGCCCAGAGTGATAGACATAAGCTTGGCTACGGTGCCGGAGCGCTTTGGCTCATCGACTCCTATTGCCTCTATTATATGCATATCGTTGATAGAAATATCAGAAAATTCGTCTGTTATCAGACATCTGCCCTCTATCTCTGTCAAATCCTTGAACAGACACACCAATAATTCATTTAAAGTTTCATCTGCCGTCATAAATACCTCTTTCTATTGCCACTCTATGGCGCAGGCTCCCCATGTAAGTCCTGCTCCAAAGCCTGATATAATTATTTTTTCCTCATGCTTTATCATACCATCTTTGCGGACTTTATCAAGCAAAATCGGCACACTTGCCGCAGAAATATTTCCACACTGCTGTAAATTGGTCGGAAATTTGTCCATAGGCTGCTTAAGTCTCTTGGCAACCGACTCAATAATACGTATATTGGCCTGATGCAACACATAGACATCCACATCATCTACGCTCCAGCCGATTTCATCAAGCAGCTCATTTATAGCCTTTGGCACTGTCTTTACCGCAAACTTGTATACAGCAGGACCGTCCATAGTGACATAGCCACCGAGTGCAGACTGCTTTCCATTGTCGGTAAACGGATTGACTACAGGACGGTTGTCTCCGTCAAGCGCCTCACCGCCTTTTCCGTCCGAGCCCTGTACAAAGCCCTTAAAAGCATCGCCCTCGTCTGTCACAACGGCTGCTCCTGCTCCGTCTCCGAAAAGTACACAGGTGCTTCTGTCATTCCAGTCCATTATTTTTGAAAGAACCTCTGCTCCCACTACGACTGCCTTGTGAAACCTGCCGGTCTTAAAATATGCATCCGCTGTGGCAAGCCCGAATAAAAAGCCTGAACATGCGGCATTTATGTCAAATGCCACTGCACTGCCTGCACCTATCTCAGCCTGAATCTGACATGCGAGCGATGGAACGATTTTGTCTGTGGATACGCTTGCCGCTATTATCAAGTCTATCTCACTTCCGTCAATCCCCGCATCCTGCAGCGCACTTTTTACTGCATCACAGGCAAGTGAGGTGGTTGTCTCAGTCGTTGCAATGTGTCTGTTTCTTATTCCTGTACGCGAGCTGATCCACTCGTCAGATGTGTCCATTATGGCTGCCAGGTCATCGTTTGAGACCACTCTCTGTGGCAGGCAGCTTCCTGTTCCAACTATCTTCATAGAATTTCCTTTCCGGGACTAGAACTTGCGGAAACGCTTGTATCTTTCCTCCAAGAGCTGGTCCTTTGTCAATTTGCTTTCTTTTTCCAAGAATTTCTTCATGTTGCCCTTCATGTAGTTTCCGATTGATGAAAGGGCATCCTCGTCGGCTCCGCCAAACTCAGGTATTATATCATCCACGACATCAAGCTCCTTTAAGTCGTGTGCTGTAATCTTCATTACCTCTGCGGCTTCCTTTGCACGCTTTCCGTCCTTCCAGAGGATAGATGCAAAGCCTTCTGGCGAGAGGATTGAGTATGTGGCATTTTCCATCATCCACACTTCATTTCCTACAGAAAGAGCTAAAGCTCCGCCGCTTCCGCCTTCTCCTATCATGAGACAAAGGATTGGCACCTTGATGCTGCTCATCTCATAAAGGTTTCTTGCGATTGCCTCACCCTGTCCGTTTTCCTCTGCTTCCATTCCAGGATAAGCTCCTGATGTATTGACAAAGGTTATGATCGGACGGTTGAATTTCTCTGCCTGCTTCATGAGGCGCAGTGCCTTGCGGTAGCCCTCAGGTGATGGCATACCATAGTTTCTCTTTGCGCAGTCCTCAAGGTCTTTTCCCTTGTGAACACCGATAACTGTGACCGGCTGGCCGTCTAAATATGCGATTCCACCTACGATAGCCGGGTCATCGCGGAAATATCTGTCTCCGTGCAGCTCCATAAACTCATCAAAAATATAGTCCATATAGTCAACCGATGCAAGTCTCTTAATCTGTCTTGCGGCGCTGACCTTGTCCCATACCTTAAATGGCTTGGCCTTTGCCTCGCGCTCCTTCATAAGCTCTGTCGGCTCGTAATTGTCGTCTGAGTGAAGCGGGTCAAAATTGGCATAGCCAGTGGTAGGTCTGTGAGCACGTAAAATCTTGTAAAGAGTCTTCTTTAAATTCTCACGCTCAACTATCATATCTACAAAGCCGTGCTCAAGCTGGAACTCTGCCCTCTGGAAGCCCTCAGGCAGCTTCTGTCCGATGGTCTGCTCGATAACACGAGGACCCGCAAAGCCGATAAGTGCCTTTGGCTCTGCAAGAATGATGTCTCCAAGCATTGCAAAGCTGGCTGTCACACCACCTGTTGTAGGATCTGTGAGTACAGGCACATATAAAAGTCCTGCCTCTGAATGACGTTTTGCTGCGGCTGAGGTCTTTGCCATCTGCATCAGCGAAATGATACCCTCCTGCATTCTGGCACCGCCTGAACAGCAGAATAATATAACCGGAAGTCTTTCCTCTGTGGCACGCTCAAATGCGCTTGTGATTTTCTCACCAACCACATGGCCCATGCTTCCCATCATAAATCTTGAATCAATTACACCAAGCACTGTCTCCTCGCCGTAAATCTTTGTCTTACCGATGACAATACCCTCAGAAAGTCCTGTTTTCTCCTGAGTCTTTGCAATTTTCTCCTCATACTCAGGGAAATTGAGAGGATTTCCTGTTGTAAGCTCTGTAAACCATGGCTCAAATGCTTCCTTGTCGGAAACCATTCTGATTCTGTTTTTAGCACGCACACGGAAATAATAATTACACTCATAGCAGACGTATTTGTGCTGTTTTACAACTGATTTGAGCACAGTCTTGCCACACTTGGGACAAACGATTGTCTCAGGGACATCCTCTTTTGCTTCCTGTACTGCACCGGCATTTTTGCCATCTGCGGCTGTTTTTGCGCTCTCAGCGTTCTTTGCTAAAGTCTCTTCAGCCTCTATATTTTTATCTTTCTTCTTGAATAACTTCATCATGTCTCCTTATGCAATTAACCTATTGCAAATGTAAGCTCCGCCATACAGGCAACCTTGCCATTTACCCTGGCAACAGCCTTGCCCACACCGATAGGACCCTTAACCTTTATAATCTCAGTGGTCAACTCCAGAGTATCTCCCGGAACCACCTTCTGCTTGAACTTGGCATTATTGATGCCTGCAAAATATGCAGTCTTGCCCTTCCACTCATCCTGACAAAGAATGGCAACTGCACCGGTCTGCGCCAAAGCCTCAATAATAAGCACTCCCGGCATCACCGGATTTCCCGGAAAATGTCCCATAAAATGTGGCTCATTCATAGTCACATTCTTCTTAGCCACACACTTTACGCCCGGCTCCAGTTCCTCAACCGTATCAATGAGAAGAAACGGACTGCGGTGCGGCAGAATATCCATAATCTGCTGCGTATTCAAAACTGACATATACATCTATCCTTTCTCAATTCGCTCTAAACTATCTACATGCTTCGCGCTCCGCAACGTGGAGCCGGGAAGCACACAGTGTGTTCTGAATGAAAAATATGAACTGTCACGGCGTTCCATCTGCTCCAATAGCATGAAGCTCTAACACCATATCACAGCCTGTCCGTGCAAAATGCCGTGACTGACTTCATATTTTTTATGAGGAATATACTGTGTGCTCCACCGGACCTCACAGTCTAAATTCGCGAAGCCCTAAAAAGCAGAAGCAATTTATCTACATGCTTCGCGCTCAACAAAGTGGAGCCGGGAAGCGCACAGTGTGTTCTGAATGAAAAATATGAACTGTCACGGCGTTCCATCTGCTCCAATAGCATGAAGCTCTAACACCATATCACAGCCTGTCCGTGCAAAATGCCGTGACTGACTTCATATTTTTTATGAGGAATATACTGTGTGCTCCACCGGACCTCACAGCCTACATTCGCGAAGCCCCTAAATTATTTATACGCCTTGAGCAGAATACTTGCATTATGTCCACCGAATCCCAGTGAATTGCTAAGTGCATACTCAACAGGCTCCTCATAGCTGTCCTTGCAGTAATTGAGGTCAATCTCCTCATCAGGAGTCTCATAGCCAACAGTCTTATGTATAAATCCATCCTGGATTTCCTTCACACATGTTATAAACTCAACAGCTCCCGCTGCTCCGAGCAGATGTCCTATCATAGACTTTGTTGAATTGATTTTAAGATTTGCAGCCTCATCACCGAACGCAAGCTTGATTGCTCTTGTCTCAAAGAGATCATTGTGATGTGTGCCTGTTCCGTGAGCATTGATGTATTTTACATCTGCCGGTGTGACACCTGCATCGCTCATGGCATTGGTCATGGCTCTTGCTGCACCTGCGCCATCCTCCTGCGGAGATGTGATATGGTATGCATCCGATGAGCAGCCGTATCCGACTACCTCTGCATAAATCTTTGCACCTCTTGCCTTTGCATGCTCAAGCTCTTCAAGGATAACAACTCCTGCGCCCTCACCCATTACAAAGCCGCTTCTGTTTTTGTCAAACGGAAGTGAACACTTTGCCGGATCATCTACTGTAGAAAGCGCTGTAAGTGCTGTAAATCCTGCGATTCCGATAGGACATACACTGCCCTCTGTACCACCGGCTACCATCACGTCAGCCTCACCGTACTGGATGCTTCTGTATGCCTCACCGATTGTGTTTGTTCCTGTAGCGCAGGCTGTTACATCATTGATACTCTTGCCCTTGAGGCTGAACTGGATGGAAACATTTCCTGCTGCCATGTTACAGATCATAAGCGGAACAAGCAGAGGATTGACTCTGTTTGGTCCCTTTTCATAAAGCTTTTGTGTCTCGCGCTCCATAGCCTGAAGACTTCCGATACCTGAACCAATGGCACATCCAACCATGTATGGATCTTCCTTTTCGATATCAAGTCCGCTGTCATCAATTGCCTGCTTTGCTGCAGCCACAGCGTACTGTGAGAATGGCTCCATTCTCTTTGCAGCCTTTCTGTCCATAAAATCCTGTGGGTTAAAGTCCTTAAGCTCTGCTGCAATGTGACATTTATAATCTGTTGTGTCAAATTTTGTGATGTGGTCAAATCCGATTTTTCCGGCCTTTACCGATGTCCAGAAATCGTCCACATTATTTCCGATTGGTGTTACTGCTCCAAGTCCTGTTACAACTACTCTTCTACTCATATTGCCATTCCTCCGTCAACAGACAGCACCTGGCCTGTGATGTAGCCTGCTGCATCTGATGCTAAAAATAATACTGCGTTTGCGATATCCTTTGTGTTTCCCGGTCTGCCAAGCGGAATCTGTGATAAAAGATTCTCCTTTGCCGCATCGGCAAGCACATCTGTCATCTCTGTCTCTACAAAGCCCGGTGCCACTGCGTTTGCTGTGATTCCCCGGCTGGCAAGCTCTCTGGCTACAGCCTTTGTGAGTCCTATAACTCCTGCCTTGCTGGCGCTGTAGTTGGCCTGTCCTGCATTTCCGAGTATACCGGAAACTGATGAAATATTGATAATTCTTCCTGATTTCTGCTTCAAGAAATAGCGTGACATATGACGGATTGTGTTGAACGCACCCTTAAGGTTTGTATCGAGCACTGCGTCATAGTCTGCCTCGCTCATCTTCATGATGAGACCGTCTCTTGTGATTCCTGCGTTGTTTACGAGGATATCTATGTGCTTGTACTCCTTGATGAGCGCTGTTATCATATTCTGGCACTCGTCAAAATCAGATACATTGCACTGATAAGAAACTGCATCACCACCTGCTGCCTTTATCTCTGCAACAACGGCATCTGCCTTTTCCTTTGAACCATTATAATTTACTATTACAAAGGCGTGTGCTGCGGCAAGTGTAAGAGCTATCTGTCTTCCAATTCCGCGGCTTGCGCCAGTAACCAGGGCATTTTTACCTGTTAACATACTTTTCAAAATCCTCCAGTTTGTCTATGTTTACGACTTTTACGTCCCTATTTATCTTTCTCATAAATCCGCTGAGTGAGCGTCCCGGTCCGATTTCCACAAACTCATCTGCACCGTCTGCGATAAGACGCTCGATGGTCTGCTGCCAGCGCACTGACGATGAAACCTGCTTTGTCAGATAATCCTTGACGTCTGCCGGTGACTTCACATAGTCTGCTGTGACATTTGTGATATATGGCACCTTGATATCGTGGATTTCTACACTCTCAAGTGCATCTGCGAGCTTTTCGCCTGCACCCTTAAGCATTGCTGAGTGGAAAGGTCCGCTGACCTTGAGCGGTACGCATCTCTTGGCGCCTGCCTCGCTGCATGCTGCTGCGGCGGTATCTACTGCTGCCTTTTCTCCTGTGATAACAATCTGTCCAGGGCAGTTATAGTTGGCTACCGATACAACTGAATTTGTCTCATCTGCTGTCTTTTTGCAGATATCCTCAATGACCTGCGGATCAAGTCCTAAAACCGCTGTCATGGCTCCACCTGTAGGAACTGCCTCCTGCATGTAGATTCCTCTTTTTCTGACAACTGCAAATGCATCTGCCATAGTCATGGCTCCTGATGCGATGAGAGCACCATATTCCCCAAGGCTTAATCCAGCTGTGACATCAGGTGTGATACCTTTGTCAATGATTGCCTGATATATAGCTGCCTCAACTGCAAGCATACATATCTGTGTGTACTCTGTAATGTTGAGCTTGTCATTTTCCTCAAAGCATAATGCCGGAATATCCAAGCCTGTCTGTTCACTGGCAAGGTCGATTACTGCCTTTGCATTTGGCATTGTATCGTAAAACTCCTTACCCATTCCTATATACTGTGAGCCCTGTCCGGGAAACATAAATACTCTCTTACCCATTTTCGGTTTCTCCTTATTTCTGACAGGATACCGTAAGCCACTCTTTGCAGGCGGCCCGGTATCCTTAAATTTGCATGTAAAAGTGAATACTGTCTATTTGTTCAGTCCCACTACATCCTCAATGATTTCTTTGCAGGTTTCCTCTTTCTTTACGAGGCCTGCGCTCTGACCTGCCATGACGCTGCCATATACGGTATCTCCGTCTACAACGGCTTTTCTGAGTGCGCCAAGTGTCATTTTTTCGAGCTCTTCAAATGGAGCTCCTTCCTTTTCCAGCTTGAGATATTGTCTGGTCATCTTGTTTCTGAGCACTCTGATCGGATGGCCTGTGCTCATTCCTGTAACCTCGGAATCTATATCCTTGGCCTTAATGACCTTCTGCTTATAGTTTTCATGTACTATCGATTCTTTTGCGGTGACAAAGCGTGTACCCATCTGGACTGCCTCTGCACCGAGTGCAAATGCTGCATTGAAGCCTCTGTTGTCTGCAATTCCGCCTGCTGCGATAACAGGGATGCTCACTGCATCAACAACCTGTGGCACAAGTGTCATGGTAGTCTGTGCTCCGATATGTCCGCCTGACTCCATTCCCTCGGCGATTACCGCACTTGCCCCGCCTCTCTCCATGAGCTTTGCGAGTGCTACGCTTGCAACTACAGGGATTACGATGACGCCTGCTTCTTTCCACATATCCATGTACTTTGCAGGGTTTCCTGCGCCGGTGGTGACTACCTTTACCTTTTCCTCGGCGATGATTTTTGCTATCTCATCGGCCTCCGGATTCATAAGCATGAGGTTGACTCCGAACGGCTTATCTGTCTCCTTCTTTGCAGCGACTATCTGCTCCTTTACCCATGAAGCCGGGGCTCCGCCTGCTCCGATGATGCCAAGTCCGCCTGCATTGGACACAGCGCTGGCAAGCTCATGGGTTGCTACCCATGCCATGCCACCCTGAATTACCGGATATTTGATTCCAAGAAGCTTTGTTATTCTTGTCTCCATGTCTTTTAAGCCTCTACACCTTTGTTCTTAAGATACTCAATGATGTCGTTTACTGTTGCGATTTTCTCTAAATCCTCTGAAGGGATTTCTACTCCGTACTCCTCCTCGAGTGCCATTACAAGCTCGAAAAGATCTAATGAATCTGCCTCAAGATCCTCCTTGAAGTTTGACTCTAATTTGATATCATCCTCGTCAATTCCTAACTGATCTGCTACGATTTCCTTGATTTTCTCCAACATATTTCTGTTCTCCTTTTTCTGTGTTTATTTTCGGTTTTGTGTGCTGGTATATTTGCACTAGTTTGCATGTCAAATATTTTCATCATCAAATCATTTGACAGTGAAAGTATATCACATTTTAAATAGTTGTCAAGTCAAAGTATTTTTATTTTTCATTTTTATGGTACGGGACAATGATATACAATAAAAAACAGACTGTAATTTTGAGTGGTCAGCTCAATTTTACAGTCTGCTCTATATTAATCTCTCAAACACCCAACCGGCACAACCCGAACTCCTGACTCCGTGGTATATGCCATGGTTGCATTTGCGCAAATCACAATCAGTGCCGATGGTTCTTTATATACATCACGTGGATGTTTTTCTTTTTCCAATGCTTTCTCATTATATTTTAAGATAATATCCTTGAATCGCAGCAAGGATTTTTCCGCTTCCGGAATCTTGTTCACTCCGGTTTTTATTTCAATAAGCGCATAACGGCCGTCCTCCAACTGATAGACTGCATCTGCTTCTACGCCCATATCATCTGTATAATGCATCACTCTGGCATTGTGCTTTTCAGCAAATACAAGTAAATCTCTAAGCACCATATTTTCAAATACATGCCCAAATAGATCCAAATCGTTGATAAAATAGTCCGGATTAACACCAAGCGCAGCCAATCCTATAGAGGGATCAACAAATATATGCTTTTTGGCAGCTCTGATAGCTGTTTTCGAACGCAAATGCGGTGTCCAGGCATCTATATCCTTTACAACATATAATAGCTCCAGAGCATCTATATATGAAGAAAGCGTTACATCTGTAACATTCTGTGTGGCTTTTACATCTGAAAATATATTCTTGCGTTTTGCTGTAGTAGCCATATTTCTGGCATACGACCAAAGCAGTGTCCTTGCCCATTCCGGATTTCTGTTTACTCCATCAATCGCTGATATGTCCTTCTGATAAATCTGCCTATAATAATCCTTAGCTATTTCAAGCTTTGCACTGTCCTTTGAAAGTGCCATGCATCTCGGCCATCCACCTCTACAGACCGCAAAAAACAAATCCTCAAGCTTTATATCTGTGGTAAGTCCATCAATATCATATGCTTCATCTTCTAATAATTTAAACAACGATATGCTTCCGTTTGATTCTCCTGTCTCAAACAAAGTCATAGGGTACATCGTAACCTCTGTTATTCGTCCTGTACCTGTATGGGGTGTATTAATCTTCTTACTTGATGAGCCTGTCAGATAAAACTCTCCTACACTCTCCGGATTGTCATCGCACGCTTTTCTTATTGTTCCCCATATCTTTGGGGCATCCTGCCACTCGTCAAACAGTATTGGCTTAGGATTCTTTAAAAAGAGCTTAGGTGCAGTTTCTGCTACTGCAAGATACCCCTCTCTCTTGTCTTCATCCTGAAATTCAATAACAGTTTTACATCGTTCTCTTGCTGTTCTTGTCTTTCCACATCCTTTTGGTCCTGTGATGCTCACTGCATTAAATGCCTCTGTTTTTCTATCTATCACATCATCAACAATTCTGCTTATATATTCCATAAATATCTGCTCCCTTCATGGTTATTATACCATTTAATTCACAGATTATACAAGGTTATTTTATGTTTTTCGAGTGTTTTGTTTTGTATTTTTCTAATGTTTTATTTTATATTTTTCGAGTGTTTTATTTTACTTTTTTCGAATACTAAAAAGAGCAGGACAAGTATTTCTACCTATTCTGCTCTTTTTTACATATTTTAATTATTTAAATATAGATTATCTACCGGCTGTTCGCCATCTGCTTCACATAGTCGAGCGCCTTCTTAACCGGTGGGATTGATATCACTATGATTGTGATAATTTCCTCTACTGCAAGGTATGAGCCGTTGTAGGTCACTGAATATATGAGCGCATCTATCATCTTGTTTCCTATCGTGACAGGTGCGTATGCTGCAAAGAACAAAACTCCCGACAGCACTGCAAAGAAAAATCTACTGGGCTGCTCCGCCTCCGGTGGTACCACCGGTAGCTCCACCTGTGCTGTCCCCGGTGTTTCCACCTGTATTACCACCGGTGTTACCACTATTTCCACCTGTGTTGCCACCGTTGTTTTCTCCGGTATTTCCGCCTGTGTTGCCACCGGTGTTTTGTCCACCATTTCCGCCTGTGTTACCACCGGTGTTTTCTCCGGTATTTCCGCCTGTTGTTCCGTCTGTATTGTCTCCGGTATTTCCACCTGTGTTGCCACCAGCAGCATCTGTCTTATTCGTGTCTGTTGTTGTCTTATCCGGTGTGGTGGTTCCTGCATCAGGTGCGGTCACTGTCTGATCTGTAGGATTATTCTGCGTCTGGTCATCGGCAGGTGTATCCTGTGTCTCCTGGCTGTCCTGATAATCATCCGATATTTGGGCATATGGCAGGAAATCTATTGGTGTAAGGTCAGCATGTATCTGATCCATGTAGTTCTTCCATATTTCTGCCGGGTAAGAGCTTCCTGTCAGTTTTTTGACTGTCTCAGGCATATCGCAGCCTACCCATACACATGTGGTGTAGTATCTGGTAAAGCCACAGAACCAGCCATCCTTCTTATCGTTTGTGGTTCCGGTTTTGCCGGCGCAAGGCATGCCATTGTCCAGATTAGCGCTACGTCCGGTTCCTGATTTCATAACATCTGTCATGACATCTGTCATCATACGTGATGCTGTCTCTGTATATATGACGGTATCCTTCTGCGATGATGTATATATGATATTGTTGTCAGAATCCACAATCGACTTAATACATGTCGGATTCCTGTACATTCCATCGTTCTCAAGTGTTGAATATGCAGATGCCATCTCCAGTGTGGATACACCTGTTGTAAAACCTCCAAGTGCTGTTGCTGTGACATAGTCATCCTTTACAATATTGGTAAAATTCATATCCTTGAGATACTGTAAGCCTACCTTTGGTGTGAGCTCATCATATAGCTGCCATGCTACAGTATTCAGTGATTTTTGAACGGCAAACCTGATAGTCACATCACCGTAATATGAATCACCCGAGTTAGACGGTCCTCCATCAAACTTGTGGTCATTTACGATGGTATCCGGTGTCTTACCACGCTCAAATGATGGTGTATACACAATGAGCGGCTTGATTGAGCTTCCCGGCTGACGATGGCTTTGGAAAGCACGGTTTAGCGTATGACTGACCGCATCCTGGCTTCGTCCACCAACTATTGCAACCACCTCGCCTGTGTCGTTGTCTATACAGGTTGCAGCACTCTGCAGCTTAAATGTGCCATCATCGGTCGTGTCTGTAAAGTCCAAAAGCGTCAGGTCAATTGAATCCTGAAGCTGCTGCTGCATAGTCAGATCAATTGATGTATAAATCTTGTAACCGTCTGAGTAGAGCTTTTTCTGACAATATGAATACATCTCATCATATGAAGCATCATACTCCTTTTCTTCATCGTCTGAGTCAAAGTAATACTTGAACTTGAAGCCCTCATTCTCCATGAGCGCCCTCGTAGCGCAGTAATATGCATAGGTATCCACATAATTGTACTTGACCGTGTCATCCTTCTCAGGCATGTTTAGGGTTATCTCCTCGTTTATAGCGGCCTCATATTCCTGCTGTGTGATTTTGCCATCTTCCCTTAGATTTTTCAATATAAGATTGCGACGTGTCAATGTATGATCCTTGTTGTTTATCGGGTCATAGTATGTCGGGCTGTTCGGAATCGCACACAAAAAGGCAGTCTGCGACAAATCAAGATCCGAAAGCTCACAGTTAAAATAGCCATGGCACGCTGCCTGAATACCATAATATCCGTTCATGAAATAGACATTATTCAGGTAGAACTCCATAATATCGTTCTTGGAATATTTCTTTTCCAGCTCCATCGCTATGAACATTTCCTTGACTTTTCGCTGCCAGTTCTTGTTCGTATCCAGATAAATATTTCGGGCGAGCTGCATCGTGATGGTACTGCCACCCTGGGTAATTCTCTTGTTTTTTATAATTGACTTTGCGGCACGCACTATTGCCTTTAGGTCCACACCATTGTGCTTATAGAACTTCTTGTCCTCGATACTGACCATGCAGTTTACGAAGTTCTGCGGTATATCCTCATACTTCACATAGTCAGCCTTTTTGGTAGTGGCCGTCTCGGATATCTCATCACCGTTTGTATCGTAGAGCGTACTCGTGCGCGCCGGTAAAAATGTGTTTTTGTCAGATTTCTGCACGAGCTCTACCGCCTCTGAGTGAAGCTTCGCAACCTTGTCTGCATAGCCTCCAAAGTAATAAAAGCATAATCCACCGAGAATCAGTACCATCAGAAAAATCTGAAGCTTTATGAAAAACCAGAAAACGCGATGCTGCTTTTTCTTCTTTTTCTTTTTCTGTTTTGCCATTTCTAAACGTTACCTCCAAACTATCGGTATACCATTGTATATCGGCATACTTTATAGATAATTGACAACTATATCCAATATGTACTGTCTATTATACTACAATGCCTCTACATCAGATAATTAATAATTGCTTAATTTTCTATTATACCTTTATAGCACAAAAGGAAGCCATCTGCTCCCTTTATCTCGCTATTTTACATCTTTATTACTGTTGTAGTCAAGTAAATAGTTTTTTACAATGCTTTTTACTATCTCTAGCCAAGCTGGTCAGCCAGAAATTCTGCTGCTGCACCCGCCAGCTTTTCGGCAATCTCAGACTTATCGGCTTTTTCATCGTAAGCACACAGTATAACGGCTCCCGCACTATCACCATCATGCACTATTACTGCTATTGCCTGCGCTTCACAGTCAGCTTTATCGTCCTTTACCACAGGTATCAGGGTATCGTCTTTTTTACTGTACAATGCACTTTTTCTCTTATCCATAATATTCTCGAGCTCTTTTGACAAAGCCTTGCCTATATAATTTTTGTGGTTTTTGCCGGCTGCCGCTATTATCTCATCCCTATCCGCCACACATACCATGGCTCCTGTTACCTTTGACAGGCTCTGTGCATATGCCTGTGATATATTCTTCAGGCTTCCCACCTGCGAATATTTCTTTAGCACTATCGTCTCGTCCGCATCCATATATATTTCCAGTGGGCTTCCCTCTTTTATATGCAGCATCCTGCGAAGCTCCTTTGGTATGACTATTCTGCCAAGGGAATCTACTCTTCTGGTCAATCCTGTGATTTTCACTTTATTGTCCTCCGGTTACTTTTTTGCATTTGCATTCATGCTTTGGAGGTAGTATATGGGAATTTGAATAAAATATACATTCGGTATGCACTGATACAGTGCTCTTTCATAATAGCTTTTATAATGTCACGGTATGTTTTGAATTTGATAAGGTATCTATATCCATCAGCTCACGCTCATCTGCGATATCCACATATACACAGTCATACTTCTTTGCCACACTTCTGCCACCCTTATCACCCTCCAGTGATAAAAGCTGCGGGATGAGCGATGAATGAAATACACACGGATTACCTACAGCATTTCCACAGCGAAGCGAAAATACTAATCGCTTATTCCCTTTATTTTCAAGCACTTTGTCTATTAATTTAATCATGCTTTGACTTTTTAAATATGGCTGGTCAGCTACTGCAAACATGTAGTAGTCCTGCATACCAGTCTTTTTCTGCTCCTGCACCGCCATAATTCCTGCTTTTATGGTGTAGGATATGCCTTTTTCGCTGTCCGGACTTAAGACTGCATGGCAATCAGGGATAGATGAGCAGTAGTCCAGTATTTCCCGATAACGTGTAACAACGGTTATATCTATGACCGGGTTATTCGATTCTGCATTTTTTAATTTATTATATCTATCTTTAATTTCTATCAAACGTTCAAGCAGATGCCTGTACATAGGTTTTCCATCCAGCTCATAAAACAGCTTGTTACTTCCAAAACGGCGGCTGTTTCCAGCCGCCATGTATATGATATGAATCATTTCACTCTTAGGTCCTTTTCGTGCCAGTTTGGGTCTGCCATTCCCATAAGTATTTTCTCCGGGGTAAACGGAACTGTCCTGTGCCACACACCTGTTGCGCGATAAATGGCATGTGCCAGTGCAGGAGCCGGTGTATTGATAACTATCTCGCCGATTGACTTGACTCCAAATGGGCCTGAAGGCTCATAGCTTGTCTCAAATTCGACGTTGATATGTCCCACATCCTGTCGTGTCGGTATCTTGTACTGCATGAAATCATTTTCTGCGATTTTACCACCGGCATTGTAGGTGACATTCTCATAAAGTGCCATGCCGATTCCCTGACCTATGCCACCCTCTGTCTGCACACGTGCAAGGTTTGGATTGACCGGAATTCCGCAGTCCACGACAGCCTGATAATCAAGTATTTTAACTGCTCCGGTCTCCTTATCAAGCTCTATCTCGACCATGCCTACCATGTATGGTGGCGGTGAAACAGGTGATGAATATGTGGCGGTGACATCTACAGGTATCGTGTTGTTGACCTGTGCTTTTGTTGCTATATCGGAAAGACTTACGGAAACTGCCACATTGTCTGCACCGTCCGGATTTATGATATACACCTCTTTACCGTCGAAATCCACCTCTGATGCAGCACAGCCCAGCAGCTGTGCACCGATTTTCTTTATATTTTCACGAAGCTCAAGTGCTGCATTCTGTGTGGCCATTCCTGTGATGTAGGTGGTTGATGAGGCATATGAACCTGAGTCATAAGGAGAAGCATCTGTATCCGCTCCAAACACTGTTATATCATCCGGCTCGCAGTCAAGTACCTCAGCCGCCATCTGCGCAAGTATTGTATCACAGCCTGTTCCCATGTCTGCCGCACCTATCATCATATTGTAGGTGCCACAGTCTGAAAGCTTTAAGGTACACGAGCCGACATCTACATTGGATATGCAGGAGCCCTGCATTGCAAGCGCCATGCCTGCCGCACGAACCTTGCCATTTCCCATATCGCGGACAGGATACTTTTCTGCCCAGTGGAAATTGTCCGCGCAGTGCATTATACATCTGTCAAGTGCACATGCATTGGCTGTCTCGCCAAAATATGCCGGCATAAACATGCCCTCAC
>ENA-OPDI01001656-OPDI01001656.1-human-gut-metagenome-genome-assembly--contig:-NODE-1656-length-14811-cov-3.251423_pt1 | contig 14811 bp, 16 predicted proteins | sample MGYA00241262_ERZ501504 | MGnify/ENA primary metagenome ERZ501504 (study PRJEB25962, sample SAMEA2042570) | human gut metagenome | biome: human gut; feature: human-associated habitat; material: faeces...
ACATTCCATCACAGTTTTCTACAATATCAATAATTATTCTCATTATAGCAAACCAACTCCATTCACTCTTGGATAATCCTTTCATAAAATAGGGAAATATAACACTAATTTTTGTCTTTTCATGATTCACAATAAAATCTGTAATATTTCTATAAATATATGGTATTATTTCTATATTGTCTGTAAAATTTATCTTATAATAAAAAAATAATCGGGAATTTGACAGTTATATTAAAAAAGTAGGTTGCATAAAACCTGCATTTTTTATGTCAACTCTTTGTTTTCTTCCATGTTGTTTTATGTTATTGTATAGTATAATAAAGAAATAAGAGGATTGTTTATGAATCTGCATATTTCAAAATCAAAAATTCCGAATCTTTTTATATTGCCAAATCTTACCTTAAGGAAAATGAAAGTATTTCTTCTATAATTATCTAAAAACTTAGAACTTTATTAAAAATCTCTCCTTGTAATTCCTTTATATAATGAAATCGAATTATTGTATCATCTTTCATAATAATATATTCTTTTACAGGATCTATTCGCTTCACATATTCCGTTTTCTTTTCATAATGTCCGCCTTGTTTTCGGGCATCTGGTGTAAAATAATATGTAGAAATCAGAGGATGTTTATATTGGGTTTGCAGTAATATCTGTAATTTCTGATTTAGCTCTTCTTTTTCTTGTCCTGATACCTGATGAAATTCTTCCGTAGTTCTAGCAGTTTCTTTAATCTGTTCTCCATATCCAGTTAAAGCTGCAAATGGAGCAAACTGGGCTGCTCTGTCTGCAATAGGCATCTGGGAGTGTTTTTTTGATACGTGATGTGGAAGATTGATAATATCGTCATACTTTCCCATTATGCTTTATGCCCTCCTATCTGTCCATTTCTTGTTCTTGTTGTTGCACCTTCTTCGTAACTTAACCCTCGCAAAACTGCATTTTTTCCGTATTTTTTCTTAATATCAAGAATAGATTTTTGTAATCTACGTTCTTTTTCCTGTTCTTTCTTTAATGCTTCATAATCAGTAAACAGATCTAACTGCTGATATACCTGTCCTTCTTTGGGCATAACTTTAGTAGCAGTTAATGTGAGCCGCCGGATAAGGAGTTCCTTATCAATTATCCTGTCGTAAAGACTAGAAACAGCAGTTGTAATTTCTTTTAGTGAAGAAGTTGGTATATCCAGATTAATCGTACCATGTGCGTGTTTGGGGATTTTTCTTCCATAACGGTCTGTTGCAACCTCTCCACTGTATTTCTGTCCTTGTAGATTATCCCTATCATAACCTATTGTGAGGACAAATTGCTTTGAAACAAGCTTCTGTTCAAAAAGATCAAATGCAATCTGTTCCGCCATTTCTAAAACTACAACCTTTGCTTTTTCTGAGGAATAAGCAGAAGATAATACCTGTCCGGAACCGATACTTTTTGCTTCTGGTTTATATACTTTTATATCTGCAATCGTACAAGGTTCATATCCCCAGGCATGGTCAATCAATAACTCAGCATTAATGCCAAATAGTTTATAAAGTAATTCCTCATTATGATATTCCTTTTCTTTTCCAACAGAGCATCTGGCCACGTCTCCCATCGTGTAAATCTGATATACAGCAAGCTTTTTGGCATAACCCTACTCTCCAGAAATCTGTAATCGGCTGATGTTCCCATAATTTCTTTCGATATGTTATCTCATCAAGATAAGCAATTCTCACCCCATACTCATCTGCTGGCACATGCTTTGCCATAATGTCCATTGCAATCTTTGCAAGATATAGATTCGTACCAATCCCTGCAGTAGCTGTGATCCCTGTTTCTTTTAATACATCCTGTATCACTTTGGAAATTAATTCTTTTGCCCCCATCTGATAATTTGTCAAATATCCTGTCAAATCAATAAAAACCTCATCAATCGAATATACATGAATATCTTCTGGAGCAAAATACCGAAGGTAGATCTGATATATTTGTGTACTATATTTCATATACAATGACATCCTCGGAGGTGCTGTAATATATGCCAGTGCAACCGAAGGATCACTTAATTTATCTGAATGAAAGGATTGTCCTATAAATTTATGCCCCGGAGCAGATTCCTGTCTTTCCTTATTAATCCTCTTCACTTTCTGTATTACTTCAAATAAGCGAGGACGTCCTGGAATACCATATTTTTTTAAAGAAGGAGAAACGGCAAGACATATGGTCTTTTCAGTACGGCTCTTATCGGCAACAACAAGATTCGTTGTGAGAGGATCTAAGCCTCTTTCCACACATTCCACTGATGCATAAAATGATTTTAAGTCGATTGCAGCATATATCTTATCCAAATCTATCCCCCTCCCTAAATAGCAAATATCTATGCATTATCGCTCCACAATTCACACTGGCTAATCACTGTATTGATTGCAAAATCATATTCTTCTGGTGGATAATGATATCTTTTTAATAAACGCTTAACCATTTTTCTCATAGTAGCTCTGGCAGTTTCTTTCTTTTGCCAGTCAATTGTTCTATTTTTACGTAACATTTCAGTCAGTTCTCTTGTCAGTTTTATGAGTTCATCATTTTTATAAAAATCTTTTATATGCTCTGGCTTTGTAAGTGCATCATAAAAAGCTAATTCTTCCTGTGTTAATCCAAGCTTTTTTCCATTCTTATAAAGAATTTTAATCTCTTCTGCTGTTTTCATAAGTTCTTTTATTACTTCTTCGTTTGTAATCAATCCATTGTAATACGCATTCATCAGTTTTGTAATTTTTTCTGAAAACTTCTGAGATTGAACAATATTTGTCCTTTTATATAAAGATACCTGTTCTGACATCAGCTTTTTTAAAATCTCAACCGCAATATTTTTTTCTTTCATTCTTGCAATTTCATCTAAAACTGCCGGGTCGAATAAGCTGAATTCTTCTCCTGCCATTTCACTACTATCAAATAAATTGATAACACCTTCACTTTGGACGGCTGCCTTGAGCAAATCATTAATCTGTGCATTTATTTCTTTTAATGATAAGCTTTTTCCACCACTACCTCCATAAGTAATTTTTATCACCGTAGAACGAACTGCTTCCATATATGCAGCTTCATGTCTCTCTATTTCTGTTGTCATGCTGGAACAAAGAGAATGGGATTGTTTCAACAGCATTGCCTCTTTTAAAAATAATTCCTTTCGTTCCGGTTTACTGGCATCTAAAACAAAGTTTACTCCACCTGTAATAAGTTTAGCCATCGTTAGTGGAGAACCGCCAATAAATCCTAAAATCAAATCCATGCAATAAATCTTTGCAGACTTGTAATTTCTCCTGGAATTTTGGATATGCCACCTTTGCAATATCCATATCACCATATCTTGACTGATCACGCTTAGTATATTCTTTCATCGCAGCCTTTAACGCAGAGGCAATTCCGACATAATCTACTATCAAACCACCTTCCTTGTCCTTGAACACACGATTAACACGGGCAATCGCCTGCATTAGATTATATCCATGCATTGGTTTATATATATACATAGTAGCAAGAGAAGGGACATCAAAGCCTGTGAGCCACATATCTACTACAATCGCTATTTTCAATGGGTCGTCATTGTCCTTGAACTTTCGTGCCAATTCCTCCTTATGGGATTTTGTTCCTACAATTTCTTTCCAGTCTTCTGGGTCATTATTACTACCGGTCATGACAACACCAATTTTTTCTTTCCATGCCGGACGTATTTTTAAAATACGTCTATAAATCTTCATGGCAATCGGGCGAGAATACGCTACAATCATAGCTTTTCCCGTTAATAGATTCGCTCTATATTTTTCATAATGGTCTACAATATCATCACATAGAGATTCGATTGTAGAATCAGCTCCTAAAACACTTTCCATCTGTCCCAGCATTTTCTTACTTTTTTCAATAGTTGCTGTATCAGATTGCTTTTCTAATACATCATAAGTGGAATCTATCAAAGCAAGTGTATTCTCATCCAATTTAAGATGGACAACACGGCTTTCATAATAAACAGGTCGTGTCGCTCCATCTTCCACAGCCTGTGTCATATCATAAATATCAATATAATCTCCAAATACTTCTCTTGTATTTCTATCTTTTGCTGAAATTGGTGTCCCTGTAAATCCAATAAATGTGGCATTAGGCAGTGCATCATGAATAACACGGGCATTACCTACAATCGTACGGGCTTCTTTCTGTCCTTTTTCATTTTCAGAAATAACAATCTTTTCATCAAAACCATATTGTCCTCTATGAGCTTCATCTGCCATTACAACAATATTTCTGCGTTCTGATAAGGGCTTTTCTCCACGCTCAAATTTAAACATTGTAGTAAAAATGATACCATTTGCACTTCTGCCATCAAGAAGTGTTTTTAAATGTTCTTTGCTCTCCGCCTGTATTGGTGTTTGTCGTAAAAAATCCGCACACTGTGAAAACTGTGTATAGAGTTGATCATCTAAACCTATACGGTCTGTCATAACAATCAATGTTGGACTTTCTAATACTTTCTGTAGTAAATGAGCATAAAATACCATAGATAATGACTTCCCAGAACCCTGTGTATGCCAGAACACACCACCTTTGCCATCAGTCTTTGTTGCAACTATCGCTTTTTCAACTGCTTTGTGAACAGCAAAATACTGATGATATCCTGCTAATATTTTAAATCGTTTTGTTGATGAACCAGAAAATAAAATAAAGTTTTTCAAAATATCTAACAGACGTTCTCTTTGGAAAATACCTTCATAAAAAGTATCAAATTGTGCATATGAGACTTCTTCATTGTTACCATCTTTTGTTTTCCACTCCATAAAACGGTCAAATCCAGATGTGATTGTTCCAGCTTTATTTGTGGATAAATCACTTATTACGCAAATGGCATTATAATAAAATAGAGATGGAATATCCTGCATATAATTACGGATTTGATTGTATGCATTTTCTGCACCAACCTCATCTTTTGCTGGACTTTTTAATTCCATTAATACTAAAGGCAAACCATTAATAAACAGTATTATATCTGGACGGCGATTATTTCTATTTTCAAGAAAAGTAAACTGATTAACTATATAAAAAGAATTTCTATTTCTTTTCTTTTTATCACGTTCAGCTTCAAAATCAATCAAGTGTACAATTCCTGACCTTTCTTCTCCTTTAACAAAATATTTAACCGTAATGCCATTCTGGAGATAATCCATAAAAATAACGTTTTTTTGCAGCAGACTTCCTGTATCAAAATTTTTTATTTTACTTATCGCTTCTTGAATAGCTTCTTCTGGCAAATCGGAGTTGATACGCACTAAACTATCTTTTAAAACAGATTCCAGAAGTGGATTTGTATAATCTCTTTCATAATCTGGAGCATAAATATGTTCATAACCCATATTTTCAAAAAGCTCAATAATTGCTTGTTCATATGTATCTTCTGTAAATAAAGCTGGCATATTCAACCTCCTGTCTTTTGTAGAATATTTATGGTAAATGAGAATTTAGCGGCTTAAAAGTCCAGTGCAGAAACATCGAGTTCACCGGACATCAACTTAGGCAATAAAGCATCGCGCAATGCTGAAAGCCGCTTATTTTCTGTTCTATTATAATTCAGCTGCTCAAGAACCAGAACTGCAACGGCATTAAATTCTTCTAATTCTTTCTCTGATGGAAGAATGAGAGGATATGTCATAATTTGTTGCTTGTCACCACGTGGCATTTTCGTTCCTTTTGATCCAGCCACCATGAACGTAAAGAATTTATCAGTATGTAGTGTACTGAATAAATATGCTGCATATTGAAATTGAACTGGGGTGAAGCAAAGAACATCGGATGAGCATCCGCACACATCCTCGCAGTAGACAATTTTCTTAAAGTAAGGTCGGATGTTGGAAATCAATGTGTCGCCCTTGTGGCAAGCAGTAGTCCGTGTCATAGCCGGAAGGCTCGTAGCCTCAATTGAGCCTGCTTTTCCGGGTAACATATTCTCTGTTGAGAAGTAGGTGTTGGTATTTAATTCGGAAACAGCCACTTTTGCTTTGGAATATGAGCAAATATCTGAAAGGATACCCTGATTTTTTGACAAGCTAACATTGCTAAATTGCTCTTGATATATTGCTTGCAGTAGATCAGATAAATTACCATTTGTCGGAGTAACTAAATATCCAAATCACTGACATCCAGCTCGCCCGACATAAGTTTTGGAAGTAGGTTATCTCTTAATTCTGACAATTTTTCATTTTCTTTTTTGTTTCTTAATATGTTTTCGTAAATAGGATTAACCAAATCAGTAAATTCTCTTATTTTCTGAATTGGAGGAACAATTATTCGTGTCTTCTTAAAATCAGGAACTGTAAGTTGCTGTTGCGTTGTACCAGTTCCCATAATATGTAATGATGCTAGCCATAAATATAAATATTTTGCTGTCATGATGTTTTCTTTAGGAACTACTGATATTAACCTAACAATTGGTACGTATGGTTCTTGTCTTAAGCATACAAAACCAATTGTGCCTCTTGCAGATACCGTTACACTTTCATTTATGATTTTTGCATCAGTAGTAAATCCGTAAATCCCCTCATTACTAATTCCATTGGAATATATTGGAACAGTACACTCTTCTGATCTGATTTCTGATACCACCTTAGGTTTATCACCACCAGCATTTAAAATTGAAACATCCTCAAGAGTCATTTCTTTCCAGTCTAATGGCATGCAATCAATAACTAAAAATTTTTCTTTAAATAATGCCTTTGCCTGCTCCGACAAATTCCTATTAATCTGATTATTAATTTTTATTTTATCATCCAAAGTTGATAGAAACGAGGCTATTTTTTTCTGTTCATCTATATCCTTATGGATATGGATTTGTAAATCCGAAATCATAGGAACAGTTACCTGCGGCTGGGCTGAGCCAGTACCACTGATATTCACCGTTTTTAGATAATAATATAAGTATTTTACATAAATAAGTTTTCTGTCCGGAATTAATGATAGTAATCTTACTATTGGCAAAAAGGGAGTTTCCCTATAACATACCTTTCCCACATTAACACCACGTGCAGATATGGTCACCGTATCTCCTTCAACTTTTGGAACATCAGTATAACCATATAATCCCTCATTCTCCATACCATTTGAATATATTGGAATTGGGGTTTCATCACTATAAACGTCACTACATACTTTTGGTTTATCACCTCCAGCCATAACTTTTGAAATCTCTTTTATCTTATAATCTATAAATTTCATCAACTCACCACCTAAATTTCAATAATAAAATATGGACTCATACTATGTTTAGATGCTTCTCCTAAAGTAGCTCCAGAAGATGCAACTTTACATTTGCTCATCACATCCTTTGAAGCTTCTTCTATTTTAATTATTTTAAACCATGTCTTAAATTTATCAGCTATATTATGATAATATCTTGGGAACTCATCAAAACTTGGCTGTTCTTTTGTTATTTTTTCAACTATTGCCCAGTACCTCTCTGTTTTTCCACTATGAATAAGAAGTAGTTTTATTTCATCTTGCTCCATAAGCATGTGAATATTCTTATCAGAAACAGGATTTCCCATTTTTCCATAGTAAACATATCCAAGTCTATTTATTATTTTCTGGTGTTCTGCTATAGTTCCATCTTCTGGAGCAAACTTTTCAAAAAATCTGAATGCTACTCCTTTCATCAAATCACCTATCCTATGTATTTTCTATATGCATTTTTCACATTACTCTGCTTCACCATTGCATAATGTAAAGTTGTATCTATTTTTTCATGTCCTAAAAGTTTCTGCTCTATAGGCATTCCTTTATCTATTGCTACCGTTGCCATTGTTCTTCTGAACTTATGCGGATGACATTTTTTTATTCCAACATTTCTTCCAAGATTTCTTATTCGAAGTTCTATTCCATTGATTGTAACTCTATTATGTGGATTTCGTAATCCAACGAATAACGCCTCATTATCATCTTCACGTGAAATTAAATATTCCTGCAAATGCAATTTTGTACGGGCATCGAAATATACTATTCTTTCCTTATCGCCTTTTCCTAAAACTTTACATTCCCTCTCAATAAAATCAACATCATCGCGATTCAGCAAAACCAATTCACCAATTCTCATTCCGGTTGAGGAGAGCATTTCAATCAAAGCCAAATCTCTTATTTCATCACAATTATCCCTAAGCCTTTCTAATTCGTCATCAGAGTATGCCTCCTTAACCGAAGCCGTAGATTTAATTCTATGTATTCTACGAACAGGACTTTTCAAAATATAATTTTCATCCTCTAGCCAATTAAAAAAGGTCGATAAATTTCTTCGTATATTATCCACACTCATATTACAAACATTATGTGATTCTTGATAATCTGAAAGATACTGTCTTAAATCATCTGTTGTAATAGCTCGAACATTCTTATTCAAAGAATCCAGCATCGTTTTTATTGTCATCTGATAATACGTTAATGTTCTTTCTGATCGCCCTTCTAGGCGTTTAGTAGAAATAAACCGTTTTAATAAGTCTTCTGAGTCATCGCTTTTTCTCTGGTCACTGTCTACTTCCTCTAGTACTTTCTTCAGCTGCAATAACTGCATATTATCAAGAATATCTGTCATTTGAAATATAATCATATTTATTTTTTCTTGATCCATAAAATATACCTCCTTTTTGAGGTATATTTTACCTAGCAATTATTTCAGTAACAGTTATTTCAACAAATTCCTATTATGCGGCGTACTCCACTAAATTCTCATTTATTTTATTATTAATTTCTATTTTCTGATCTAAAATCCTTAAAATCCCACCAATTTTCTTTTGAACATGGATTTCTGGTATATCTATTTGTATCTTTCTAAACTCAGCCTGTTTTATTCCAGTTACCGTTGTCCCTGTTTCACGAGCTTTCAACAATGATTGTCCAATAGAAGATTGAAGAAAATAAAGTAAATACTCATTATCCAAAACATCTTGCTTTCCTCTAAGAGTCAATAACCTCTAAGCAATGCCAACGTCATCTCGATCGAGCCTTGCTACCATTCCCATAGGAGCTTCTGTTGTTAAAAGTACATCTCCAACCTTTGGAAAACCACGTACCATAAACCGGTCATACTCATCAGGTGATATGTAATAACACAACGAATAATCAATATGATTATTTTTCACAGATTTTGCACTAAGCGTAGGTATTCCTGAATCCGATTTTTTAGGAGTTTTGCCTCTATAATCGATAATTTGTTCCAAGGCATCTTCCATCGTATATGTCCTAAATTTCATACCCAATCGCCCCCAGCTTCTTCCGAATTTCATCTTCCAGTTCATGGCTCTTTGCAAACAGCTCTGAAAGTTCTGATGTCAGGCGATTCATCTTTTGCTCAAATGGTTCCCCATCATCCTCTTGTTCTTCAATACCAACATATCTTCCAGGTGTCAGTATGTAATCTTGTTTTTCAATTTCTGTTGTATCAACTGCAGCACAAAAGCCTTTTATCTCTTCTAATGTACCATCAACAAATGCTTTATAAGTATCTGCAATTTTATCAATATCTTCTTCTGTAAGTTCTCGCAGTTTACGGCTCACCATTGTTCCCATTTTACGAGCATCAATAAATAATGTTTTACCAGTTTGCTTTTTTTGCTTATTTAAAAACCATAACGAAACTGGAATCTGCGTTGTGTAAAATAACTGAGTAGGCATTGCAATGATACATTCTACTAAATCAGCATTAATAATATTTTTACGGATTTCTCCTTCTCCACCAGACTGAGAAGAAAGTGAGCCATTTGCCAGTACCATACCAATTCTTCCGGCAGGTGCAAGATGATAAATCATATGCTGTAACCATGCAAAGTTCGCATTTCCTGTTGGCGGCATACCATACTGCCAGCGCACATCATCTTTTAATTTATCAGCACCCCAGTTAGAAAGGTTAAATGGTGGATTTGCCATAATATAGTCTGCTCTGAGAGTTGGATGACGGTCATCTAAAAAAGTATCTGCCGCATAACTTCCTAAATCTGGCTCAATTCCACGAATTGCAAGATTCATCTGAGCCATTTTCCAGGTAGTTGGATTAGAATCCTGACCATAAATAGAAATGTTACTAATATTTCCACTATGATTTTCAACAAATTTTGCTGACTGAACAAACATACCCCCTGAACCACAGCATGGATCATAAACTCTTCCTTTATATGGCTGAAGTACTTCTACAAGAGTACGAACAACACAAGCTGGTGTAAAGAACTCACCTCCTCTTTTTCCTTCCTGTTCAGCAAACATCTGTAAACAGTACTCATATGTACGTCCTAAAATATCTTTTTCATTTCCATGTTCTACCATTTTAATATTTGTAAAAAGATCAACGACATCTCCAAGTCTTCTTTTATCGAGTTCTGGACGTGCAAAATTTTTCGGCAAAATATCTTTCAATCGTTTATTTTCTTTTTCGATTGCTCTCATCGCATCATCAATCACCGTTCCAATTTCTGGTGTGTGTGCTTTTACTTTAATCTCATTCCAACGTGCCCCTGATGGAACGAAGAAGATTCCCTCTGAAGTATATTCATCCATATCTTCTTCAAAACCTTCTCCTTCGTTTTTTAATTCTTGATATTTTTCGTCAAATCTGTCTGATATATATTTTAAGAAAATAAGACCGAGTACGACATTTTTATATTCTGATGCATCCATGTTTCCACGTAAAACACAGGCAGCATCCCATATCTGTCTTTCAAAGCCTATTTCAGCCGTGTTTTTCTTTGCCATTACATCTTCCTCCATTGTTAATCTATGTAACAATTTTATCATTCAAATCTATTTTTTTCAATTTTAAAATGGTAGTGGCTCTTATTTCTTCTTCCTGGCAATCAAAACTCTCCGATACTGTCGCATTTTTTCTGCACCTACCAGTGTAAAGTATCGTTTTACCAATCATCTCTAGCTACTCCTTTCGTTTGATAAAACTAGTATACTGATTAGCCATCAATACATCAAGCAACGCAAATTAACATTCATGCAACGCCCAATATTACAAGGATTCATTAAGTCCTCTACAAACTGGAATTGACATAACTCACTTAGATTGCTTATGCCAAACATATAAGTAGATAGCAAGGAACACTCTCGCAAAGCAGCTAATGATTATGCCTGCAATCAAAGCAGGATAATAACTTGTAATCAATCCTGTATCTGCTGTTACGATGAAGATAATACCAATAACGAATGCTATAACATAGATAATGGGCATAAATTTTTTCATAAAATCACCTCCTCGTCAACTCCAGATTTGTTACTCACATGACATTTCATTGAAATGATAACGGACAACATAGACTTGTTATGGATATCTTATCTTAACAAACAGTTTCAATTTTCCGTAAAACCTCTTATCTACTTTTACTTTTTTGTATGTCGTCTTTTCGGTGTTTCTTTGCTAGAGTTTCTTGTGGTTATCGCTTTTTCTTACATATTCTATAAACTGAGCTTCTGGCATTGGTCGTGCATAATAAAATCCCTGTATCTCATCGCACTTGATTTTTCGTAATACATCCAGTTGTTCTGTTGTTTCAACACCTTCAGCAAGTACCCTCATATTTAGGGCTTTTGATAATTTTATTATATGATCCACAAGAATTTTCACTCTCGTCTCACATACGTGATCGATCAGACACTTATCTATCTTGAGAACACTAAATGGCAGTCTGCTTATGCTTTCCATTGAAGAATACCCGGATCCAAAACAGTGTAGCAAGCATATCGTATGTAGAATCCTGATCCGAAGTAATACAAAAATACGCACACTTTTGTTCAGCAATATTAAAAAAGTTTAAGATTTCAATGGAGCAGATCCCATTAAAACATTTTACGTTAAAAAAGCAACTGTTGTATATCCTGTTATTCTATTTTTCTCTCTGACAAAAAAGGTACCGGAAACCACCATCAGGAGGTTTTCAGTACCTTTTTATAATCCATCTGTTTATTTGAGCAATCAGACCTGTTTTTGTTTATGTACAGTACCGAAATGTTTCATCTGTCAGTATCCTTGCAAATATCAGTCCCAGCGGCAATGCGGCAATAATCAGTATCGCTGATGCAAACCAGGACGCTGCCGGACCTAGGGACATGATTCCCAGATTATAAAACCCTCTGTAAAGATACATACCCGGAACCATTATCACAATAGATGGAACTCTGTCAGGGAAATTCTTGGATATCCTACTTTACTTTTAATCAGCGATGCCAGGATTCCTGCTGTCAGTGCACCTACAAAAGCAGCTCCTGCAGGCGGTATGGCAGTCATATCAACCATCTCCAGTCGAAGAGTATTTGCAATGGCACCTATTCCTGCTGCTGTTGCAGCCAGCCGGACCGGGCTGTTAAACATAATTGAAAATCCAAATACCCCACAAAAACTTGTAATAAGACGAAGTAAAATCCAAGCTCCAACTGGTAAAGATATTTTCAGGAAATCAACTGGCTACAAATGAAGGATTAATGCCATAAGCCAGGCCGCCATGGTTGCTACCAAAATCACAATCAATGCATACATCAGTCGCTCTGTCCCGGACCGCATATCCAATTTGGCAAGGTCAATTCCACTGGTAATAAATGGAAAACCCAGGATAATAAACAACATCGCACAGATATACCCTGCCTCGTGCTGGATGGAAATCCCAAACAGCATCTCACCAATTTTGAGAAGTCCCGCATAAACAAGACATGCAAGTGATACAGAAGACACAATACACAAAAATAAAGTAAAATGATGTTTACTCAGTTTACAACGAAGAAAATTTCCAATTCCTGCACCTATAAAAGCGCAGAACATTTCAATGGGGCCTCCACCAAGCAGGAAAGTAAATCCGCCGCAGGCCAGAGCAGCCGCAAAACCAAGTGCAATCGGTGAGTACAGTCCATGAATTTTTTCTATGTTATCAAGCAGTACATGTAATTCCTCACCTGACATATCTTTTCCGTCAACTTCAAATTCCTGGATAAAATGCTCCAGCCGATTTAATTTTGATGTATTTACTCCTGTATTGGTCAGACAAAGAGATTGGGAAAAGCCATCCTGACCATCAAAACAGGTATACTCTATGGACATCAGACCTATATCTGCTGTACAGGTAATTCCCATAATTTCAGCAAGTGTATTCATAGAACTTCTGACCCGCCAGGCACCAGTTCCACAGGAAAGTAACATAATCCCAACTCGTCCAATAATGGATGCCTTTTCTGTAAGACTTGCCTGCGTAACAGGAACATTGGCGCCATCTTCATCTGTATATTCATGCCAAGATATATCCATATGGTTTTTTCTTATTAATTGCTGCATTTTATTCACACCCCGGCTGTTTTGTTTTTAGGATCATTTTTCAGAGCCTTTATTTCTGCCAGGATTGCCTCACGACATCCAAGACCGATACCGTTGGCAAGCTCAACTGTTTTTTCTATTTCATGTTCAAAATGGCAGAACGGAAGAAAAATTACAAGTTTGCTGGTGTTTTTTTCAACTCCGTTCTCATCACGTCTTCCATAATACATTAATGCCCGGGGCAGCTGTTCCTGTAATTTCATCAGATATTTCCATATAATGGCATAAGATCTCTCTTCGTTAATCTCCAGTGTAACAGATTCCGGAAATTCAAAAAGCATAAGAATTCCTGTGTGTTCTGAAATTCTGAATGTCTCAATCTCCCCCTTCTCATTATAACCATGTTTTTCCCGAAATCCGTCCGTCATGTACATATGATAATCCGGTATCTCATCCTGCTGTTCATACAGCTTATGAAACATTTTGTATTTTTTCGCACAGGCATGCTGATGTGACCCAGACAACAGATCTCCATTTTCGTCCGTAAGAAATATGGGATTTTCCACACCTTTATCATTAAAACGTATCGAAATTAGAAACGAATTTCGCAGAAGATCAAATACACTGCTGTTGCAGACTGCCATCATAAATGCAGACAGATCTTTATTTTCGTATGCAGTAAATAGAGCTGCCGCAAAAACAGTTCCCTGAATGTCTGTTCCTGCACCTTCACTTTCTTCCGCTGATGGAATTGCTTCAAAAAACGTATCTTTTAAACGTTCGCATGCATGAGGGTTTTTGAGAATCTCATCAAATATCTGTTCTGCTTTTTCTTCCCTTGGAAAAATCGTGCTCATAATAAAGCCTCCTTTTGTGCCCTATTATAAAAGCATCGTTATAAAATGTAAATTTCATCTCTTGTATATTAAATATAACAAAAGCTTATGCCAGATCCCGGTTCACTGACTGATGCACATGTTTTCTTACGAAGCAGAAGCACACTGCCTGCATGAGGATCGTAAGGATCCAGGATACCGGATAGGAAATAAACAGGAAACTCAAAGACCTGTGTGCAGGGAAAAGTCCGAAAATCCACACAATCCTGGTTCCTACGGTACCGATAATCGAAAGAATCATAGGTACTCCGGAATATCCCATTCCCCGGAGGGCTCCCGGGAGCAGATCCATAATACCACAACAGAAATATGGTACTGTAGTAAAGGCAAGGACTTCCACGCCACAGCGGATTACATCTGCATCACTGGTGTAGATCTTCAGAAGTTCCGGTCCAAAGAAATACGCTCCACAGCCAAGGGTCAGTGTCACACCGACAGAAAGGATCATACAGTCCAGAAGTACTCTGTCCATTCTTTTCAGTTTCTTTACTCCATAGTTCTGACTGGTGAAACTCATACAGGACTGGGTGACTGCATTGACAGACATATAGAGAAAGCCAAAAATATTATTGGCAGCAGTATATCCTGCCATTGCGGTAGACCCAAAAGAGTTTA
>ENA-OPDI01001668-OPDI01001668.1-human-gut-metagenome-genome-assembly--contig:-NODE-1668-length-14679-cov-2.629103_pt1 | contig 14679 bp, 17 predicted proteins | sample MGYA00241262_ERZ501504 | MGnify/ENA primary metagenome ERZ501504 (study PRJEB25962, sample SAMEA2042570) | human gut metagenome | biome: human gut; feature: human-associated habitat; material: faeces...
CTGCGGCTCTCACTTACCTACCGCACGGTTTTGAAGAAAAAACGAAACAGTTTCTAATATGTAATTGGCGAATTTTTTTAGAGTTTGGCAGAAATTTTTTCGTTCTCCTCACTTTTAATTGCTGACTTTTTTCTGAAAATAGACAAAGAAAAACAAAAAACTTCCGAAGATTTTTCTCGGAAGTCGGAAGAAAAACGGCGGCATATTTTCTTAACAAGCATCGTGTTTTGGGAACAAAACACCTCTGCCCGATAACACTGTATTATCTTAGCGAGCAGACCGTTTGGTTATCCACTTTCGCAAAACCGCCTTTCCGCTAAATGATTGCATCATCTTAGCGAGCAGACGGTTTTTACTCCTGTCGGATAAAAACGGTACTCGTTAGGAAAATCCCCTAAAACCCTTTGCCAACCCAGAGCATAAAAAAGACACCTACCAAGATTGATAGGTGTCTTTAGCTATGTTCTTGATGTGTAAAACAAGTCAATAACTACCTTGCAAGATATGCCGTTTCGGTAGTGCCTTTTTTCTTTTGGCTATCGCTGAGCTTGGAGAAATCATTGCCGTCATTTTTCGTTTTCTTCAATCATTTTTCAATCTTTTATGGTATAATGATGTATAAGTGGAGGTGTCGATATGCGACTTTTGCTTGTGGAAGATGAAAAAAGAATGGCGCAGGCTCTGTGCGAAATACTGCGTCTTGAAAAATATAAGGTAGATCATTACGCTAACGGGCTTGACGGCTTGGCAGCTATTGAGAGTGATATATACGATATTATTATCCTTGATGTTATGCTCCCCGGACTGAACGGATACGAGGTTGCAAAGAAGGCACGGCAAAACGGTATCCGCACACCGATTCTGATGCTTACGGCGAAAGCGGAGCTTGACGACAAAGTAACCGGTCTTGACAGCGGTGCAGACGATTACCTAACAAAGCCTTTTATGACTAAGGAACTGCTGGCTCGCCTTCGTGCTCTTGGCAGACGAAATATAAACTCAGTAGACGGTACACTCTGTTACGGCGATATTTCCCTTGATACTAACGCTTGCACCCTTTTGTGTACGGCTAACGGGCAAAGTGTGCGGCTGAGTGAAAAGGAGTACCGCATCCTTGAATATCTCATTTCCAATCAGGGGCAGATCCTTACCCGTGAGCAGCTTGCGGTTAAGATTTGGGGCTTCGAGAGTGAAGCGGAATACAACAGCGTAGAAGTATATATGTCCTTTACCCGCAAAAAACTGAGCTTCGTTGGTGCAAAGACGGAGATTAAAGCGGTGCGTGGTATCGGCTACGAATTGAGGTGTGACGATGTTTAAGAAATCAAGGAAAAAGATCGTTGCCGCTATTATGAGTATTTTAACGCTTCTATGGGTAGGAACACTTTGCGTGATCTATATCTCCAGTTACTTTGAAGTTGCCACGACGAATCGAGAAATGCTAAAGGAACACGCAGAGCAGTATATGTTGGAAAAGCCTTTGGGTGGCGCTTTTGATCCTATGAAGCCTTTCCCCGACAGAGGCCCCCATTTTGATACAAATCAATTCAAACTATCCACCTTTTACTCGGTTGCAATCTCCTATGATAACAAGGTAGTAGAGATAAGAAATGATGATGCCGCCGTTTATACCGATGCCGAGCTTGAAAGCGCAGCAAGACAGGTACTTGAAAAATCCGACACAAACGGTGTGATCGATAACTTGGTGTATTATAGGATGGACAAGGGTGGCTACACGCTTGTTTCATTTATGGACAATACCATTATCCGTGAAAGTATGAATACGCTGTTCCGATATACACTCATCTTTGGCGGCGTAGCCATCGTTGCGCTATATTTTCTTGCTGTATATTTGGCCAAAAAGATCGTAACGCCCCTTGAAGAAAGTTATCAAAAGCAAAAGCAATTTATTTCGGATGCAGGCCACGAACTGAAAACACCTGTATCGGTGGTTAGCGCCAATGCCGAGCTATTATCCCGTGAGATCGGCGATAACCAATGGCTTTCCAATATTCAGTACGAAAACGAAAGAATGGGAAAGTTGGTTGGACAACTCTTGGAGCTTGCTCGTACAGAGAACGTAAAGCCGCAGATGGAGTATCTCGATTTAAGCCGTTTGGTTGTTGGTGGTGTATTGCCATTTGAGAGCGTTGCTTTTGAGAACGGACTAACGCTTAATTCGCAGATAACAGACGGTATTATTGCTTTGGGAAATAGCACACAGCTCAGTCAGCTCGTATCCATTCTCGTTGACAACGCTATACGGCACTCTCAGAATGGAAAAGAGGTATTTATTAGCCTTACGCATACCCGAAGTAATGCTGTTTTCTCAGTTATCAATGACGGAGATCCGATACAACAAGAACAAATGACACAGTTGTTTGAACGCTTCTACCGTGCAGACGAAGCTCGTAATGGCGAGGACAAGCACTATGGCCTTGGACTTGCGATTGCCAAGGCTATCGTAGAAGCACATCACGGTAAAATAGAAGTATCTTGCTATGATGGAAAGGTGTGCTTTACTGTTCAAGTCCCTAAAATGTAAAAATAAAAGTATTTTCAATCAAACTTCAATCTTCCTCCTGTACAATGATGCTATCAAGGTACAGGAGGATTTGTTTTTATGGCATTTCAAACGGTGTTCAAACGCTATGAAATCAAATATATGATAACCCTCGAACAAAAAGCAAAAGTGCTTGATGCAATGAAGCCGTATATGAAGCTGGATAAGTATGGGCGCACCACGATTCGCAATATTTACTACGATACTGACACCTATCTTCTAATTCGCAGGTCGATTGAGAAACCGACATACAAAGAAAAACTCCGTATCCGTAGCTACGGCAGAGCCGAGCCAAATAGCACGGTGTTTGTAGAACTGAAGAAAAAATATAAGCACGTGGTATATAAGCGGAGAATATCTTTGCCGAACAATGAAGCAATGGGATGGCTGTCTGGAGAAAGACATACCAATAAGCGCACGCAGATTTCTAACGAAATTGATTATTTTATGGATTACTACGGTACGCTTCATCCTACGGTATTTCTTTCCTATGAACGAGAAGCTTTTTATACAAATGACGGCAGTGACTTCCGTGTGACCTTTGATGATAATATACTTTGCAGACAAGAGGACTTATCTTTGGAATCCGAAGTATACGGAACGCCGATCCTTCCCGAAGGAATGGTTTTAATGGAAATTAAGTGTTCGGGCGGTATTCCGCTTTGGATGACACAGGTGCTTTCCAAAGAGCATATCTATAAAACATCTTTTTCAAAATACGGAACGGCGTACAGAACGCTGATTTTCCCTCAAACCCATACAATTAACGAACATAATATGTTGGAGGTAGCTATAAATGCTTGAAAATATATTTAAGGGATTATTCGATACAGATTTAACTACGGTCATCAGCGTGACCGATTTTCTTCTCTGCTTAGGGTGCTCTCTTGTATTAGGGCTTGTAATGGCGTTTGCCTATATGTACCGCACCCGTTATACAAAGAGCTTTGTTGTAACACTTGCCTTGCTCCCGGCTGTCGTTTGTATCGTTATTATGATGGTCAACGGTAATGTAGGCGCTGGTGTTGCGGTTGCCGGAGCTTTCAGCCTTGTGCGTTTCCGTTCTGTTCCCGGTACTGCAAAGGAGATCTGCACATTGTTTCTCGCAATGGGCGCAGGTCTTATCGCAGGTATGGGTTATCTCGGATTTGCGGCATTGTTCACCCTTGTTATGTGCATAATGTTTTTGCTATACAACCATTTGGATTTTGGCTCAAAAAAGAACGCTGCCACCTACAAAACATTTACTATTGTTATCCCCGAAGATTTGGATTACACAGGTGTGTTTGATGATATTTTCAAAGCATATACAACTTCCTTCGACCTCGCCCGTGTAAAAAGCACCAATATGGGCAGTATGTTTAAGATAACATACAATGTGGTTTTGCGTGATGTAACGAAGGAAAAGGAAATGATTGATAAACTTCGCTGTCGCAACGGCAATCTTGAAATCACCGTATCCAATCAAGAAACTACGGTGACAGAGCTTTAATTTGAGGGGTGCTTTATGAAGAAATATATATCCATATTATTGGCTTTCGCTTTGGTGTGCTGTCTGCTTGCAGGCTGCGGAAAGTCAAGTGATAACGATGGAACAAACGATAATAGCAATAACGAATCAAGCGTTACTGAACCATCAGACACATCTTCCGACCCTGTGGATGTGGATTTTTCTCAAGCAGATGAGGATATGTTTACCGACCGTGATTGTAAAACGGAGTATGATGAAAGCAAGGCCGTGTCCATTCAACTGAAAGGAGACTCAGCAACATCAAGCTCCAACAGCGTTAAAATATCCGGTAGTACAGTGACAATAACTGAAGAAGCAACCTATGTTATTTCAGGAACACTTACAGACGGTATGATTATCGTCAATGCTGAGGATACCGCTAAATTGCAGATCGTACTGAACGGTGTGGATATTACCAGTAAGACCTCTGCTGCGCTGTATATTCTTGAAGCTGATAAAGTGTTTGTAACACTTGCAGATGGAACGGAAAACACCCTTGCCAACGGCGGTACTTTTACCGCCATTGATGAAAATAACATTGATGCCGTAGTATTCTCCAAACAAGACTTGACCTTCAACGGTTCAGGCAGCTTAACAGTAACCTCTCCTGCAGCGCACGGTATTGTCTGCAAAGATGACCTTGTGTTTACAGGCGGAACTTATACCGTAAATTCCGCATCTCACGGTTTGGATGCTAACGACAGCGTTAGGATCTCAAGTTCAACAAAACTCACTATTGATGCAGGTAAGGACGGCATCCACTGCGAAAATACCGATGATGCTTCACTCGGCTTTATTTATATCTCTAACGGTACGATGAATATCGAAGCAGAGGGCGATGGCATTGCCGCAGGTGCTTATGTGCAGATTGAAAACGGCACCTTTGATCTTCTTATCGGCGGTGGCAGCGAAAACGGAAGTAAGGAACACTCAGATAACTTTGGCGGCTTTATGGGTGGAGGACACGGCGGTGGCAGACCCGGTGAAATGCGACCGGACGGCTCACAAAATTCAACCACTACGACCGATGAAAGCAGTACGAGTATGAAGGGCATTAAATCAGCAAACAGTCTTCTGATCAGCGGAGGTACTTTTAAGATTGACTCTGCTGATGACTCTGTTCACTCGGATGTATCTGTGACTATAAACGGTGGCACATTTGAAATCGCATCCGGCGATGATGCCATCCACGCAGAAGAAATCCTTACAGTAACGGCAGGTATATTCAATATTACCGAAAGTTATGAAGGCTTGGAAGCTCTCAACATTGATGTTAAGGGTGGAGAAATCAAGATCGTTGCCAGTGATGACGGACTTAATGCCGCAGGCGGAACGGATTCCAGTGGTACTACGGGCGGTCGTGATGGTATGTTCGGTGGAGGTCACGGAGGCGGCCCCGGTGGTATGGGCGGTGGAATGTCCTCGGGTAACGGCAGTATTGTCATCTCCGGCGGCAATCTTTATGTAAAAGCATCCGGTGACGGAATTGATGCAAACGGTACGCTTACTATATCGGGTGGATATACCGTTGTTACAGGGCCTACACAGGGCGATACCGCAACTCTTGATTATGATAAAAGTGCAACAATTACGGGCGGCACATTTATCGGTACAGGTGCTTCCGGTATGGCGCAGACTTTTAGCGATTCCAAACAAGGCGTTGTAGCGGTCAGCGTAGGCAATCAAAGTGTAGGCACAAACATAACGCTGAAAGATAAAAGCGGTAATACAATTATCGAGTATGCTCCCGAATTATCTTTTGCAGTTGTGATCCTTAGCAGCCCCGACATCGTATCCGGCGAGACCTACACTATTACGGTAGGTTCTGAATCGGGAGAATTTGAAGCAAGTTGATGCTGGATATTATTCATGACGAAAATATCAGTTTCCATTATGATATGCAGAACTATTACAAGGAGGCGGGAGATTATGAATATTGGGTATTTGATTAAACGTCTGTTTGATATGAATTACAACGCACTTTTAAACAAATTGACCTCTCTACATAAAAAAACAGGAAGGACCAAGGTGTTTTTGTTTTGGGATATGCTGAATTGTGCCGTGAAATATGGTGCGGGATATATGGATTATGATTTGTTCGAAATGTATAATCTTACATCTGCTCAGCGAGATACCTACATTACCCGTGGGCGAAACAATGCATTAGTCAAAAAGTACAATGATTCAAATTATGCCCATTATTTTGATAATAAAGAGCATTTTAATAACCTGTTTTTTGATTTTATTCGTAGGGATTGGATTTCTTTGGATGCTGACAAAGAACAGGTGCTCGCATTTATCAATGAGCGAGATGTTCTCATTGCTAAGCCAGTGGCGGGTAGCTGTGGCAAGGGAGTGGAGAGAATCGTAATATCGAATTACCCTGATGCCCAAAGTGTTTATGAAAAACTGCAGAATTTCAGGCGGCCTCTTCTGCTGGAGGATGTAATTGTTCAACACCCACAAGTTAATGCAATTTATCCAGAGGCCATTAATACATTAAGGGTGGTAACAATGTGCCATAAAAACAAGGTGAAGATTATCTGTACCTATTTTCGTATCGGGAACAATGGCAGTTATGTGGATAATTTCAACAGCGGCGGCATGGTTGCCCCTGTGGATGAGCTGACGGGTGTTGTAAAGGACAAGGCAATTGACAAAAATAAGATTTTATATACCGTACATCCATACAGCAGTGCAACGATTGAGGGATTTGCTTTCCCTTATTGGGAAGATGCAATGAATATGGTTCGCCGTGCAGCACAAGTAGTTCCCCAAATGGGTTACATAGGCTGGGATGTTGCATTTACTCCCGATGGCCCCTGCTTGGTAGAGGGTAATAACTTCCCCGGTCACGATATTTACCAGCTTCCGGAGCATACTCCCGATAAGCATGGAATATATGAAAATTTCTTATTTTAATAGAATTTTTCATATCACATGAAACACAAAAAATAGAACGAAGCATCACACTTATGCAATACTTCGTTCTATCTATACTGCAAATAATCAATAAACCGTTTCACCGCAAGTGAAGCGGTTTTCTTATCTCGCAAAGCAAGTCCGATATTACGATATGCCGGAACGTCAAGCTCTTTTGCGATAATTCTATATGGTACTCTTTTTAAGATCAGTTCGGGGAGTATCGCAATGCCAAGTCCGCTTTCCACCATAGACATTACCGCATAATCGTCCCAAGTGGTAAATTTAACATTCGGAGTTAGATTATTACGCTCAAAGATTTCTGAAATTTCTGCCTTTGCACCCTTTTCCAGAAGCATAAACGGTTCATCACAAAGAGCAGCTACGGGAAATCTATCGCAGTCCTTTAGAGGATGATTTTCGGGGATGATCGCCATCAGTTTATCTTTCTCTAAAAAGATGGTTTCAAAATCGGGGTGTGTCGGTAAACGCAAAAATCCACAATCTACTCTGCCCGTGTGTATCCATTCTTCAATCTCGGTATAGTCCCCGAGCAGAAGTTCATAGTCGATGTTGGGGTAGTCCTTTTGAAATTCTTTTATAATGTTTGGCAGCCAATGAGTAGCCACGCTTGAAAATGTACCAATGCGGATAAGGCCCGATTGCAGACCATTCAGCTCATCCACCTGCATTTTCAGCTTATTAAAATCTGCACAGAGGTTTTGTGCGTATGGCAACAACTTCATTCCGTCACTTGTAGGCTTAACACCGTACTTGCTTCGTTCAAGAAGCGTTACGCCCCATTCTTTTTCAAGATCGGCTATCATTCTGCTGATGCCCGATTGTGTGTAATTCAGTATCTCTGCCGCCTTTGTAAAACTGCCGTATTCCACCGTTTTTACAAACGAGAGATATTTTTGCAAATTCATATCCATAAAATTACCTATTCCGAAATGTGATTTTGAACATTACAAACATTCTCTTTTGTTATGTTTGATATTATGATATACTATTTTCAGTTCAATTACAAGAGGTATCGTATGAATAACAAGGCGTTCTTCAAATACATATTCGCTCTGCTGCTGTTTGGCTCAAACGGCATTGTTGCGAGTTTTATTGATTTATGCAGTCAGAACATTGTACTGCTTCGCACTTTGATAGGTGGTGTTCTGCTTATTGCTATTTTCTTTATCAGCGGCGGAAAACTAACTTTTTATAAAAGCAAAAAGCAGTTTTTGTTTCTTGCAGTATCTGGCATAGCAATGGGAACGAGTTGGATGTTCCTTTACGAGGCATACGCTCGGATCGGTGTCAGCATTGCTTCACTTTTATATTACTGCGGTCCGGTTATCGTAATGGCTTTATCGCCTTTGCTGTTCAAGGAAAAACTTACCGCAAATAAAGTGCTCGGTTTTCTTGCGGTGCTAATAGGCGTTATACTTATAAATGGGAACGCCTTTGACGGCAAGGGTGATCTGCTCGGCATTGCCTGCGGTTTGCTCTCTGCCGTTATGTATGCCTTTATGGTCATCTGCAACAAGAAGGCAAAGGATATTGTAGGACTTGAAAATTCCATGTTGCAGCTTACCATAGCATTTTTAACAGTAGCAGCATTTGTAGGGTTGAAACAAGGCTACGCTATGCAGATTGCTTCAACGAGTATCGTACCAATTCTTATACTCGGTCTGCTGAATACAGGTATCGGATGCTATTTTTATTTTTCTTCAATCGGCAAACTCAAAGTGCAGACGGTTGCTATCTGCGGATATTTGGAGCCGCTTTCAGCAGTGTTGTTTTCGGTAGCGTTCTTAAAAGAAGCAATGCTGCCGTTACAGATTGTAGGTACAGTGCTTATAATTGGTGGGGCAATGGTTACTGAATTTGTAAAGAGGTTTTAGGGATTTACCCTAACGAGTAAAATACCGTTTGTGGAAAACCTATCCACAAATGGTCTGCTCGCTAAGATAGTGCAGAATACTACTGCACTTGTCTTTTGGGAACAAAAGACGATGCTTGCTATCCCAATGCCGCTAACGGCGGCAAAGTAAAAAGAAAGGCACAACCAACGGATTTTTCTCCGAAGGCTGTGCCTTTTTCATTGTTCTACACGTATTTTACACGCACATTTTTGAGTTTTGACCGCATAATTTTTAGCAAAACTTCGTCAACGCCGTCTGTGTATTTACCCGCCGATATAAGAGCGTTTCTCTTTGCGATAAGGCTCTCAATTATCAAATTTTTTTCTTGTGGGGGGATGTAAATATAAAACTTTTTCAAGCGTGAACCACCTCTGCGTTGACAATTTCGGTGGCTCGGTTACGGATATTATTCATCCTCTGCACCCACTCCATCGGTGCGGCGGCTTTCAGTTTTTCCGTAACACCCTCGTTTTCAGCAAGGGATTTTACAATGTCCTCAAACATCCTCTCGGCTCGTTTGTCGAGATCTGCAAGGTATCCATTGAGCGTTCCTGCCGTCAGCAAATTGTAATACCTCACACGATGTTGCGTTCTGAGAAAGCGGCGGTGTCGCTCTCCCCACACGCCGATATGTTCAGTAGTATCTTGTGGGAGAGCCACGCAAGGTAATCTGTAATCACCCCGCATTTCATATTTTCCACCGTTCTTTTCAAATAATGTGTTCATAATGAAACCTCCTTTGTTTTGTCGATTTCATTATAAGCGAAATATTATCAAAAGACGAATGTACGGATTTTTGGCATACAACAAGGCTTTGACCGTTATAGCCAAAGCCTTGCTTCTACCCATTGCAACGCCACAGATGTAATAATTTCAAATACTGCCTTATTCACCCGTGGGGTTCCGCCTCGCTTTTTTTTATAAAGGAGAAAAGCCAGTAATACGGAAAATTCAACTTGTTGTCAGCGAGGCAACAAGTTGGCTTTCCCCTCTTTTTGCATTTAAAACTCTAAGCCAAAATCGGCACCGCCGATTTTGAGTAAATAGCATCTCTGATTTATTTCAAATTATCAAGACGGTTGATTTTTAAATATTTGTAATTTTGCTCAATTAGCTTTTGACGCATTTCCAACTGGAACTTTTGATTTTCTTCATCGGAAATATCTAATAAAAAATCTGTAGATACATGGTAAATAGCAGAGAGCATTTTTAAAACGCCCAGCGATGGTTCGGCCCGGCCTGTTTCGTAATAAGCATAGGTAGAGCGGTCAACATCTAAAATTTTTGCGATTTCGCTTTGGGTATAATTGTGATATACCCGAAGCATTTTTAATTTTTGGTTTAGGTTTTCAATCTTAGGATATCTTTTTCTCATGTAAAAACCCTCCTAATTATATACAACTTAAAAGAAACTAAAATATAACTGATTCTGGCTCTATTATACAACTGAAATGGGAAATATAATAGTAGCAAGATAGGTGATATTAAATGGACGTTACCCAAAAACTCATGCTGATTTTAGAAGATAGAGGCTGGTCGGAATATCGTTTGGCCAAAGAATCGAATTTACCTCATTCCACTGTTTTAAATATTTTCCAGAGGAACAATCAGCCGTCTATTTCTACATTGGAAGCCATGTGCAATGGTTTGGGCATAACATTAGCTCAATTTTTTACTGAAGATGAATCGTTGGTAATGCTTACGGAAGAACAGAAAGAAATACTGGAAAAATATGAAGCGCTATCGAAAGCCCAAAAAGAAATGATAGTTGATTTATTAAATGTCATGTTCAGGCATTTTGAAAAATGCTGAAAATAAAAGTAAAAGCGAGGCGAATTTCGCCTCGCTTTTTTTATTGTAAAAAAGCGAAAAAGTCCAGTAATCATGCGAAAAATTCAACTTGCTGTCAGCGAGGCAACAAGTTGTTTTTCTATACTGAGGACATATTATTCTACAGGATCGGTCAAAATCGGCACCGCCGATTTTGAGTAAATAGGGTTATCTAATAAAATCGTCAAGATGATACCCACGCAAAATTTTATATTTGCGTGTAATATCGTTCTGTAACTTGTAGTTGACATTCATATGGATATCCAGCAAAAAATCAGCGGACACACCATAAAGAATAGATAATTTTTTTAACGCAAACAGGGAAGGCTCGGTTTCTCCGGTTTCATATCGGGTATAACTTGACCTTTCAATTCCTAAATAATCTGCAAGCTGATTCTGAGAGTAACCTCTTGATTCTCTGAAAGCTTTTAATTTCTGTGTCAGGCCAGAGATTTCAATTTTTTTCTTCATAAGTTTCTCCTCCTAAACAGTAGTGATTTTAATATTTATAAATGTTTTACAATTTATATAAATTTATTTCAGTTAGTTAAAGTGTAAATTGGCAATACAGAATTGTCAATAAAAAAGGTGGATATTTTTAACTGTTATACATAAATAGTAACTGAATGACTTTATTTTAATTGCAGGCGAAAAAGATATACTAACTTTATAAGAATCAAAAAATACAAGAGGTATTCTAAGTGAATGAGAAATTTAATAAGAAAGCGGTAGGCAGCAGGTTTAAGCAGTATCGCGAACAAAGCGGGTTAACCCAGGAAACCTTGGCCGAAAAGGTTGGATTATCACCTAATTATATATCTGCAATCGAGCGCGGTGTTAATTTTCCCAGTCTGGAAAAGCTGATATTGATTATCAACGAAATCGGCGCGACTGCGGATCAGATTTTTACGGACGTTATCAAAAATACTTATCAAACCAGAGCTTCATTTTTATCGGAAAAGGTGGAATCTTTACCTTTTGACGAACAGCAGCGTATTTTTGCGGTAGTGGAAACGCTGATTTCAGAGGCAGATAAACGACTTTGATATAGGGGGGATAACAAATGACAGACAAAGAAATGCTGGAAGCTGTACGGGCTATCATGAAAGAAGAATTAGAGCCGGTAAAAGAGGATATCTCTAGTTTAAAGGAAGATACGGCAGTTCTAAAGACTGATGTTGCCACACTTAAAACTGATGTGTCTGGCCTAAAGGAAGATACGGCGGCTCTAAAGACTGATGTTGCCACACTTAAAACCGATGTGTCCAGCCTGAAGGAAGATACGGCGGCTCTAAAGACTAATGTTGCCGTACTTAAAACCGATGTGTCCAGCCTGAAAGAAGATACGGCGATTTTAAAGGAAGAATCTAGTATCACGCGCACAGCGGTTAACAAGCTTCTGGATTGGGCTGACGATGCCAGTATTCAGATCGTCCCCTTATTCAAAAAAGCGAAATAAATTCACTGCCGGGAACCAGTTTCCCGGCTTTTATTTTTGCGTCCGCATTTCAGCGGAGCGCGGGCATATATTTCTGCAGATTTCGGAGAGAAAAGAAAGGAGAAGGGTTTCAAAGAGGGTATGAGAAAAGATGCAGGATAAAGACTTGTATCCAAAAAGGATCCAAGTCACACACAAATGCAGGCAGAGCCTGCATTTTAAGAAAATATTTTTTGTATACAAAATAGGTGCCTTTGTATACAAAATGTGATTCAAAAGCTGCCACAAATCCCGTCGCTATGGGAAAAATTAGTGTTTCAAGATTTGTATACAACATAAAAGGGACGGACTTTCCCCCCTAAAAAGTGGTGTACTGGAAAAGCCTCTGAACGGCGTTTAAAGACGTTTTTTATAAAGAAAGGAAAAGACCTTCATTGGTACAAAAAAGTGCTGTAAAGCCAGTTGAGTGCTGCTTTAAGCCATGCAAGGACATATCAAGGATTCAAAATAACCGGGAGAGCTGGTATACCTTTCAAATTCGTCCAAATCGTAGGACGAGGGAACTTCCGGTTCGGGGAGCATGGCGGGTTCTGCGGTATATAAAGCGGAAAGAAGGTAACGCCGCAGATGGAGAATAGTTTTTCTGTGACGGGAAACAGAGCGGCAGACGGACATAACATGCGCGTCTGTGAGGGAAAGGAAGCGATCCCGCACCAAAGGGCGGGATACCATTTGATTCCTGTTCAGCTTTACAGTAGAAGCAGAGGAAAGACACGTTTCTGTTATTACCTCTAAAATCGCTTTCAAAACGGAAGGATCGGCGCCTTGCTGCAGGAGATTATCAAATTTAATTTTCTTTTTCATTTCGTCCACAAACTTTTCTTTATCAGACACAACAGTTTGTTCAGTATTTAGTAAATCAGTATTTGGTATATCAGTATTTAGTAGTTGCTGTTTTTCTGCATGGTGGTTTTCTGAATACGGGTTTTCCGGAAGCAGGTTTTCGGCCTGCTTTTCTTCTGCTTTCGGGTTTCCCGAAAACAGAGTTTGCATCATTTCTCCCTTTGAGATTCCCTGAGCTGGCGTACCGTCAAGATTAAAATACTCTGTTTTTCCGCTGTCATAGGTGACGCAGCACAGGTCTAAAAGGTACTCTACTTTTACGCAGCGACGGCCTTCGGGCTGGGGTTCCTCATAGATATCTGTTTGGTAGTGGTGAATTTTTCCGTTTTTTCTCACCGGATATTTTACCCAATATCCCAATTCTATCAATTCCCGTATCCCGGAATAGACGCTTTCCCGCCCGTCTGTATGAGAATTAATGATATTTTGAATAATAATTTTCCAATCGTCTGGCTTTGATAAAATAAAAGAGTGAAGGCCGACGGCTTTAAGGCTTAACCGCCTATCATCGAAATGCAAATTGCACATAGTGGTGTAATTTTTGTTTTTATGAACTCGGAAAATAGTTTCTGTATTGAACATAAGTAAAAACCTGCTTTCTTAAAAAATTTGATAAAAAAAGCAGGCCGGTTTTTCCGGCCTGCTTTTAGGAGTAGCTATTAAATTGTTTTTTCTGTGCTGGCGGCTCATAATCTGTTTCTAAAATAAATGGTTCTGGATTATGGGTCATAAACCGATGGTGAACCGAGCCGATTAGCGTCTCTCGGCTTGCATACCGAATAGGCTTTAAAGGCTGGGAAGGAATATGGAAAGGCTGATTTAATATAATATTCCAATCGGAATACCGCTTTAGCGTGGTGTGCATAGGGTGATTTCTGGTTTTTAAAAATATCCATTCTCCCATAGGCAGCGTTCGTATTTCGTCCGGTGTCATAAGAGGCCGGGCAATCATTTGAAGGCTTTGATTGCTCCCTTTTCGGCCGCTTCCAGAGCTGGAACTGGTTGACACGCTGCCGGATAAAACCGTTTGATTTCCAAGCGATTTAGACAATTCCTCCGCAGCTGGCGAAAGGGGAGAGAGGCCGCCGAAAATAATATTTTGGCAGCACTCCTTGATGGTTTCCGCACCATAACGGCCATAGTTTTCTTCTAACTGGGAAAGGGATTGGATAATAGGAACCTGCAGAATGTTTCTGCTTCTGCCCGCCGAAAACATAGCCTCCGCGTCGGGGAACGCAGGCATCGTTCCATACTCGTCAAGGAAAAAATACATTCTGCGGTCTAATCTGTTTCCATGATGATTGGCAAATTCGATACATTCATCATAGAGCTGCTTAATGATTAACGGAACCAAAAATTGCTTTGACTTATCGGCTTCTGGAAATACAATGAAAACAGCGGATTTTTCCGTACAAAGCTTTTCCGTATCCAGGCCGTTGTCAAAGCAGATTAACTGTTCTATTTCCGAATCAATGAAGGACAATAACCGGCTGATCGCCGTCGATATTACAGAGGCCATGCTTTCATCGGGTGCGGCTAAGGCTGCTCCTGCCAGCCATTTCGCTTTGTGTTCCGGTGGAAGCTGCCGCATGAG
>ENA-OPDI01001669-OPDI01001669.1-human-gut-metagenome-genome-assembly--contig:-NODE-1669-length-14675-cov-5.074829_pt1 | contig 14675 bp, 10 predicted proteins | sample MGYA00241262_ERZ501504 | MGnify/ENA primary metagenome ERZ501504 (study PRJEB25962, sample SAMEA2042570) | human gut metagenome | biome: human gut; feature: human-associated habitat; material: faeces...
TCATTCAGGCGAAATCTCCCGCAAATTGTGATGTACATCTTGCAGAAAGCATTTTTCAAACACGCTCTAGGCATGCTGTAGAAAAAATTTATGTAAAAATTAAGAAAATATATAGTAACAATAAATGTTGAGAAAAATAGCTGCAATATGGTAATATATTCAGACAGAAACTTATTTACAGAAGTCATTTACAGAAGAAAATTACAAAGCCACTATATGATTGGTGGTAAAATATGTGATTCACAATGAGATTTCCAGATGCAGGAGGGACAAAAGTGATATATTTTGATAATGCAGCAACAACATTGCAGAAGCCCGAAACAGTAGCAAAAGCAGTAGCGGAAGCTATCAGTAATCTTGGTAATGCCGGAAGAGGAGCCTATGATGCCGCTTTACATAGTATGCGAATGGCTTATGAAACCAGAGAGATGATTAATGAATTTTTTAACGGAGATGGACCGGAACAGGTTGCATTTATGTCGAATGCCACAGAGGCACTAAATACGGCAATTGATGGGATGTTACAGCCTGGTGATCATGTGATTACAACGGCGATGGAACATAATTCTGTGTTACGTCCCTTATATTTAAAAGAACAGCAAGGTGTAGCGCTCACTATTCTTCCAGTCGGAGAAGACGGAACAATTTCAAGTGAGGCATTTGAGGAGGCGATTCGGCCAGATACAGAGGCTATCGTGTGTACACATGCTTCTAATGTAACTGGAACGGCGCTGAATCTGTACCGAATTGGCGAGGCTTGCAAGCGTCATGGGCTGCATTTTATTGTAGATGCATCACAGTCCGCAGGAATTCTCCCAATTGATATTCAGGCAATGAATATAGATGCGCTGTGTTTTACGGGACACAAAGGATTATTTGGCCCGCAGGGAACGGGCGGCCTGTGCCTTAAAAAAGGAGTGATTATTCGTCCATTAAAATCAGGAGGAAGCGGAATCCATTCCTTTGATAAAGAACAGCCACATTCTATGCCGGAACTTTTAGAAGCTGGAACGATAAATGCACATGGAATAGCAGGATTAAAGGCAGGTTTAGAGTACATACAGCAGGAAGGTTTAGAAAGGTTATATACCAGAGAGGCTCTTTTAACAAAGACGTTTTATGAGGGAGTACGCCGTATTGACGGAGTAAAAGTTTATGGAAACTTTGATCAGGAAAAAAGAGCACCGCTTGTAGCCTTGAATATTCGTAACGAAGATGCCGGAAAAGTTAGTGAAATACTTTGGGAAGACTATGGAATTGCCACAAGAGCCGGGGCACATTGTGCCCCGCTCATGCACGAAACTCTTGGGACAACTGAACAGGGAGTGGTTCGTTTCAGCTTCTCAAGCTTTAATACTATGGAAGAAATCAAGACAGCGATAGAAGCAATCCGGGAGCTGGCAGCAGAGTAACCTTATATTAAAAAAGACAAAATGACGATAAAAGTTTCAAAAAAGAACAAAATAATTAACAAAATGCATAAAAATGACAGGAATATAGATTGCAGTTTTGATATAATTATGCTATGCTAAATAAAGTGGAAACAAACCAAACACCACAGAAAAAAGGAGGAAATACAGTATGAAGAAAATTACAAGAATATTTGCATTAGCTCTGGCATTAGTGATGGCATTTGCACTTCAGGCACCGGTTAATGCGGCAGAGAAAGCAGCGGTGCCAGTAATGGACAGAGAAATGGAAGCTACGACGATGATGACAGATGTCATAAATCAGAACTTTGCACCATATTATAAATCAAACAAAGAGATTACTTATCAGGTAGCCGTTCCATCGGATGTTACAGGAGTACAGGTTATCTTATATAATTATAAAGGTAAGAAAGTTTCAACACAGAATGCACTTTCCGCATCTTATGGAACAGTGATTCGATATGTGAGGTTTAAAATAGCAAAAAATCAGACTTATACTGTTAAGGTTAGAACTTACTTATCAGTGAATGGAACTACAATTTATGGAAAGCTTTCAAAAGCAAGAGCATTTACTACATTGACGAATATAAAACTTAAGTATAAATATAATTACCGCACTGGTAAGAAAAACTACACAGTAGTAATGCCGAAAGCAAAGAATGCAAAGGGTATAAAGAATTTTACCGTATATATATCCAAAGATAGAAGTAAGGGTTATAAGAAAGTTAAGACGGCAAAGCCGGGTAAGAATGTGAAAATATCCAAATTTAAAGGGAAGGCAATCAAGACGAATCAGATTTATTATATCAAGATTGTTCCTAATTTAAAATGTAAAGTAAAGAGCGATGTTATTTATCAGTATTAATTCATATTGTAAATAAGGTTTAAAGAATCCCTCTGTCGTGAATAATTCTCATTTGCGATAGAGGGCTTTTTGTAGGTAATATATCAGATTACATATAGTTTGCACATAAATTTAAGCAGGAAGGAATAGCACAATGAACGAAAAAACAATGAACCTCGTCAACAAAATACTCTACTACATCGTAGCTCCCATACTCATATTGGAATTCATATTAACAGATTTGCAAATCATAACATTCACAAAAATATTATTCATTGCATCTGTTATTGTCCTCCTCATACTGTGTGCCATATCCTTTCTATATAAAAAGAAACATCCGGACTATGAATTCAAGGCAAACGAGATGTATACAAGAATTCTTTTTGCCATCATATTGCTCGAATGTTTCTATTCGGCCGGATTCTTCAAATGGTAAAGAGATTGCATACAAAGCAAGATTAAACATATGAGATAAGCAGAAGGGTCATCATTAACAATAGTGTTGTTTTTGTTGTTGAATAGGTATTATGATTATGATATTCTAATTATAACAAATAATTACCATATCACACAAAGGAGGAAAAAAAGTCACTAAAATTTTTGCGCTCGCATTAGCATTTGTAATGATATTTACCTTACAGATTCCGGCAAATGCTGCAACAAAGCAGGCAAGGACATCAAAGGGAGTTTATGGGTATATCGAAGAACTCACAGATGAGTATGTTAGTATTGAGTGCAAGGATACTCAGGATGAAGAATTTGAAGTACAGGTAAGAGATAATAAGGGAAAAGAAGTTTTTTCACAAAGAGAAATTGGATATTTCTTTGTTGAGCTTAGTAAGAATAAACTGTATTCTTTCAGAGTCAGAGGAATGAAGATAAACTATGATACAGATTCCTATGATCCATATACTCCATGGTCTAATTCTGTATATTTCTCAACAGCACAGTATAAGTTAAAACAGGTAGGAAAGACAAAGAAAGCAAAGATTACTACACCAAAGGTTGCAGGAATCAGTAAGTACACAGTCTATATGTCTCTTAAGAAAAACGGTGGATACAAAAAAGTAAAGACAGTAAAAGCTGGAAAGTCAATCACTGTATCCAAGTTTAAAGGAAAAGCATTAAAAGCGAAAAAGAATTACTATTTTAAATTTATGCCAAATAAAGGAACAGAGACAGTAAAGTTATTACGTATTAAATAGTTGATTCTTTGCTGGCAGTAAAAGATATTAACTATAAGTATGGGGCTGTTACGCTATCGCCCTACAGCCCCAGAAGAAATAATTAAGGCACAGATGTGATGTCGGAGCAAGAGAAAATACCAAACAGGTATTTTCCTCGCAGCGATTATCTTCACATCTGTGCCTTAATTATTCTAAGAATTATTAGTCAGCCTTAGGACCTGCCTCAGCAATATTCTTAGGCATATTAGGATATTTCTTAGTAAAGTTATCCTGGAACATCTTAGCAAGCTTCTTAGCCTGTGCATCGTAAGCAGCTTTATCTTCCCATGTGTCACGAGGGTTCATAATTTCAGAAGGTACGTTAGGACATGTCTGAGGAATGTCTACGTTAAATACTTCATCATGTTTGTACTCTACGTCATCAAATGTTCCGTTTAATGCTGCAGTTACCATTGCACGAGTGTATTTTAACTTCATACGGCTGCCTACTCCGTAAGGGCCGCCTGTCCATCCTGTGTTAACAAGATATACTTTAGTGTTGTATTTTTCAATTCTTTCTCCGAGCATGTTAGCGTATACGGATGGATCCATTGGCATGAATGGTTCACCGAATAATGTGGAGAATGTTGGCTGTGGTTCTGTGATTCCACGTTCTGTACCAGCAAGTTTGGATGTGAATCCTGTTACGAAGTGGTACATAGCTGCGTTCTCATCTAATCTGGAGATTGGAGGAAGTACACCGAATGCATCAGCAGTTAAGAAGATAACTACTTTAGGGATTCCGCCAACACCAGGAATCTGTGCGTTGGAAATATAATCAACTGGGTATCCTACACGAGTATTCTCTGTAAGAGATCCATCATCAAAGTCAAATTCGCGAGTTTCGTCATCCATGATAACGTTCTCTACAAGGCTTCCGAACTTGATAGCGTTGTAGATTTCCGGTTCGTTCTCTGCGCTTAAGTTAATACATTTAGCGTAGCATCCGCCTTCGAAGTTGAAGATACCTCTGTCAGACCAGCCGTGTTCGTCATCACCGATTAATTTACGGTTAGGGTCTGCAGAAAGAGTAGTCTTACCTGTTCCGGATAAACCGAAGAATACAGCTGTCTCATGAGTTTCTGGATCCATGTTAGCGGAGCAGTGCATTGGAAGTACACCTTCTTTTGGCATTAAGAAGTTCATTACAGAGAATACAGACTTCTTAATTTCTCCTGAGTACTGGGAACCACAGATAACTACCTGTTTCTGTTCGTAGTCAACGATGATAGCTGCTTCAGAATGAGTTCCGTCGATTTCTGGAATACATTTGAATCCAGGTGCAACGAAGATAGTGAAATCAGCTTCGCCATAGTTCTCTAATTCTTCTGCTGTAGGACGAATTAAGAGTTCATGAATGAAAAGGTTCTGGCTTGCTAATTCGTTAATGATACGGAACTTTCTTGTGCAGACAGGATCAGCACCAGCCATACCATCAAAGATGAAGATTTCTCTGTTCTGAAGGTAAGCGATTACTTTAGAACGAATTGCATTGAACTTCTCCTGAGTGATAGGAACGTTAACGCTTCCCCATGCAATGTCATCATGAACAGAAGGAGTATCAACGATAAATTTATCTTTAGGAGAACGTCCTGTATATTTACCTGTAGTTACAACGAGTGCACCAGTGTTAGAAAGCTTGCCCTCGCCTCTTCTTAAAGCTGCCTCTGTTAACTGTGCAGGTGTTAAATTGCGGTAAACTGCTTTAGGATTCACAATCCCAAGTTTTTCGATACCATATGTTTCCATAGTATTACCTCCTAAGTTGTATTTAAATTAAACTATTGTACTTTTTATCGCGTACGTTGTCTATTGTACACTTTTTGTGTCGATTTTCCAATGAAAAAAGAATAAAAATCCCCAATAATGAAATTCTATTATTTTTTCAAACACGCTCTAGTATAACAATGCAGGATTGAAATGTCAATTATTCAAAACAAATAAAATGACCAATTATGAGTAAAAATATTAAAAATATTTAAAAAACGCGTGTATACAAGCAATATTTTTAAGGAACCTTGCTGAGAATTTCTGTTTCCTTTTCTATTTCCTGCCTTAAAATTGCAAAATTGCAAGAACCAACATTCAGAACTGCTTCATGAAAATCAGAAATTTTAAATGATTTTCCAAGAGAGGCAGCCATCTCCTTTTCTAATTTGTTTAATTCATAATATCCAATACTGTAAGAAAGATAAGTAGCCGGATTTTCAATAACGTATTGGTAAAGTTGTTTTGTAGCGGATTTATCAATTCCGTAAGTCTTTAAATAATCGGCCAGTGCATTTTCATCATAATTTTTATAATTCACATATAAATCGCTCAGAGAGGACAGGGAGAGTGAGAGCAGGTCATTATCCCGATATAGCTGGCGGAGCTGTGCCTGTGTTTTTTCATCGACATCTTTAAATTCTGTAAAATTATAGCTGTATAACTGGGCATAAGTCCCCCATCCTTCGTCATATCCGTCACAGTGAAGAAATGTACGGAGAGGGGAAGGATTCGTACTTAAAAAATAATTCGTCTGGTATAAATGTCCCGGATAGCCTTCATGGGCAAGTGTGGAAAACATTTCGTTGGACTCCACACGGTTGTTATTGATGTAAATAATATTTGCATCTTTACTGTCAATTGGAGGTACAAGATAAAATGCACAGGCGGAAGTGCCGGAAAGAGCGTTAGGAACATTTTTTAATTCATAAGAAATGTTCTTTATTTCCGGGAAATCCACAAGAGAATCGTCTTTTAACTGCTCCATGATTTCCTTTGGTTTTGAAAGTGTCGGAACCGCACTGAGATATTCTGTATACAGGTCTTTATTTTGTGTTGTCAGGGAAGAAATATCTTTTATCGTATCTTTTAACTGTGTTTCCAAAGCTGTGATACATTCTTCCGGGGACATGTCTGTTCCGACATCGGACTGGAGAAGAAAACGATAGTAGTCCTGGCCATTTTCATATTCGCAGAGTCTCTCTTTTGTGCTGTTATCAGATGTAGTATGTTTGCTGCCTGTAGAGACCTGTAAAGCAGTTTTTAAATGCTCATATGCGGGAAATACTTTATTTGTAATGAGTAATCGGTTATTTGCGGTGTAGCTTGCTTTCTGATCTTCACTTAAAGTATCAAGGGAATCCAGACGTTCCTCAAAACTTTCAACGAGAAGATTATTTTCTTCGCTTGCATTTAAAAATTGGTTAATCTGGTCGATAGTATCAGAGATTACAAAATCAGGGCTTACAATATCTGCGTTACGGCGCTCTTCCTCAAAATCAAGAACCTGCGTAAAAAGTTCTGGAATTTGATTTACAAGTGATAAATAATCTTTAATATCTTTTTCGTTGTCAAAACGATATTCGGAAAGAGTTACAGGAATATCCGAAGGTAATCCATCTGCACCGAAAGGAGAAGAATAAAGAATATATTTTTCACTCATAATAGTTTCATTTAGATAATCCTGAAAAATCTGCCAGGTAAGTTTCTGTTCTTTTGTCAGGCTGCTTGTTGGAAAAGTATAAAGTTCTTGAAGAAGTTGTTTTGAACGTTTGCAGTTTTTCTTTGCCGTATCCGAAGAAAGCTCTCCATAAGTGGGAGAGGGTTCCTTTTTAATACCGTAAGAAGACGGATCAGAGAGTTTAAAATGCAAAGTAATTGTGTTTTCGGTAGCGAATTCTTTAAAGCAGGAATCAAGAAACTGGTCAAATTTTTTCTGCTTTGAAGAATTATGTGCACTGGATTGTCCACAACCTACTAAACTGACTCCGCAAATAAGGATAAGAAGTAGAAAAAACAAGTGGGTAAATAGTGCTTTAGACAATGGTCTGCGATGATTTTTCTTCATAGTCGGCCTCCTTTGATAGCATTTTTATATCGGAAGATAAAAAGTATTTGGTATTATACTATGAATTATACAGGAAAACTATTAGTTTTTCAGAAAAATAACCATAGACGAATATTCGGATTTATTCTATAATAATATGTACGCGCAAAATTACCATGTAAATACAATTGCTGTATAAATCAGGGATAAAAGATTCTAAGGGTACATTAAGGAAAGTTGACGAACAGATAACAGACCTAATGACACAGGTTGCATAGGAGGTATAATAGATAAATGAGTAAGAAACCATATTACATTACAACTGCAATTGCTTACACATCCGGCAAACCTCATATTGGTAACACATATGAGATTGTTTTAGCAGATGCAATTGCAAGATTTAAGAGAAAAGAAGGCTATGATGTACGTTTCCAGACAGGAACAGATGAACATGGTCAGAAAATCGAGTTAAAGGCAGCAGAAGCTGGAATTTCTCCAAAGGAATTTGTTGATAACACAGCAGGAGAAATCAAAAGAATCTGGGATTTAATGAACACATCTTACGATAAGTTTATCCGTACAACAGATGAGGATCACGAAAAACAGGTTCAGAAGATCTTTAAGAAGCTTTACGATAAGGGTGACATTTACAAGGGACATTATGAAGGAATGTACTGTACACCATGTGAATCTTTCTTCACAGAATCTCAGTTAGTAGATGGCAAGTGTCCAGACTGTGGCCGTCCATGCCAGCCTGCAAAGGAAGAGGCTTATTTCTTCCGTATGAGCAAATACGCTGACCGTCTGATTCAGTATATTAATGATAACCCTGATTTTATTCAGCCAGAATCCCGTAAGAACGAGATGATGAACAACTTCCTTTTACCAGGACTTCAGGACTTATGTGTATCCCGTACTTCTTTCTCATGGGGTATTCCTGTAGACTTTGATCCAAAGCACGTTGTTTATGTATGGCTTGATGCATTAACAAACTATATCACAGGCCTTGGATATGACTGCGATGGTGAAAGTGGAGAATTATTTAAGAAATACTGGCCAGCAGACTTACATCTGATCGGTAAAGATATTATACGTTTCCATACAATTTACTGGCCAATCTTTTTAATGGCATTAGATCTTCCACTTCCAAAACAGGTATTTGGACATCCTTGGTTATTACAGGGTGACGGCAAGATGAGTAAATCCAAAGGTAATGTAATTTACGCAGATGACCTCGTAGATTTATTCGGTGTAGATGCTGTTCGTTACTTTGTACTTCACGAGATGCCATTTGAGAACGATGGTGTAATCACATGGGATCTCTTAGTAGAACGTATGAATTCTGACCTTGCCAATACACTTGGAAACCTTGTAAACCGTACAATTTCCATGTCTAATAAATACTTTGGCGGAGTTGTAGCTAACAGTGGAGTGACAGATGGATTTGATAAGAATCTTATGGACGTAGCATTAGATACAAAGCATAAAGTAATAAAATGTATGTCTAAGCTCAGAGTTGCAGATGCTATGACAGAAATCTTTAACTTATTTAAACGTTGTAACAAGTACATTGATGAGACAATGCCATGGGCTTTAGCAAAAGATCCTGCAAAACAGGACAGACTTGCTACAGTTCTTTACAATTTAGTAGAAAGCATTACAATCGGTGCTTCTTTACTTTCTCCATTTATGCCAGAAACGGCAGAAAGAATTTTTGCACAGCTTAATTCTTCCGAAAGAACTATGGACGAACTTGAAATGTTCGGTCTTTACGAATCTGGAAAGAAAGTAACAGACAAGCCAGAAATCCTTTTTGCAAGACTTGATGCAAAAGAAGTACAGGCAAAAGTAGACGAGATGAATGCTTCAAGACAGGCTCCAGCTGAAGAAGAGAAAAAAGATGACGAACCAGTAATCGACATCGAACCAAAAGAAGAAATCACATTTGATGATTTCGAAAAAATGCAGTTCCAGGTTGGTGAAATCATTGCCTGCGAAGAAGTAAAGAAGTCTAAAAAGCTTCTCTGCTCCCAGGTTAAGATTGGCAGCCAGGTAAAACAGATTGTTTCCGGTATTAAGAAACATTATAGCGCAGAAGAAATGGTTGGTAAGAAGGTTATGGTTCTTGTAAACTTAAAACCTGCGAAATTAGCCGGTGTACTTTCTGAAGGTATGCTCTTATGCGCAGAGGACGAAAATGGGGAATTATCCCTGATGGTACCAGAGAAGAAGATGCCAGCAGGCGCAGAGATTTGTTAATTAAATTCTGAGTTGCCGCAGGCAGGGGAGACGCTCCCGAAGAGAGGCAATACCCTATATTTGTGACTTTCGTCGCTGCAGGTTGAATGTTCGCTTAAACGCTCGCATCCAACCCTTGGTCTAAGGTCACAGCTATAGGGTATCTTCTCTCTTCGGGAGCGTCTATTTTCCCTGTGGCAAACCAGGGATTAAAGAGGTATACTATGATTTTTGATACACATTCTCATTATAATGATAAACAGTTTGATGCAGATAGAGCGGTCGTTCTCGAATCGCTAAAAGATGCTGGCGTGACACAGGTTGTCAATGTCAGTGCAAGCTGGAAAGACCTGATGGATACCTTAGAACTTATTTCGAAAGTACCTTTTATGTACGGGGCAGCCGGAATTCATCCAGACCATGTTGGTGAACTTAATGAGGAACGGATGGAGCAGCTTCGGGAATATTGTCACAGGGATAAAATCGTGGCAGTCGGAGAGATTGGCCTTGATTATCACTGGAATGTAGAGCCAAAAGAAGTACAGCAGGAGTGGTTTATCAGACAGCTTCATCTTGCAACAGAGGAAAAACTTCCTGTAATTATACATAGCAGAGACGCATCGCAGGATACATTTGACATTATGAAAAAGGAACACACCGGAACGACAGGCGGTGTAATTCATTGTTTTTCCGGTTCTGCTGAAATGGCAAAAGAATATGTAAAAATGGGTTATTACATTGGTGTAGGAGGTGTCGTTACCTTTAAAAATTCCCGTGTGCTGAAGGAAGTTGTAAAGGCAATTCCATTAGAGTGTATTGTAGTAGAAACCGACTGCCCTTACCTTGCACCAGCACCACACAGAGGAAAGCGAAATAGCTCTGCATATCTGCCGCTGGTGATTGAAGAAATCGCAAGACTTAAGGAAATTACAGCGGAAGAAGTAGAAAATGTAACCTATGAAAATGCTCAGAGATTGTATGGGTTAATTCATTAGGAGAACAGAAGGACAGACGAACTCTGGAAGAGAAAGAATCCATATCTGTGACTTTCGTCACGGCGTGTTGAATGTTCGCTTACCCGCTCGCATCCAACACTTGCTCCCAGGCCACAGATATGGATTCTTTCTCTTTTACATATTGTCCCTTTCTTGATTTCGTCTCTTGAATGAGATATCCATTTCATGTATTATTATCTTATTATAGAGAAACTAAGTAAAAATTTAAGGGGAAGACTTCAACATTGATTCCCCAAATATAAAATTGCTTTCAAAATCTTATGACAGCCCAAGGAGGTCTTATGGCGAATTTAGGAAACCCGCAGGAAACGATTGCAGTTTTACAGCGGTATGGATTTAATTTTCAGAAAAAATATGGACAGAACTTTTTGATTGATACGCATGTACTCGATAAAATTATTGGTGCAGCAGAGATTGAAAAGGATGATTTTGTTTTAGAAATCGGACCGGGAATTGGAACGATGACGCAGTATCTTGCGGAGGCGGCAAGGGAAGTTGTTGCGGTAGAGATTGATACAAAGCTGATTCCAATTCTGGAGGATACTTTAAAGGAATATGATAACGTTACAGTATTGAACGAAGATATTTTAAAGGTAGATATTCGCAAGATCGCAGAAGAAAAGAATGGTGGAAAACCAATTAAAGTCGTTGCGAACCTGCCTTACTATATTACAACACCAATTATTATGGGGTTATTTGAGAGTGAAGTACCACTGGACTCTATTACAGTTATGGTGCAGAAAGAAGTCGCTGACCGTATGCAGGTAGGCCCGGGAACAAAGGATTATGGTGCTCTTTCTTTAGCAGTACAGTATTATGCAGAACCATATATCGTGGCAAATGTACCGCCAAACTGCTTTATTCCAAGACCTGCGGTTGGTTCTGCAGTTATCCGTTTAACTCGTTATCAGGAAAAACCAGTTAAGGTAAATGATTCCGCATTTATGTTTAAGATTATTCGTGCTTCTTTTAATCAGAGAAGAAAAACGCTGCAGAACGGACTTTATAATTCAAGCGAACTTCGTATTCCAAAGGAAAAGACAGTAGCGGCGCTTGAAGAGATGGGACTTACTCCGACAATTCGTGGAGAAAAGCTTTCTTTAGAGGAGTTTGCAAAGTTATCGGATATTCTTGGAAGATAAGAGCGTGTTTGAAAAATTATTCCTGCAATCTGCACGTCCCAATTTGCGGTATATTTTTACAGGATATTTGGTGGCATAAAAGTCATTCTGCAGAATACATTAGTGAAAAAAGGAGTATCATCATGGCAGATTATCAAAGGATACTTTCTTATTTGTATCGTTATGAAAAGGCAGAGAAAAAGGAATGCTTCGGGTTTGTTAAGGCAGAACAAAAGTCAGGCAGCCTTAAACTGACGATTCAGATAGACGATGAGCGTTTATTGCAGGGAATGGAGCTTAAATTATGTTTTTATGAGCGGCAGGGAGAAAGCTGGCAAGTCTGGCAGTTAGACACACTCATTACGCAAGAACATAAGGAAGAAATACATTTGACCTACCCTGCAGCTATGCTTCCGGCTGGTTTTCGGATAAAAGCACAGTCGGGAGTATTACTTTATTATCAGGATGCTTTTTATTACGGAAGTGTATGGATTGGAGAGGAAATTCCGACAGAAACTTTGGAGCCTCTTCGGTGGCATAAGATTGTGAATTCTGCAAAAGATAAATCTCAAATGCAGGAAAATAAATCTGGAAAAGATATTGCTGGTAAAATATCAGAAAAACAGACAGAGACAGAAAAGATTCTTCCAGATAAGATGTCAGAAAAACAAAAAGTATCAACAAGAAATATTACTGATGAAATGTTACAGGAGCAACAAGAATTAGAGGAAAATATTTTAGAAAAAAAAGGTCAGATAAACACAGAGAGTTTTGAGGAAAAGGATTTTCAAAAGAGAGCTGAGAATAAGATAGAGAACATAAAATCAGAGGAAAACTTGCCTGATTCAGAAAATGATATAGCACATAGCAATAATACAAATATAGAAGAAAGTGTTAAAATAAAAGAATTTTCAGAAGATGGTATTGAATCAAAAAATAAATCTGAACTAGAACTAAAATCAGAGTTAAAGACAGATTCTGAAATAGAATCAAAATCAGAGTTGAAGACAGATTCTGAAATAGAATCAAAATCAGAGTTAAAGACTGATGCTGAAATGGAATCAAAATCAGAGTTGAAGATTGACTCCGAAATAGAACCCCAAATAAAAATAGAAGCAGAAACTGAGCCAGAAGCCACTTCTGTTGTTGATAATTTTGAAAAAATGTGGATAAATGCAATGAAAAAGAACCCTTCTGTGGACAATATTTTTAATACCGCTTTTTATGAAGGATGCAGGATTTCAACCGCGGATTTGGCACAGTTTGGGGAAGAAGCCAGCGTACTTAAAAGCAATCAGTTCCTTTTGAAAGGATATGGGAGATATCATCATATTCTGGCAGGAAAAGTAAGGTACGCAGGAGAAGAACGCTACTGTATCGGTGTGCCGGGAATTTATGAGAATCGGGAAAAATATATGGCAGAAATTTATCAGTTTCCAGTATTTTTATCACTTACAGAGAATCGTATGAAAACTGGAAGTTTTGGATACTGGTTGTATCTGCTGAGAGACGGAATATAAATCGACAGTTTGGCAGATTATTGCAAATGTATTTTTTGATGTGATTATGGTGATTTTATTGGGGGAAGGGAAGCTCCCATCTGTAGGCAGGAGGGTATCACAAAATATTGAAATAAGTACGTCGCTATTTTACGGGACTATGAGTTTCATAAATGGGAGAATATTTTATGAGAAAATATACAGAAGACGAAAAATTTATGAAAGAGGCAATTAAGCAGGCAAAAAAAGCAGAGGCGATTGGTGATGTGCCAATTGGCTGTGTTATTGTTCATGATGGAAAAATAATTGCCAGAGGATATAATAAGCGGAATAAGGATAAGACTGTGCTTGCACATGCAGAACTTCTTGCAATGAAAAAAGCATGTAAAAAGCTTGGAGACTGGCGATTGGAAGACTGTACGATGTACATCACTTTGGAGCCTTGCCAGATGTGTGCCGGAGCAATTGTGCAGGCGAGAGTGACGAGAGTCGTTATTGGCAGCATGAACGCGAAAGCCGGTTGTGGCGGCTCAATACTTAATCTTCTTGAAATGCAGGAATTTAATCACCAGGCAGAGGTAGAAAGAGGAGTTCTTCAAGAAGAATGCTCGGAAATGCTCTCTGCATTTTTTAGAAAATTAAGAGAAATTCAAAAAGAAAAAAAGAAAAAGCGAAAGCTGATACAGGAAGAAAATCAGACTGATAATTAGAATTAAAATGCAGCACAAAGCTGGTTGCGAGACTGGCTTTGTGCTTCTTTTATAAAATTGTAAGTTTGAAACGAATAATCAGTAAAGTACTCGGTGATTAAGTGAACGAGGATTCCTGCCTGATTTCCTAAAGAGATAATAACTAGTAACATGTAAAAGTATGCTATGCATTGTATAACACAAATCTCTCAGCAAGAATGCGGAGGCATTCTTGAATAAAAAAGCGTCATAGCAATAAAGATATATAACAATCTTCATTATTATGACGCTTTCTATTATGTGAATATAAAAATCGAATTATTAAAACCGTGCGGTCAGCTTTGTATGCTTACCAACAGACGTTACCTCTACAGTTAGCTCGAACCAGGCACCCTCACGGCACACAGGAGAGACTCCTTAGTGCTGCTCCGTTCCCGACCTGACACGGTTCAGAGGTTCCTGTTGCGCGAGACCCAATTGTCAACACCACTTATAAAGGGCAGCTCCATCAATAAGACATCCGAGGCTGACCATCACTCCTGCTATAGCGGATTTCAGGTACAGGACGCCGCTAACTTCCCAGCTGCACGGTAAATATCAGTATACAGGATTTTTCCAGTTAAGTCAATGGTTTTTTGCTATTTAATTCATTAGAGAAACAACAGACGAAGCCATTGCCCCCAATAAGGCATATTTGTGATTTTAGTCGCGACGTGTTGAATGTTCGCTTACCCGCTCGCATTCAACACTTGCTCCGAGACCACAAATATGCCTTATTGGGGGCAATGGCTTCTGTGC